>Ga0302319_10008656_pt1 | contig 19751 bp, 21 predicted proteins | sample Bog_T0_2_FD_203319 | JGI IMG/M metagenome (GOLD analysis project Ga0302319, IMG submission 203319) | Peat permafrost microbial communities from Stordalen Mire near Abisko, Sweden - Bog_T0_2 | ecosystem: Environmental > Terrestrial > Soil > Wetlands > Peat | place: Sweden: Abisko, Stordalen Mire... | reverse complement strand
ACGGCTGTCGCCGACTAGTCCGCGACAGCCGTAAAAAAGTTTTTTGGTTCTTTTTTTTCAAAAAAGAACTCTTGCCTTGTCTGTAGGAATTTAAATGCAAGACCCGATAACGTTTCTGGACCTGAAAGCCCAACAGGCCCGCCTGGGCCCTGCCCTGCGCGCGCGCATCGACACAGTGCTGGCGCATTGCCAGTTTATCCTGGGCCCCGAAGTCACCGAGTTGGAGCAGCGCCTGGCGACCTATGGCGGCGCACAGCATTGCGTGGCCGTCAGCTCCGGCACGGATGCGTTGCAGATTGCCATGATGGCCGAAAACATTGGCCGTGGGCATGCGGTGTTTCTGCCGGCGTTCACGTACACCGCCACGGCCGAGGTGCCGCTGGTGCTGGGGGCGACGCCGGTATTTGTCGATGTCGATCCACATACGTTCCAGATCGATCCGGCCGATTTGCAGCGCCGCATCGCCAGCATCAAGGCGCAAGGCCAGCTGAAACCCCGCGCGCTGATCGGCGTGGATTTGTTCGGCCAGCCGGCGCCGTGGCCGGAATTGCGCGACATTGCCGCGGCTGAAAACCTACTGCTGATCGACGATTGCGCGCAGAGTTTTGGCGCCAGCCTGGACGGTCGGAAATTGGGCGCCGAGGCGGATGCGACGGCGATCAGCTTTTTCCCGAGCAAGCCGCTGGGCGGTTACGGCGATGGCGGCGCGTTGCTGACCGATAGCGCGGAGCGCGCGGCGCTGTATCGCAGCCTGCGCAGCCACGGCGAGGGCACCAGCCGCTACGACGTTTTGCGCACCGGCATGAACGGGCGGCTGGATAGTCTGCAGGCCGCCGTGCTGCTGGCCAAGCTGGATGTGTTCGACGAGGAGTTGGCGACGCGCGAACGGATCGCGGCGGTATACGACGCGCATCTGCCCGCCGGCGTCACGATTCCGGCCCGCGTGCCGGACTGCACCAGCGCCTGGGCGATTTACGCGATTCTGGTGGCGGATAGTGCGACGCGCGACCGGGTGCAGGCGGCGCTGAAGGCGGATGGCGTGCCGACGGCGATTTATTATCCGAAGCCGTTGCATCATCAGCCGGCCTATAGCGCCAGCCATACCGGCAACCCCCTGCCCGTCTCGGAGGATTTGGCGACGCGCATCCTGGCGCTGCCGATCCATCCGGACCTGACCGAGGCGCAGGCGCTGCGCGTGTGCGAGGCGGTCACAACGGCGCTGGGGGCCTGAGCGCAACCAATTGCATGGCGGTGCCGTTTCGGTTGGATGAGCGACAGCACCACGGGCACAATCGGCCAACACGGCGTACCGGACGAGGCCACCAGCGCGGAGCCGACCGGGCTGCCGACGAGCGACCGGCACCATAGCGAGACCGCGCCGCACGAGGATGGCGGTAACGCGGACGCGCCGAAGCACAAGCACGAGCCGTAAGCCCCGCGCCGCCGATAAAAGCCATACGGCGCCCTGCCCGGCTGTCGCCAAGTAGTCCGCGACAGCAGCGCAAGAGTTTTTGCTTCTTTTTCCAAAAAGAAGCGCTTCGTTTTGGTTTTCAATGTCACCGCGTCCGCCATACCCCTGGCTTGGCAGCGCCCGCTTATCCGCCGATGAACAACCCCGGATGGACGACACCGGGATGAGCGCATGCTGAATCAGTACGAAAAGCTTGGTTTATTTGCATTCGGCATGGTGGCCTTCGTCTACATCGCGCCGCGGGCACTTTCGTTCGTGCTGGGGGGCGCCGCGCTGATGGTGACGCCACCCAGCAAGTTGCCCGGCGCCAATGCGAAAGGCCGTGAACCGGGCCGCCGCATCGCCTACGAGGCTCCGGGAGAGCCCGGGTTTTCCGAGACAATCGTGGAAGAGGCCGGCGGCGACTGGCTACCGGCCGCCGCCGCGAATGACGCCCTGGCGACGCTGCGGGCCAGGCGCGTTGCCGCGGTGGCGCGCGAGGGCGCGCTGCGATCCAAGGTCGCCTGGAAAATCGCGGTGTCGCAGCAGGCCGCGCTGTATCACCTGGTGGCTCTGGCGGATGGCGCGACGGTGCTGTGGAATGCGCGCAACCCGGTGGCGGCGGCGCTGGCGGCGCGCGCCGTGGTGGAAGCCGCGGTAGTGCTGGCAGATTTTGCGCGGCAACTCGAGCGCCTGGTGGGCGAGGCGAATCTGCCGGCCATCGACGCGCTGGTCATGGCTCGCAGCTTCGCCAATGCGCTGGAAGGCGTCGCGGACCCGCGCCTGGACGATGGCGCCGCACGGATCGGCGCGTTGCTGCAATCGGCCGAAGCCAGGCTGCCGGGCGCCAGCATGGCGCATGCGCAATTGTCGGCGCTGGCCGATGCGGCGGCGTCGGCGCAGTTCGGCGCGTTTGGCGCGCTGGACAAGACCAGCACTTCGGTCGCGTTCCGCGAGGCCGAGAGCTTCGACCGCGCCATTTTCGCCCAGATCCTGGCGGGGCTGCAGGTTGTTGCGTCCATGGAAGCCATTTTCGCGGCGATTGAGGGTTTGGTGACCAAAGTTGCCGCGCTGGGGTAAAGGAAAGACAGCGGTTCTTTTTTGAAAAAAAGAACCAAAAAACTTTTGCGCTGCTGTCGCGGGGCAGTCGGCGACAGCCGTGCAAAACGTTTTGCTTCTTTTTTCAAAAAGCAACGCTTCCTTACTTCGTGCCTCCCACCACCGAGCGCCGCTGCGCTTCTATGACGATGGCATTGTTTGCCAATGTCGGCGTTATGAGTGCGTCATCCAGCGCCACGGTCTGGCCCAGTGCTGCGTCGACCAGGGTGTTTGTTTCGCTGCGGACGAGTCGCAGTTTGGCGCCGTTCAGGCGGTCGGACGTGATGCTTTCGGGTAGCGGCAATGTGCTTTCGCCGGGCAATTGCAGGTCGATATCGGGCAGATCCACGCTCCGGGCTGGGTCCTCACGTTTGACGCGCACGACCACGCTGCCGGAAATCCAGCCGCGCCATTGGTCGATCAGCGGGCCGCTGCGCAGGGTAAACGACATGGTGACGTTGCGCGATTTCGGCTGGTAGGCGACGCGGGTATTCGATGCCTGGGAGGCGCTGTTAGCGTTGAATTTCGAGCTGATATAGGCTTCGCCGGCGGCAAGGTGGTAAACCACCGCGGAATAATCACGGCTTGTCGGCAACAGGCCGTGCTCGCTCAGCGATTCCGATATCGGAATGGAATGGCTTTGCGTCACGTCGCGGCCGGGCAGCAGCAGCGTGGTTTTCAACCGCGTTGCGAGCGGCGCCTCGGCCGCTTGCGCCGATGGCGCGGGCGCGGGCTGCACCAGGAAATGCAGCTGTTCGCGGTCCACGGAAGTGGAGCCGCGGGCCATGACTTTCATGACGAGGCGGTATTCGCCGGGTTCCGTCAGCCGGAAGCTCTGGCACGTGCTGAGGCGCAGATCGTCGGGGCTTTGGGCGGCGAAAGCTTGCGCATCCTGGCACGGCAGCGCCGGATCCAGCGGACCGCTGCGGTATTGCAGCACGCGGCCGGCCACCGCCCAGGCGGCATAGTCAGCACCCGGGGCATCCAGAAAACAGGTGACCGCATCGCCGGCCGTAACGGTGGGAATCAGGCGAGCATGGGCGCTGGCCGGTGCATCCGGGTCGGCGTCATCGGCCGCCGGGGGCGTCAGATCGCCGCCGCCTTCGCCGATTTCCGCCACGGCACGGGGCGCGGCGCCAGCGGCTTGTTTGGTGAAATTGCAGTGCAGGCCCTGCACGATCGGCGGGTAGCGGGCGCCCGCCATGGCAACCAGGGCTTGCAGCCCCACCACCAGGGCACCGCCGGCGAAGGCCGCGGCGCTGCCGACGACGACATTCCGCATACCGGCGGTGCGGCGCAGTTTGCGAAAGTTTTGCCCAGGCTCAGCCATGGCGCATCTTTCGGCGGCGCTTCCGCGCGCCGCAAGAGCGCGGCCTTGCGGACCCCACATGGCGGCCTTATCGGCACCGTAGTGATGACCATCAGACCATTCTTGCCCGGCACTCCAAGGCTGATGCTGGGCGTGTATGCCTATCTCCTGGCGCTGCCCTTCCTGCCGCCACAGGTGGTGAGCGCGGGGCTGGTGGCGTTGACGGCGGCTTTCATCATGACGCCGGAGGCCCCTTGCACGCCCGATCCCGGCTACCGGTTTCTGCTGCCGGTGTTGCCGTTCCTGGCCGCGCAGTTGCTCGCCGTGGCCCGCGCCCCGGATTTTCCACTAGCCAGCGCGGTATTATCGTTCCAACTGCCGGGCCTGATTCTGCTCACGATCATGATGCGCCGGGCGGATTGGCCGTTGCGCTACTGGATGGTGGGGTTTTCGCTGCTTTCGATGGCCTTGTGCCTGTCGGTGATCGCCGGCTGGGTGCAGGTGCGGCTGGGCGCCAGGTTGCCCGTGCTGATGGAACCGCCCGAGGGCGCGTTGCTCTATGCCCATAGCTGGTTGCTGGTGATCCCGAACGACATCTGCGCGGCGGCGATCCTGCTGGTATGTCCGCTGTCCCTGATCGGCGCGGCCGGCGCCAGCCGGGCCCTGCGCGGGTTGGGAATCGTTACCGTTGGCCTGATTTTTTTCGCCATGGTCGTCCTGCGCACGCGCACCGGGTTTCTGATTGCCGGGGTGGAACTGTTTGTCGCGAGCCTGGTATGGCGCCGGGTGCTGTTGCTGATCGTGCCGGCCGCGTTGCTGCTGGCCGCGGGCGATGCCTGGATCGGCTCGCATACGATAGAAAAACTGTTCTATGACAATAACATGGACAACCATGGCGTGGCCGGAAGGCTAGGCCTGTGGGCGTCGGCCTGGGGCATGTTCATGGACGCGAAGCTGCTGGGCCACGGGGCGCAGGCGTTCGGCCCCGAGCATCGCGCCTACCTGCCCGCATGGTCGCCGCGCTTCCCGGAGCGCCGCGTGCTGTGGGCCCATAGCCTGTTTCTCGAAACGCTTGCCGACCAGGGCGTAATTGGGGTGATTGCACTCCTGATTCTGCTATTGCATCCTCTCACGACATCGTGTCTCGTAGTAATGAAGTCAGGGCGGGGGCCAAGATTGATTTTTGACGTCGCGCTTGGGGTCGCCGGCCTTGCCGGGTTCTTCATTGCGGCCGCGTTGGAACTTACCTTTATCCGCCGATGGGTCCCGATCGTGATGTTCGCGGTGGTTGGTTTTGCTGCCAAGGCGCTGTCTGAGCACCGGTCGTCCGAGAGCGCGGCGGAGCAGGCGGTGATCGCGCGCTGACGCGTGAGGATGACGAGTTTGGAGTGCGCCGGAGTTCCGGCGTTAAAAACGTTAAGAGGAATGTCCCTGGTGAGTCATAAATTTGCTTTGCGCTCGACGCTCGGCGCCACTCTGCTGATCGGATCCGCGGGCGCGGCCTACCCTTGGCCGGCCTGGATCAAGACCGGCATCCTGAAGGCCGCTGGCATCACGTATTATTACGGCGCGAGTTACGAGACTTTGTATTCGTTCAATCCGGCAGACGAAAGTTCCGGCGAGGGCCTGCATCCGCTCGCCGGGCTGACGCCGACGCCTGACGGGATCCTGCTTGGCACCACGTCGTCGCCGGCCAGCGCCTACGCCCTGATCCCACCCAGCGGCGGCTCCACCACCTGGACCGAAGCCGCGGTGGCCCAGCTTGCCACCGGCACCAGCACGCCGCTGACCGTGATCAGCCCGACCCAGGTTCTGGGCACCGAGCCTTCCGCCACCGGCTATGGCGATATTTTCGAACTTACGATCGCCGGCACGAAGATTACCAAGACGGTGCTCTTCGCGTTTCCGGGTAGCGCTGGCGGCAACACACCGAGCTCCGGCGTGACCGTGAGCTCGACCGGCGAGATCTATGGCACCGCAACCGGGGGCGCCAATGGCGGCGGGATTGTTTACAGCGTGGCCCTGAACAGGAAGGGTTTCCTGCAGGAGTCCGTTCTGGCGTCGTTCACGCCCGGCGCGATCGGCGGCTCAGCGCCCTCCGGCGAGCTGATTTTGAGCAAGAACGAAAAGGTTCTCTACGGAACGACAACGGCGGGCGGCGCCAGCGGCAACGGGACCGTGTTCAGAGTTTCGACTAAGGGCGGCGAAACGCTGCTGTACTCGTTCGGCGGGGGCACCGACGGCGCATCGCCGGGTGGCCTGGTGACCGCGGATGGCAAGACATTCTACGGCGCCACCTCGCTGGGCGGCAACGGACAGGGCACGGTGTTCAGCATCACCAAGAGCGGCAAGTACCAGCTGCTTTACAGCTTCGCCAATACCGCCGACGGCCACACACCCAATCCGCAACTGGTGCTGGACCCGTCCGGCGCGATTTATGGCACCGCGCAGGGCGGCGGCTATGGCCAGGGCACGGCTTGGGTGCTAGCCCCGCCGATCCATAAGAAGGCCGCCTGGCATCTCGAAGTGATGTATGATTTCGGTGGGGTGGCCAATGACGGCGCGCAGCCGAGCGGTCCGCTGATTCTGGATACGCAGGGGAACGTCTATGGCGTCACGACCAATGGCGGCGCCTACGGCGGCGGCACGGCTTACAAAATCACGCCATAATTCCTCGACAATGGCCGGGCTGCGTCCCGGCCATGCAGCAAATTGCGCCGCCGCGGACACGCTTCGCGGCGGCGCTTTTGTGACACGCGCGCCCAAGGCCCGGGCGGTTCGCCAATGAGCGCTGCGTTTCCACCCGGCGTGGCGTTGGTGATCGGCGGCAGCGGCGGGATTGGCCAGGCGATATGCCGGCGCGCCGCCGAAGCTGGCAGCAAGGTGGCCCTGACCTATCACACCAATCGGGACGCCGCTGAGCAGGCGGCGGACAGCGTGCGCGCGGCTGGGCAGGACGCCATCGTGCTGCAGGCGGACGTGGCGGACGACGCGGCGCTGGGCCGAACCGTGAGCCAGTTGGCGGCGGAGCACGGGCCGATCCACTCGGTGTTCGTGGCCACCGGTTACGACATTCAAATGAAGCTGATTGCCGAGGTGACACCGCAGGAATGGCGGCGCGTGATCGACAGTGACGTAAACGGCTTCTTCAATATCCTGCACGCGACGCTGCCGCATCTGCGCGCGCACGGCGGCAGCTACGTGCATATCGGCTCGGCCGGGCAGTTGCGCTTTCCGCCGCGCGACGTGCTGTCCGTGGCGCCCAAAGGCGCGGTGCAGCAACTGATCCGTGGCGTTGCGCGCGAGGAAGGCGTGCACGGTATTCGTGCCAACAGCATTGCGATCGGGGTGATCGAAACCGGGATCTTCCTGCGGCTGAAGGAAACCGCGTTCGACCAGGCCTGGCACGATGCGGTGCTCAGCACACTGGCGCTGAAACGCTATGGCCAGCCTGAGGAAGTTGCGGAGCTGGCGGTGTTTTTGGCATCGCAGCGCGCTTCCTACGTTACTGGGCAGATGATCGCGCTGGATGGGGGGTGGAGCCTTTAGGAAGAGTTCCTTCTTGAAAGAAAGAACCAAGTAACTTTTTCCCGGCTGTCGCGGTGTAATCGGCGACAGCCCGGCAAGAGTTTTTGCTTCTTTTTGCAAAAAGAAGCGCCTCCTTGCTTGGCAGCCCATGTTACCAAGGCCCCGCTATCGCTAAGGCACCCACGCCATGCACGTCCACGAGCCGCTCGCACCCCCGACGACATTCCGGCAGTTCCGCCGCGAATATGCCATGATCGTGCTATCCATCCTGACCGCGCTGGGCTTCGAACGCACGGCCGTTTACCTGCACGACCGCGCCAGCGCCCAGGCAAGCCGCGGCAGAATCGAACAGGAGATCAATGACGATCTGGCCGAGCTACGGAAGGCCAGCACGTTCAACAGCGCGAGTGCCGCGACGATGCGCAGCGCGTTACAGTCATTGGTGGTTGTGCTGAAATCGGCCAACCCCGACATGGCGAAAGAGGCGCAAATCATTACTGAATCGATGAAACAATTCAGCTTGCAATTGCCGACCTGGCAGCGCGACGCCTGGGATGCGGCAGTGGCGGATCAGACTGTCACCCACCTCGATCCACGCGATCTCCGGCGCTACGCGGAATTATATAGCGGGGCGACGGATATGAACGATGCTGTGCACATCATGCTGACCGGCGGGATATTCGATCGGATCGCCGATATTTCGGTGGATCTGCGGCTAGGTGACGTGAACGGGCGTTCGGCGGCGCAAATCATGGCGCGGTTCCTGGCCGCGGCGCAGCAAATTGTCCAGGTGCAGCAAACATTGCTGGATACGGCAGCGAACCATGCGAAGGCGCCTGGCGGACCATAGCGAAGCAAGCAGTTCTTTTTTGAAAAAAGCACCAAAAAACTCTTGCGGCGTTGTCGTCGGGTAGTCCGCGACAGCCGTGCAAAAGTTTTTGCTTCTTTTTTCAAAAAGAAGTGCTTGTCTTGCCTTGATAAACCTCCGCCAGTTCGCCAACCGCTTGGAGTGCCTCGGCCCGGTCCGGCGTCTCGTTATCGTTCCCATATCCGCGCATATCGCCGCCGGCGAAATCCTGCACCAGAATGCCGTCGCGCCGCGACAGCATCGCCACGTCGCGGTAGCTGAGCCCGTAGCTAACCTCCTGCTGCGGCACCAGCCAGGCGAGCTGGCCGCGCACCGGCACGATTGAATTATCCCGCCACAGCGCGCGGCCGCCATAGCCTGGGCAATTGATCACGACTTTTTCGGTCAACCGCGCCAGGTCGGCCGGTTCGTGAAACTCCATGATCCGGATCTTGCCGCCGGCAAGCAGAAAATCGCTCATCAGCGTGTGGCCATAATCGGCGATATTGAACATCATCGAGGAGTAACGCCGCACGTACCGCGTGGGGAACGGCGTGCTGCCGGGCGGCAAGGTTTCGATATCGGGCGTGAGGTCGCCGACGCGGTCGCTGTAATGCGCAAAGCCAAGCGGATCGGCTGGCTTGCTCCTGGCGGCTCCGTCGCGGGTTTCGTTCGAAAGTATATAACGATCATTCCATTCCACCGGATCGCCGGGCAGGCCGAGGTAATTGCGATAGGCCTTGAACGAGGTGCGTGCCATTTGCTCCCACAGCGCGGGAAAGCCGGGCGGCGCGGCGCTGGTGAGCGCGATGCGGGAATCGGGCGACCAGGTGCCGGTGGCGCGGGCGGAGCGCGTTTGCGGCATCAATTCACGCGCATAGATCGTGACCTGGGCCCCTGCCCTTTGCGCCAGGATCGCCGAGGTGAGACCGATGGCGCCACAGCCGATGACGGCGATCTGGCGCGGACTGTTGGCCATGGCTTTTTGCACCGCCACGGCGCCGGAACCCCAGGAAAGCGACCAGCCGCTGCCGCCATGGCCATAATTATGCACCACGAAAATGTCGCCGATCTGTTCGGTATCGAGACGCGGCCCGGCGGCGCGAAACGGCCGCAGGCAGACTGTTATATCGAAAATGCGGTCCGGGCTGGCGCGCACCGGAGCCAGCGGTGGGACGATTGCGGATGTCGTTGCACTAGGCGGCCGGGCGCAGGCGCCGAGCAGGTTAAGCCCGCTAAATATGCCGGCGCCCTGCAACAGGCGACGGCGTTCAATGGTAGCCATCGTCTCAACCTCATATGCGCGGACAGGAAGTGCTTCTTTTTGAAAAAAGAAGCAAAAACTTTTGCGCGGCTGTCGCCGGCTAATCCGCGACAGCCGTGCGAAAGTTTTTTGGTTCTTTTTTCAAAAAAGAACTGCTTTCTTCCTAATCGTCCGTAGGTTTGCCCCGCAGCTGCTTGGCCGTGCCCCGATGCGCCTTGGCGTCCAGCCGGCGTTCACGCGACGCGCGCGTGGGTTTGGTGGCGCGGCGCAGCGGCGGCGGCGGAATGGCCGCCTCGCGGATCAGCGCCAGCAGACGCTCCAGCGCGTCGTCGCGGTTGCGGTCCTGCGTGCGGTGGCGCTGCGCGGTGATGACGAGCACGCCGTCCTTGGTCACGCGCCGTCCAGCCAGGCGGATGAGCCGTTCGCGCACGGCGTCGGACAGGCTGGGCGACTGCGCGACATCGAAGCGCAGTTGCACGGCGGTTTCCACTTTCTGGATATTCTGGCCGCCGGCGCCGGAGGAGCGCAGGAAGGTTTCGATCAGCTCCGCCTCGTCGATAGCGATGGATTTGGTAACCTGGATCAGGGCCATGGGAAATCGGTTATGAGGTGCGGTGCCTTGCGTGGCGGTGCCGGTGCGCCACGTCAATAAAAAAGGGCGGCCTTGCGGCCGCCCTTCCTACGCTTGCGACACCATGGGCCGAGGCCCAATGCCGGACTAGCCGCCGGCGGAGCAGAACTTGATGGTTTCGCCCTGGAACGTGCTGTAGCCATTCGCGCTGGTCGCGGCCGGCGCGCCGAAATACGGCAGGTAAACCAGATCCTGCAGGTCCCACGTGACGCCGCCGACCGTGTAGGCGTAGTCGCCGTAGTTCGTGTTGCCTTCGAGCGGATCGCCGACTTCGAGCACGGCGCCACGGCCACAGGCCGACGGCACCGCGTTGTTAACGTTCGGATCGTCGATCCATTCGCCGATTTCGTGGCTCAGCGCGCTGACGTTTTGCGCGAACGCGCCGGAGTTGGTGATGTAGGTGGAGTAAGCATAGGGCTGGCTCAGGCTATTGCTGATGCTGTGATAGCCGCCGATGCAGCACGTGCTGCTGGTGTTGCCGCTCGTCAGGAAGGTTTGTGTGGTAATGAACAGCGGCAACGCGTTGCTGGGGATTTTCAGCGACGAGATCATCGGCTGAATAGATGCATCGAAATTATTGATGTTCTCAAAGATGATGTTGGTGGCGCCGAATGCGTTGATCAGCCCGCCATTCCGTTTTGGTACCGTGATCGTCTGCAATGGCTCGATCGTCGGCGTTCCCAGCAGCACATGATAGCTTGGCTGGGCGCTGACCGTGCCCCAGAGCGTGCCGCGCTGGAACGCGTCAAGATATTGCGTGGTGCCCAGATCAACACTGCCGGACTTGAAATCGACTGTGCTGGAGAACACCGGCGAGTTGACGACGTTCTGAACGATGCTGACGCCGTTTGCCTGTACCGAGGTCGGATCGTACGACGTGGTGCTGTAAATCATCTTGATCGGAATGATGTAGACCGGCACGGTCGTGCTGGCGCCGGTTGAAACCGCGGTGCCAACAAAGGTCTCGTTATAATTCTTGCCGCTATAGGTGTAGCTGAACACCCAGGTGGGGGCCAAAGCCGGCTTCTTTACCGGATGCACGTTCGGCGACAGCCGCTCGATGACCGCGAACTTGGCAGCGGATCCGTCGGCGCCCGGCTTGGTGATGTTGTGCACGACCACAGCGTCATGGGCGGCGGCCTGGCTCGCGGCACCCAGGAGCATGGCGGAACCGGCGAGTGAACTGAGCAGTGTTTGCTTGAAAGTCATAGAAGCACCTTCTCCTGTGAAACAACCGCATCTGGCCGCGGCGTGTAAATTTGGTAACGAGTGCGCCATGCACGTCAAGCTGGACGCCAATGCATTCCGCGCGGGACACACTGTTCAATTCGCGCGGCCGCGGTGGCAAGGGGCGGTTCGGGCAATATTTGATCACAAAACCGTCGGTCCACGACATAACCGGCCAAGATTCGCAGTCGGGACAACGACTCACGGGTCGGGCGGCGACCCAAATTAAAATTCTGTAATTTTAAATAGTTGCGCCCGACATCAGCAGATGCGCGTAAAGGTTGCGGGCGCGTTGCGGCGCCATATCAATTTCGATACAGATTGCGCCGCAATGGCGGTTTATGAGGGGCGGCCGATTGTGTCAGCCGCCGCGATTCCCGACCACGGCGCGGCCGCACCGGTCGTTCGGCACCGTTGCGGTGAAGTTGACGCCGCTGAATTGCACGGTGCCCTGCTTGCCCGACATGTCGACCGTGGCGTGGCCGCTATCCTGCACGGTGCCTTTCAGCGAGGCGACGCCGTTACAGTCCTCGACCGACCCGACAATCTCGTGGCCGTCCACGTCCAGCACAACATGGGTAGGGCAACAATCGCCGGCGGGCGGGACGTTGGCGACCCAGCGGCCATCGTATTTGTCGAAGCCCATGCCCACGACGCTGCAGCCGCACAACGGCGACACCAGAAGGGCCAGAGCGGCGGCGGCGTTTGGCAGCAGACGGGCTTGCATCCGATAACGATCCCTGGGCTGAACAAGGCCCGCATAGAGCAGCCCGCACGGTGAGCGGGCAAGGGCGTTTGGGAGACATTGCTTGCAATTGAAGCCGCCACCATCCACCCGCCTGTTGCCGCCCTGGAGCTGGGCCTGCGCCTCGATGGTGATCATTCAGTTCGGGGCGGCATTGTCGCACCCGATGCTGTTGAGCTCGGGCGCGCTATCGGTGACCTGGCTGCGGCTCTGCTGGGCCGCGGTGCTGCTGCTGGCGATTGCCCGCCCGGGTGCCGCGCTGCGCGAAGTGCTGGCCGGCCGCGCCTGGAGCGCGGTTTGGCTGGGCGTGACCACCGGGCTGATGACCTTATGCTATTTCGAGGCGTTGGCCCGCATACCGCAGGGCATGGCCAATACGATCGAGTTCCTGGGCCCGCTGGGCGTGGCGGTGGCCGGCAGCCGGCGGCCACGCGATCTGCTCTGGGCCGCGCTGGCCGGCGCCGGCGTGGTGTTGCTGCTGCGGCCCGGCGTGGCGTGGCAGCCCGACGCGATCGGACTGGCGTTCGCCGCGGGCGCGGCGGTCTGCTGGGCGCTGTATATCGTGCTGACCAAGCGCGTAGGCGCGCGGTTCGCGGGGATGGACGGCTTGGCCATTTCGTTGCTGGTGGCGGCGATGGTAACGGCGCCCCCGGGTTTTGCGCTGGTGTGGGGCCACGTGGGCGCGCGCGACCTGCTGGCGGCCGGCGGGCTAGCAATTCTCATTCCGGTGCTGCCCTATATGCTGGAAATCTCGGCGCTGCGGTATTTGCCGACGCGCAGTTTCGGTATTTTAATGAGCGCCGAACCGGCGATCGCCACGCTGATGGGCGCGCTGCTGCTGGGGCAGATGCCGGGGCTGGTGCAGGCGGCGGGGTTTATTTGCGTTATTGCGGCCAGCGTGGGGACTTTGGTTATGCAGGGCAAGGAAAAGACAAGCGCTTCTTTTTGAAAAAAGAAGCAAAAACTCTTGCGTGGCTGTCGCGGACTAGTCGGCGACAGCCGCGTAAAAGTTTTTTGGTTCTTTTTTTCAAAAAAGAACTTCTTAAATCCCCATTTGCCGCGCGGCGAGATCGCGCATGATCTCCTCCGACCCGCCGCCGATCGCGTTCACGCGCACCTCGCGATAAATCCGTTCCGACTTCGTACCGCGCATATAGCCCGCGCCCCCCAGGATTTGCAGGGCCTCGCGGGCACAAAATTCCATGGTCTGCGTGGCCTGCACTTTCAGCAGGCAGATATCGGCCACCGGCGACTGGCCCTGCGCCAGGCGCCAGGCGGTCATTTCCAGATAGGCCTGGCTGGCGTTCACGTGGCGCGTCATTTCGGCTATTTTATGACGTATCACCTGGTGGTCGGCCAGTCGCTTGCCGAAGGTTTGGCGTTGCTGGGCGTATTCGATCGCTTCCTGGAGCGCCACGTTCGCGTAGGCGGTGGCGCCGGCGGCCAGGGCCAGGCGTTCGTTATTGAAGTTCAGCATGATGGCGGGGAAACCGCGGCCTTCGGCGCCTACCAGGTTTTCCACCGGCACGCGCACGTCCTGGAAGAAGATTTCGGCCGTGTCGCTTGCCCACCAGCCCATTTTGTTGAGTTTGTTGCGTGATACGCCGGGGCTGTGCATGTCGATCAGCAGCAGCGAGACACCGCCGGCGCCGGGGCCGCCGGTGCGCACGGCCGTGGTCAGGTAATCAGCGCGCATGCCGCTGGTGATGTAGCACTTGCCGCCGTTGACCACGTAATGATCGCCATCGCGCACGGCGGTGGTGCGCAGGTTCGCGACGTCGGAGCCGCCGCTGGGTTCGGTGATGCCGAGGGCGAGGATTTTATCGCCGCGCAGCACATCGGGCAGGATGCGCACCTTCATGTCCGGCGAGCCGACGGCGACAATGGGCGGCGCGCCGATGCCGTGGATCATCAGGCTGGCGGGAATGCCGCCGGCGCCGGGGCAGGCGAGTTCCTGCGTGGTGACGATGGACATGAACGGGTCCGTCGGCAGACCGCCGAATTCCTCCGGGTAGCCGAGTTGCAGCAGGCCGAGCTCGGCGGCTTTGCCATAAAGCTCGCGCGGGATTTCGCCGGCTTCGTCCCACGCGGTGGCGTGCGGGGCGATTTCGCGATCGACCCAGCGGCGCAGCGTGTCACGCCAGGCGGCGTGGGTTTCGGTGTAGAACGGGCTTTGCGCGTCGGGATCCATGCGCAAGTCGTGGCGGATTTACGGTGTGGCGTAAATCCAGGAAGTAAGGGTTCTTTTTTGAAAAAAAGAACCAAAAAACTTTTACACGGCTGTCGCGCCGTAATCCGCGACAGCCGTGCAAAAGTTTTTGCTTCTTTTTTCAAAAAGAAGCGCTTCCTTGCTTCCTACATCCCCGGGCAATGGGCGCTGGGCGTCATCGGCACGCAGGCCGGTCTCGGCGGCGGTGGCGGCGGCGGCTGGCCGTAGCCCGGCTGGCCGTAGGGAGGTGGCGGCTGGCTGGGCCAGAAGGCCGGGGTTGGCTGGCCGTAGTTTGGGTGGCCGGCGCTGGCGGCCATGCTCATGACGGCGCCTGTTATGGCCATCAGGGCCGCGGATTGTTGCGCGGCCTGCATGCGTTCGTTTCGATCCGCGTTAGCCTCAGGCTGTGGGGGCGGCACGCCCTGGCAATTTGCCGCGTTGCCAGGGCCGCAGCCGCCCGGCGGCCCGGCGACGGGCCCGGGACCAGCCATCGCGCAACCGGCGACGGTCAGCACGATCGGCAGAATGAAAAGTCGCATCTCCGGTCTCCCAAATATGCTTCGGGCGGGCCGGACGGTTGCGCTGATTGATGCGCATCCTCATCAAGCCGCACTACCTATGGTAGTAGACTCGAACCGAAATGCAACCATAAAATTCAGCCGGCCCGGCGGCGGCGCGCCCCCGGGCCAGGCCGGTTAGTAGCGGTACAAATCGTGCTTGAATGGCCCGGCAGCGCTCGGCAGGCCGAGATACTCGGCCTGCTTCGTGCTCAGCTGGGTCAGTTTCGCGCCGACCTTGGCGAGATGCAGCGCGGCCACCTTCTCGTCCAGGTGTTTCGGCAGCGTATAAACCTTGCGCTCGTACTGGCCCGGCTTGGCGCCCCACAATTCAAGCTGCGCCAGCACCTGGTTGGTGAAGCTGGCCGACATCACGAAGCTTGGGTGGCCAGTGGCGTTGCCCAAATTCACCAGGCGGCCTTCGGACAGCACAATCAACCGCTTGCCGTTCGGGAACACCACCTCATCCACCTGCGGCTTGACGTTTTCCCAGGTGAAGTTGCGCAGCGCCTCGATCTGAATCTCGCTGTCGAAATGGCCGATATTGCAGACGATGGCGCGGTGCTTCATGTCGCGCATGTGGTCCAGCGTGATCACGTCCACATTGCCGGTGGCGGTGACGAAGATGTCGCCGCGCGGGGCGCCATCCTCCATCGTGACCACTTCGTAGCCTTCCATCGCGGCCTGCAGGGCGCAGATCGGATCGGCTTCGGTGACCAGCACGCGGCAGCCGGCCTGGCGCAGCGAGGCGGCCGAGCCTTTGCCCACGTCGCCGAAGCCGGCGACCACGGCAACCTTGCCGGCCATCATCACGTCGGTGCCGCGGCGGATGGCGTCCACCAGCGATTCACGGCAGCCATACAGATTATCGAATTTCGACTTCGTGACGCTGTCGTTCACGTTGATCGCCGGAACGGCCAGCTTGCCTTCCTTGGCCATCTGCCACAGGCGATGCACTCCGGTGGTGGTTTCCTCGGACAGGCCGCGCACGTCCTTCAGTAGCTCGGGGTACTTGTCGTGCATCAGCACGGTCAGGTCGCCGCCGTCATCGAGGATCATGTTCGGCGTCCAGCCATCGGGGCCGCGCACGGTCTGGTTGATGCACCACCAGAACTCTTCCTCGCTCATGCCCTTCCAGGCGAAGACCGGGGTGCCGGCGGCGGCCACCGCGGCGGCGGCATGGTCCTGCGTCGAGAAAATGTTGCAGCTGGACCAGCGCACCGTGGCGCCCAGCGCCGTCAGTGTTTCGATCAGCACCGCGGTCTGGATGGTCATGTGCAGGCAGCCGACGATGCGGGCGCCGGCCAGCGGCTGGCTGGCGCCGTACTCGGCGCGCAACGCCATCAGGCCGGGCATCTCGTCCTCGGCCATCGAAATCTCTTTGCGGCCCCATTCGGCGAGCGAGAAGTCGCGGACCTTGTAGTCGGGCGCTACGGCGGTATCGGGCATTGAGGACTCCTGTAGGCAACGGCGGGCAGCGTTGCGAAATCGGCGCGGTTCGGCCGCTCGATCCGAGAAAGAGAGCAGCTAGGAAGCGGTTCTTTTTTGAAAAAAAGAACCAAAAAACTTTTGCTATTTAGGCCGGGGTAAACCCCCTGGCCGCGCGGGTTACTCGACGCCTTTTCTCAGGCCGATGCCGGCGAAGCGCTTGTTGAACTTGGCGACCTGGCCGCCGGTGTCCATCATGCGCTGCACGCCGGTCCAGGCCGGATGGCTCTTGGGATCGATGTCCAGGCGGATGGTGTCGCCGGCCTTACCATAGCACGAGCGGGTCGTGTACGTGGTGCCGTCCGTCATGATGACGTTGATTTCGTGGTAGTCGGGGTGAATGCCGGCTTTCATGGCGGGGCCTTTGCGCAACGGGTATGGCGCCCCCGATACCGACCGGGCGCGCGAAGCGAGCGCCTATACCCGGGACGGATGCCGGGAGCAAGTCCGCGACAGCCAAGCAAAAGTTTTTGCTTCTTTTTTCAAAAAGAAGCGCTTGTTTTTCCTGCCCTATGGCGGCTGCGCCAACACCCGAGCCGCGTATGAAACCAGCGCCCTACCGGAGGCCAGATAAGCCCGTTCGAAGGCGTCTGTATCCATCGGATCGGTGGAAGGCGGACGGAGCGGCAGGGGGTGGCGGGCGTTGACGCGGGCGATGCGGGCGGCGGTTTCGGCGCAGGGGCGGGAAGGTGCGGCGGGGCGCAGCGCGGTTGCGATGCGTCGGCGGAGGGTTTGGGCGCGTTCGGCGAGGTCCGGCGGCAGGGTGTGGCGCAGCCGGCGCATGGTTGTGTGTGCGGGGAGCCAGGCGCCGGCGGGGGATTGCGCGGCTTGCAGGTAGGCGGCGCGGCGGTGGCGGCGGGCGCCTTGCGTGGCGGCCGGGATGGCGGTGACAGCCTCCAGCAGGGTTTCAAGGTGGGTGGTGATGACGACGCCGAGCAGGTCGTCGAAATCGAAGAACAGGTTGCGCAGGGTGCCGATGGAGACGGACAGGACGCGCGCCAGGTTAGCGAACGTTAGTATGTCCGGGCTGGCTTCGGCCAGCAGGGTGGGGGCGACGGCCAGGATGCGATCGTAGGTTTGCTGCTGGCGTTTGGTGCGTTCGGGTGGAGCACAGATGGCGTCGGCCCGGGCGCGGAGGATGCGGAGGTTGGTTTGCATGGCGGCTGCATGTTAGTCTTGGTAACGTTTGCTGGGCAAGCGGAATTTTGCGGCGGCAGGCGATTGTCGACGCGGTTTCCGTTCGACGCGTGCTTGATACGCAGATTACAGCCGGAACGGACGGCGCGCTTCGGAACGAGAGTGTTTCAAAACCGACGCCGGCCGCGTGGGGTGGGCTTCAGCCCACCAACGCAGAGCAATCAAGCGTGAGGCTTGCCCGTGATATCCCTTCGACCACACGTCCGGCACTTACACCTCGCCGACCGGGGTTTGTATCCCGGTAAGGGACGCCATAGAGCCAATGTCCAATTATCGCCGGAACCGGGTGGAAGGCGGGTGCTACTTCTTTACGGTCAATCTGTGCGATCGCCGGTCGGATATGTTGGTCGCGGAGATCGACTCGCTGCGCGGCGCCGTTCGTGCCGCGCGGGCGCGGCATCCTTTCCATATTGACGCTTGGGTGGTGCTGCCGGACCACATGCATTGCTTATGGCCGCTGCCGCCTGGCGACCGCGATTTTCCGGGTCGGTGGCGCACGATCAAGGCATTGTTTTCACGATCGGTCCCTGGGGCCGAGGGCCGCCGCGGATCTTTGGTTCGCAAGCGCGAGCCCGGTATCTGGCAGTGGCGGTACTGGGAGCATACGATCCGAGATCAGCACGATTATGCCGCGCACATGGATTATATCCATTTCAATCCGGTCAAGCACGGGCTTTGCGGGACAGCTTCCGAGTGGCCGTTTTCAACTTTCGTGAAGCGTGTGAAGCTCGGGTTGTATCCGACTGAGTGGGCCGTCTCGGGTGGTGATCTGGGCGACGTTGGCGAGCGGTTGTGAGGTGCGACGGTGAGCTGAAGCCCACCCTTGCTAGTGATCGTTATCGCATGGAGCATCAACATGTCGCAAAGTGCAATTCGATGGGCGGCGACGTGACAGCGACACCAAAAAATAGGATGGGTAAGAAACCGGACGGAACCGAGATCATGAAGCGGCGTGCGCCGCGATACCTCAGTCTTCGGCCGGCAAAGTTCGAGTTAGATCCTGAGAAGGCATATTCGACCGAACAATTGGCAAAAATTGGTGCGATAACCCTGAAATGGAATCAGATTGAAGGACACATAGATTTCATTGGTTCTCATATCCTGTTCGCGAACGCGCCGTTCTGGCTGAGAATTTCGACTGACAGGACGCTGAGCACAAAGAAGAAGCTCGGGCTTCTGAAAGATTGCGTGAAGTACGCCGAGTTTTTTGATGATCCTGCGAAGCGCTGTATCGAGGATTGCTTTTCACAGATCGAACAATGCGGGGCGTACCGCAACGCGATCATACACCACCACATATACGACCACGAGAAAGGCATCGGTTCTTACGTCGATGAATCCAACTCCGCGTACCAAATTCTTGTGTCAATTGAAGCCCTCAAAATCTTATATGAAATAATGTGCGCCCTGCTGACCGAGTTGCGTGAAATCGACATGATGTTCCGTACAGAAACGGGAGCGCAGAGGCCAGGCGAAATCGATCCGGTTACGCAGGAATTCAAGGAACTAAGCAGCAGCGACCTCAAACAGACAATCATACCGCAGCACACCCACCGGCTTACGGCGTGGCAGAAGTCGCGCAGGGAACTTCAAAAGCTGCCTCGCTTCCCAGACGCAGACCTTATTCGGGCGTTGAACGAAAAAGAGGACGACAGAGGGACTGGCCCGTAGCAGCAAGGCGTGGCGCGTGCTTCAGCGCGCCCTACTTGTTGATTTGTCTCCTTAGCCGTCATCATCCTCGGCGACCTTGGGAGTAGGGACACCAGCTTCTCGCAATGCGCAGGCAGGCTTATTGAAAAGGTTTGGATGCCCCCGCTTGCTGGAAGGGTTCGCAGAAACAGTTTTGTGAAACCACTCTGTATGCGGCAGTGTCAGATGGATGTGACCCGTCTTGGCATCGTACCACGCGCCGACGTTTAGGTACGCCGTGTTGCCGCCTTTTTCGCTCCTGCGAATATCACTATTCATTTCAGCCTCCAGTTACCGGCTGAGCATAGCCAAATCGCAGCAAGGCCGCCAGATTGCCCCAGGGATGGCGAACGCGCCGTATATGTTGCTTTATCGCAATAGATAAACCGGTTGGCGTTTAATTGGGGCCTGGGGCCTCACGGCCCCAGCGGGTCCAGGGCAGAGCCCTGGCCTTCTTGCTGCCGGATGGCTGCGCTTTGAATAGTGTGGTGGGGTGCCCGGAGCGGCAACCC
>Ga0302319_10008655_pt1 | contig 19752 bp, 18 predicted proteins | sample Bog_T0_2_FD_203319 | JGI IMG/M metagenome (GOLD analysis project Ga0302319, IMG submission 203319) | Peat permafrost microbial communities from Stordalen Mire near Abisko, Sweden - Bog_T0_2 | ecosystem: Environmental > Terrestrial > Soil > Wetlands > Peat | place: Sweden: Abisko, Stordalen Mire... | reverse complement strand
CGGGCACGCGCCGCACTTTGACTCGCTTTTTGGCCGCCTGCCCGCTATTTTCGAGCCATGGTTTTGACCGAAAATCCCCTATCGCATCCTGACCAGTTTGTCCGCCGTCACAACGGCCCCAATGCGCAGGAAACCGCCGCCATGCTCGCCGAACTCGGCTTAAAGAGCCTCGACGAGCTGGTGGAGGCCGCCGTGCCGAAAAAGATCCGGGGCGGAAAGCTCCATCTGCCGCCCGCCCGCAGCGAATTCGAAGCGCTCGCGGAACTCAGGCGCATTGCCAGCCACAACCAGGTTTTTCGCTCTTTTATTGGCCAGGGCTATTATGATTGCATCACGCCGCCGGTCATCCAGCGGAATGTGCTGGAAAACCCCGGCTGGTACACGCAATACACCCCGTATCAAGCCGAGATTTCCCAAGGCCGCCTGGAAGCGCTGCTGAATTTCCAGACCATGGTCACGGACCTTACCGCGCTCGATATCGCGAATGCGTCGCTGCTGGACGAAGCCACGGCCTGTGCCGAGGCGATGATGATGAGCCACCGGTTCAAAGGCTCGGCCACGCGCAAGATTTTCTTTGTTTCCGAGCATTGCCATCCGCAAAACATTGAGGTCATCCGCACCCGTGGCACCGCGCTGGGGGTGGAGGTGATCGTGGGCAACCACGAGACGTTTGCCTTCACCGACAAGGTTTTTGGCGCGCTGGTGCAGTATCCCGACACGCTGGGCGCGCTGCATGATTATGCCGGGCTGGCCAGCCAGGCCCACGCCAGCGGGGCCATGCTGACGGTGGCCACGGATTTGCTGGCGCTCACGCTGCTGAAGCCGCCGGGCGAATTCGGCGCGGACATCGCGGTGGGCAGCGCGCAACGCTTTGGCATACCGCTGGGCTATGGCGGACCGCACGCGGCTTTTTTCGCCACGCGGGACGAGTTCAAGCGGCAGATGCCCGGCCGCCTGGTCGGCGTTTCCAGGGATTCGCGCGGCCGGCCCGCCCTGCGCCTGGCGCTGGGCACCCGCGAACAACACATCCGCCGCGAAAAAGCCACCAGCAACATCTGCACGGCGCAGGCGCTGCTGGCGAATATGGCGTCGCTGTATGCCTGCTACCACGGGCCGGAGGGTTTGAAGAACATCGCCAAGCGCGTGCATATCATCGCCGACCAGTTTGCCGGCGCGGTGATGGCGGAGGGTTTTACGGTGAATCATGCGGAGTTTTTTGACACGGTGGGCGTGACGTGTGAATCCGCCGGGCAACGCACCGAGATTCTGGCGCGCGCGGCGGCAGCGGGCATCAACTTGCGCGCACACGGAGAGGAACTGCTGCTCGTGGCGTTCGACGAAACCTCCACCACGCCCGGGTTGACGGAGTTGATCACGATTTTCAAAGGCAAGCCCACGGAACCGGTGATTTTTGCCAAGCATCTGGATGAGCTGATGGTTGGTTTCCGCGATCAATTCAAGCGCGAATCCAAATATCTCCAGCACCCGGTGTTCAACCGGCACCATTCCGAGACGGAGATGATGCGTTATATCAAGCGGCTGGAAAATCGCGACCTCTCGCTGACCGCCGCGATGATCCCGCTGGGTTCCTGCACGATGAAGCTGAACGCGGCGGCGGAATTATTCCCGATTTCCTGGCCGGAGTTTGCCCGCATCCATCCTTTTGCCCCGCTGGCCCAGGCGCGCGGCTACCAGATCCTGTTCCAAAACCTGGAAGACTGGCTGGAGGCCTGCACGGGTTTCGCCGGCATTTCGTTGCAGCCCAACGCCGGTTCGCAGGGCGAGTACACGGGGCTGCTGGTGATTCGCGCCTGGCACGAATCGCGCGGCGACCACCAGCGCAATGTGTGTTTGATCCCCACCTCCGCGCATGGCACGAATCCCGCCAGCGCGGCCATGGCCGGCATGAAAATCATCCCGGTGGCCTGCGACGCCAGCGGCAACATTGACGTGGCCGACCTGCGCAGCAAGGCCGAGGCTAACAAAAAGGAATTGTCCTGCCTCATGGTCACCTACCCCAGCACGCATGGGGTGTTTGAGGAAACCATCCGCGACATCTGCGAGATCATCCACGCCAACGGCGGCCAGGTGTACATGGACGGTGCGAACATGAACGCCCAGGTCGGGCTGACCTCGCCTGGATTCATCGGCGCGGATGTGTGCCATTTGAACCTGCACAAGACCTTTGCCATTCCGCACGGCGGCGGCGGGCCGGGCGTGGGTCCGATTGGCGTGGCGAAACATCTGGTGCCGTTCCTGCCGGGCCATCCGCAGTTCATGGCGCGGCTGGATGAACCGCATGCCAAACAGCATATCGGCCCGGTGAGCGCCGCGCCGTGGGGCAGCGCGGGCGTCCTGCCGATTTCCTGGATGTACATCGCCATGATGGGGGCGGACGGCCTGACCGAAGCCACGAAATACGCCATCCTGAACGCCAACTACATTTCGCGCCGGCTGGAAAATTATTTTCCCACGCTCTACCGCAACCACGGTTTGGTGGCGCACGAATGCATCCTGGATTTGCGCGCGTTCCACAGCGTCACGGCCGAGGACGTGGCGAAGCGGCTGATGGATTATGGCTTCCACGCTCCCACGCTTTCGTGGCCCGTGGCGGGCACGCTGATGGTGGAACCCACCGAGAGTGAGTCCCAGTGCGAGCTGGACCGGTTTTGCGACGCCATGATCGCCATTCACGCGGAAATGACGGCGGTGGAATCCGGTGCCGTGGACGCGAACAACAACGTGCTCAAAAACGCGCCGCACACGGCGGACCAGATCGCGAGCGATAGTTGGAACCGGCCCTATACGCGCGAACAGGCGGCCTTTCCGGTGAAAAATCTGCTTGAATACAAATTCTGGCCGCATGTCAGCCGGGTGGATAACGTCTTTGGCGACCGCAATCCGGTCTGTTCCTGCGCGGGGATGGAGAATTATTCCGGATGACCTGATAGACCCGAATTCCGAAGTCGGGGCGGAAACCAGGGAAATGCCCTGGTCGTCAATGGTTGCGCAGGCGACGTCAGGGAAATTGGACACACTGGGCGGTCGGGAGACGCCCGGGCGAGACGCCCGGGCCACTATGGTTTCAGCCGTTCGGCGAAGGGGAAGGTGAAGGAGGGCTGTCCCGTGGCGAGGGCGCGGCCAAAGGCCATCATGGTTTGCTGGCCGTTGGTGGTGATATTCAGCGGGGGCAGGAGCAGGTTGGCCGCCGCCCCTTTGACGCTGCCCACAAAGGCTTGCCAGGCACCGTTGCCGGCGTCCGCCCGCTTGACCGAGGCGAGGGTCACTTCCATTTTTGGGGGGGATTTCTGGTGGAAGGTCAGGGTGTTGACCCGGGCGATGGTTTCGTTTTCATAGCACACCTCGCCGTGGCGTAGCGCGAGGTCTTGCAGATGGATGTTCACCGGGCTGGGCTGGCCGCGATGGTTGAAGCGGAGGCGCATTTCCACGACGGTGGGCTGGCCGTTGGTGAGCGTGCCCTCGATTTCCAGCGTGCCGCTGCCGCCCCCCTGCACGCTGATGGAGGTCAATTGGTGGGCGATCACTTTGCCCGCCTTAAGCTCTTTGTCCCGCCGCTGGAGCATGTAGGTCTGGTCAAAATCATCGCGGAGCCAGCCCGTGCCGGAAAAATCAAATTCACACACCGCGCGAAAGGTGGTGCCGTTGGTCTGGCAATGGAACGAAACCACCCGGGCGCATTGGGTGTTGCCGGGGTTGGAGGCCACGGTGACCGTTGCCGGGGAGACCAGGGGCACAAAATACATGAACTGGCCCAGCAGATTAGTGTGGGGCGTGCCGGTGCCGTAATCGAATTGCAGGGTGGGTCCGGTCGCGGCCCGGAGCCGCTGGCCGCCCAGCGCCAGCGAGCAGAGCAGGGCGCAGAGGATGGGGAAATGATGAATGAATGACGAGGTCGGAATGAGGGAAACCGGCGACGGGGGCGTCGCCACCACCTTGGGCGACGAGGCGTCGCCCCTACGGGCTGAAGTCAAGCCACATCCAGACACAGCCAGATTGTCCACATTGGCGGAGTAATTTCAAGCATTCGTAATTCTTTGCAGGCTCCGGCGCTTGCGTTATAGTGGTTCCGGTCATGCAGCTTCATTTCACCGAATCCGGGGCCGGCCAGGCGGTCATTCTCCTGCACGGGCTTTTTGGCTCGTCGGACAACTGGCAGCCCATCGCCCGGCAACTGGCGGAGCGCCATCAGGTGTTTGCCCTGGATCACCGCAACCATGGCCGGTCGCCGCACAGCGCGGAAATGGATTATCCCCTCATGGCGGCGGATGTGGACCGGTTCATGGGGCGGCGCGGCCTGGCCAGCGCGCTGGTGATTGGCCATTCCATGGGCGGCAAGACGGCCATGCAACTGGCCCTGCATTTCCCGCAGCGCGTGCGGAAACTCGTGGTGGGGGACATGGCTCCGCGCGCTTACGCCCCGGCGCACGACCAGATTTTTGCGGCGCTGCTGGCGCTGGATCTGGCGCGGTTCGCGACCCGGGCGCAGGTGGATGCGGCGCTGGCACGGGAAATTCCCAATCCCGTCTTGCGCCGGTTTTTGCTGAAGAACCTGGGTTACTCGCCGGAAAACCGGCTGAGCTGGAAAATCAATCTCCTGGACATCGCGCAGAATTACTGGCGCCTGCGCGAGCCGGTGGCCGGGGCGGGGCCGTATCCGGGGCCGGTGCTGTTTCTGCGCGCGGGCAAATCCAGGTTCATGCTGCCGGAGGACGAGCCGTTGATCCGGGAATGGTTTCCCGCCGCGGAAATCCAGACCCTGGCGGAGGCCAGCCACTGGCTGCATGCGGATCAGCCTGAGGAGTTTTTGCGGCTGGTGCTGGATTTTTTCGCGAGATAAGTGGGACCAAGACGGGGAATTGCCGATTGCCGATTGCCGATTGCCGACATTCGCGCGGCGAATATCAAAGCACCGCAGTCCCGCAGTCCGAATTGGGGGATCGTGACCAGAACATTTCGTAAGCGCCGCACCGGAAATTGAACCGGGATTGACATGCTCCGCCGCCATGCTAGCGTCGCAGGCAAAAATAGTTATGATCATTGGCGTCCCGAAAGAAATCAAACAACAGGAATACCGCGTGGCCCTGCTCCCCAGCGGCGTGTATCAACTGCGGCAGCGCGGTCATGCCGTCCTGGTTGAGCGTGGCGCGGGCGTCGGCGCGGGTTATCCCGACGCCGAATACGAAAGCGCCGGGGCGACCCTGCTGTCGGCCCATGCGGAGGTGTTTGCCCGGGCCGACCTGATCATCAAGGTCAAGGAGCCGCTCCCCGAGGAATATCCGCTGCTCCGGCGCGGGCAGATCCTGTTCACCTACCTGCATCTGGCCGCCAACCGGGGGCTGACGGACGCGCTCATGAAATCGGGGGCCACCTGCATTGCCTATGAAACGATTGAGGTCAACCGCCGGCTGCCCCTGCTGGAGCCCATGAGCGAAATCGCCGGTCGCATGAGCGTGCTCGTGGGCGGCTATTTCCTGGCCAAGCACTTTGGCGGCAGCGGGATGCTGCTCGGCGGCGTGCCCGGCGTGCTGCCGGGCAAGGTCGTTGTGCTCGGCGGCGGCGCGGCGGGCGTCAACGCCGCCCGCATGGCCCAGGGCCTGGGCGCGGATGTCACGATTCTGGAGGTGGACCTGGAGCGGATGCGTTTTCTGGACATCACCCTGCACACGGCCCACACCCTGTTCTCCAACGAATCGCATCTGCTCGAGCTGCTGCCCACCGTGGATTTGCTCATCGGGGCGGTGCTGGTGCCCGGCGCGCGCGCGCCCAAGCTCATCCGCCGCGACATGCTCCGCCGCATGCGCCCCGGCAGCGTGCTGGTGGACATCGCCATTGACCAGGGCGGCTGCGCGGAGACCTCCCGCGCCACGACCCACCACGACCCGGTGTTTGTGGAGGAAGGCGTCACCCATTATTGTGTGGCCAACATGCCCGGCGCCTACGCGCGCACCGCCACCCAGGCCCTCACGAACGTCACTTATCGTTACCTCGAAATGCTCGCGGATCTCGGGGTGGAGGAAGCCTGCCAGAAAACCCCCGCGCTGACCGGCGGCATCAACATCCGGGACGGCCAGGTCACCTGCCGCGCCGTGGCCGAGGCCCATGGGCTGGGAAGCGTGGTATGTCCATGAACCTGTCGCATCTCCATCTGCACGCGCCGCTGGACCCGCAGTTCACCCCGGTGGCGTCTTACCACCATCATTATGTGGCGGCCACCCAGGCGTCCGGCCTGGCCGAACCCCTGGTGCTGGGTTTGGAGCGCGATAACGGACAGTTCTCCCGCCACGAAACCGTGGTCATGCCCGAGACGGATCCCTTCACGCTCCGCTACGTCGAGCGCCTGGTTAAATTCCTGCTGTGGGCGCGGGGCGGCTGGAAGCTGTATCTTGGCGGTCCCAAAGCCATCGGCGACCACCTGGCCAAAATCTATTCCCCGCGCGGTGCCCGCAAGTTCGATTGCCGGATGATGACCGCCGCCTACGGCCGGAAATTCGAGGTGGTCGTGACCACCGCCGACCGCGTGCCCGCCGCGAAAGAAACCCGGACCGCCGCCGGCGGACATCTGCGCGGCTGCCGCATGGGCTTCGATCTCGGGGCCAGCGATTACAAGGTCTCCGCCGTGATCCATGGCGAGGTGGTGTTCACCGAGGAAACGCCGTGGGACCCCAAAAGCCACGCGAACCCCGATTACCATTATCATCATCTCTCCGCCGCCCTGCATCGGGCCGCCGCCCATCTGCCCCGCGTGGATGCCATTGGCGGCAGCTCGGCGGGCATTATTGTGGATAACGAAATCCGCGTGGCCTCGCTGCTGCGCGCGGTGCCCAAAAAGGATTTTCCCCGGGCCGCCGGCCTGTTCAAGCGCATCCAGCGGGAATGGAACGTGCCGGTCACCGTCCTGAACGATGGCGATGTCACCGCGCTGGCGGGCGCGCTTTCGCTGGGCAGCAAGGGCATGCTCGGCCTGGCCATGGGCTCCAGCCAGGCGGCGGGGTTTCTCGACCCCCAGGGCCGCATCCCCGGCTGGCTGAACGAGCTGGCGTTTGCACCCGTGGACCTGCAACCCGACGCCGCGGTGGATGAATGGTCCGGCGACCGGGGCGTGGGCGTCATGTATTTTTCGCAGCAGGCCGTCAACCGGCTGTTGCCCGCCGCAAAAATCGCCCTGCCCGCCACCCTGGGCCAGCCCGAGCGCCTCCTGGCCGTCCAAGATTTGATGGCCAAAGGCGACGAGCGCGCCGGGTTCATTTATAAAACCATCGGCGTCTATCTCGGCAGCGCGCTGGCGCTCTATGCGGATTTCTACGACTTCCGCCAGGCCCTCATTCTCGGCCGCGTCACCACCGGCGTGGGCGGAGACATCCTCATGGAAACCGCGCGTGCCGTGCTGCAGCGCAAATTCCCGGACACCGCCGCGCGCCTCGACCTTCGCCTGCCCGACGAAAAATCCCGGCGCATCGGCCAGGCCGTGGCCGCCGCCAGCCTGCCGGTCATTCCCAAAAACTGAATTGAACAACCAAGCAACCAAGCAACCAAGCGGGTGGACCGGGTCGCGCTGCGACCCGGTTTGCCTGCGGAGCAGGCACTTTGTGGCGTGGCTGATCAGAGATCCTGCGCACGTTTCTGCCACATTGCGAATACGCGGAAACAACGTCTCTCTCGCCGCGGGGGCGAGGGCCGGGGCAAGGGCGGGCTTCCCATTGGCTCTGGTCCAACTTCCGGCCGGATTTTCCGTTCCGTTTTTTCTTCGTTCCTTGGTTTCTTGGTTGTTCATTTCCCGCGTTTTTCCATGAGGCTCCATAATCCCACCGCCGAAATATACATTCCCGACGGCCGCCCCCAAGCCGCGGCCCTCAAACGCATCACGCATCTCGGCATCGGCGCCCACCAGGACGACCTCGAATTCATGGCCTTTCACGGCATTTGGGCATGCCATGCCAGCCGGACAAAATGGTTTGGCGGCGTGACCTGCACCAACGGGGCCGGCAGCGCCCGCGCGGGCCGCTTCAAGCAATTCACCGACGAGCAGATGATGGCCGTGCGCCGGCGGGAACAAAACCGCGCCGCCAAACTCGGCCGCTACGCCGCCATGGTGCAACTGGATTACCCCAGCAGCGCCATCAAAAGCCCCGCCGACACCGCCCTGAAGACCGACCTCCACACCATCCTCGCCGCCACCAAAGCCCGCGTCGTTTATACGCATAACCTTGCGGATAAACATGACACGCATGTCGGGGTGGTCATTGCCGCCCTGCAAGCCCTGCGCGAACTGCCGCCCGCGCAACGTCCCGCCCAAGTCATCGGCTGCGAAGTCTGGCGCAGCCTCGACTGGCTCGGCGACGAACAAAAAGTTCTGCTGGACGTGAGTGGTTCCCACCGGCTGGCCGCCCGCTTGAACGGCGTCTTCGCCTCGCAAATCGCCGGCGGCAAACGCTACGACCTCGCCACCCTGGGCCGCCGTTCCGCCAACGCGACCTTCTTCGAGTCCCACGCCACCGACACCGCCACCCAGTTGATTTTTGGCATGGACTTGACCCCGCTGATCACCGACCCCACGCGCGACATCGCCGACCACGCCCTCAGTCACATTGATGCCTTCCGCGCCGACGTGGCCGCCAAGCTTCGCCGCCGCCTCGGGCAAGCCGCAGGATAAGGGCCGGTGGAAATAACCAGGCAGCGTCAGGCACCGCATTGCGATGTTCTGGACCGGTGGCCAGGATTGTTTCCTGGCACTCGACGACGGCCAAGGCATCCTGGAGAAACCGGGCGTCGCCAACCGGCTGTGCCGCCCGCGCAGGACGTTCTTTGCGGCTACGCGATCGCTGCCAATTCCGCGGCGGTGTCCTGCCATTCTTCCAGGCGGCCGGCCAGGCCGAGGTCCGCCAGATAGGCCTGGTTCAGGGGCACGGTTTCAGAGTTGGTGGCCAAGGCATTGGCCACGTGGACGGCGGTGAGCGCGCTGCACTTTTTCAAGCCGCTCTTTTCCGGGGTGTGATGGAAAGCCACGGCTTCCACAATGGCCGCCGGCAATCCCCACAGGCCTAGCAAGTAGGCGGCGAGGCCGGCGTGATTGGCGCCAAACACCACCTGTTCGGCCTCGGCGTGGGAAATATTCTCATTTTTCGCAAGGGTCATGGCGGCCGCAAATTCATCCGGCAGGCTGTCGGCCAGCATGAGCTTGCCCAGGTCATGCAGCAGGCCGGCGGTGAAGGCGTCTTCGGCTTCGGCCACCGGCGCGCGTTCGCGGCGCAAGAGGGTGCGGGCCAGGTCACCACACTTCATCAAATGCGCCCAGAGCGCCTCGGCGGAAAAATGTTTCACGCGTCCGGGCGCGTAATGGCCATAGACCTGGGCGGAGAGCACGATGGAGCGGACGGTGGTCAGGCCCAGTTGCTGGACGGCTTCAGCGGGATCGCTGACCCGCGCCGGCATGCCCACGGCGGCGGAATTGGCCACCTGCAACACTTTGGCGGTGATGCCCGGGTCCCTGGCCACAATGCTGGCAATGCCCTGGATGGAGGAGTGGGGGGACTCGATTTCCCGCATGATGTCCAGGTACAACGTGGGAAAGCTCGGCAGGCTGCGCAGCTTGCCGACGAGGTTGCGGAGTTTATCGTCCTTGAGATAGCGGTCCAAACTGCTGATTCGTGCGAGCGTTGCCCGCAGGACCTTGACATCGAACGGCTTGGGGATGAACAGATGCGTGCAATTCAAGGAGTCTGCCGCCACCGCTTGGTCGGCATATCCGGAAATGATGATGCGCGCGGTTTGCGGCTGCAGCTGGCGCACGTGGGTGAGCAGCTCAATGCCGCTCATGCCAGGCATCTCCATGTCAGAGACCACGACGTCAAAAGGGGCGTCTTTCAGCAGTTTGAGCGCGCTTTCGCCGTCCGGTGACAGCGCGGTGTGCCATTGGTCGTGTTCGCGCTCCAGCAGTATGCCGTAAAGCTCAAGCAAGATGGGGTTGTCTTCGACAAACAGGATTTTTTTCATCTGAGTGAGGAATACTTATATCTAGAAATAATTCACGCCGCAACTGGTTTCAAACGTTTCACCGCCAGTTGCCGCCAGTTGCCGCGTCGTCGTTTGGCCGCCGTTGGCGCGGCGAATCTCCTGGATCAAGGGTTGGTTGGTGGAGGTGTCTTGACTCCTCAATGGATCAAACTAAAATATCCAAAAGTGGTGGAAATTCCCAAAACCAGGAAGCCGATGACAACATTCGAGACCGCTCGTGAAATTCCAGCATCCGTGGAGCAAGTCTTTGCCGCGATCAGCCATCCGGAACGCTTGGCGCGATGGTGGGGACCGGCCGGTTTCACCAATACCTTCAATGTTTGCGAGTTCAAGCAAGGGGGCCGTTGGTCGTTCATCATGCACGGCCCCCACGGCAACTATCCGAACGAATCCGTATTTGCCGAGATCGAATCACCCAGGAAGGTCGTGGTGCAACACGTCGCGGAGCCCCGGTTTCGTCTGACCATCACGCTGGCTCCGTCGGCGGCGGGAACGGTGGTATCCTGGTCGCAGGCATTCGAGAGTTCGGAAGTGGCCAGCCGGATGGAGCCGATCGTTGTCCCCGCCAACGAGCAGAACCTGGATCGCCTGGCGAAGGAGGTTTTGCATCCAGCGGCCGGCTAAGCCCGGATGGCGGTTATTCCAAGTCCGAATGAACGTGAAACGCCATCTCTCGCTCTACGCCGCGCTGTGGAGAAATTCCGTGGCGCGCGAGATGTCGTTCAAAGGCAATTTCATCCTGTGGATCGTGGTGGAATTGCTCTGGTTTGGCCTGCAATTAAGCTTTGTCAGCGTGGTTTTTTCACAGACGGCGGCGGTCGGGACCTGGAGCAAATGGCAGATGGTGCTGCTGGTGGGGGCGAGTAATTTCATCCAGCAGCTTTATCAGGCCATTTTCCTGACCAATTGCACCAACCTGTCGGAATTGGTCCGGACGGGGCGGATGGATTTTTTCCTGCTCCTCCCGGTTAACACGCGGTTTCTGGTTTCGCTCCGGGTGGTGGATCTGGGCGCGTTGGTCAATGCCCTGTTTGGTTTGAGCGTCATGATTTACGCCGCCGCCCGGCTGCAGCTGCATCCCAGCGGGTGGCAGCTGGCGGGGTTTGGCGGGTTGTGCGTGGCGGGAATATTGATCCACTATTCCCTGATGTTCATTCTGGCGACGATTTGTTTCTGGACCGTCCGCGCGCAGGGCATTGTGTGGGGCTACTACAATCTCTTCAACATTGCGCGGATGCCGGATGAGGCGTTTAACGGGGCCTTCAAGGCGGTGTTCACGTTTGGATTGCCCGTGTTGCTGGTGAGCAATGTGCCGGTGCGGGTGCTGGCGGACACGGTCAATGATCCGTTCGCGTGGCTGAAGTTGCTGGGGCTTGGGCTGGCTTGGGCGGTGGTCTCGGAAGTCTTCTGGCGCTTTTCGGTGCGGCATTATACGAGTGCCAGCTCCTGAATCGCCTTTGATTAGCGCCTCGACCTCGCTTGACCTTCCGCTGGAATCATTCTAACTTGAACTGCATTGGGGAGCCAAATCACCAAAAATGGTGAAGCTGAGAGTTTGGTGCGCGAGCGCCAATGACCCGCGAACTTGAACCGGATAATGCCGGCGCAAGGAAACCGTTTCATGGCGCTTCCATTGGCCGGTTCGCGACCTCTCCCAGCACCCGGAAGAACTATTATATTATGATCGCAACCAAAGATTCGTTTGCACCGCACAGCCGCGAGCAATTGCCCAGGAGCCAGCGCATTTATGTTCCCGGCGTGCTGCACCCCGGTGTGCGCGTGCCCCTGCGGGAAATCGAATTGACCCCCACCAAAAGCTTTAATGGCGGGCTCGAAATCAATCCTTCCGTGTGCGTCTATGATTGCAGCGGGCCGTGGGGCGATCCCCAATTCACCGGTTCCGTGGAGGAAGGCCTGCCCGCGCTTCGCCGCGACTGGATTTTGCAGCGCGGCGATGTGGAGGAATATGCCGGCCGCCCCGTCCAGCCCATTGATGACGGCTACCTTTCCGAAAAACATCGCGGCTTGGACCACGCGAAACGCCAGGACGAGACATCCTACCGGCTCGAAGGCCTGACGGCTCCGCGCCGGAAAGCCCTCCGCGCCAAGCCCGGCAAGGTCGTCACCCAACTGGCCTACGCCCGCGCCGGCATTATCACGCCGGAGATGGAATTCATCGCCATTCGTGAAAACATGGGCCGCGCCAGGATCGCCGACCTGTCCCAGGACATCGTCCGCAACGATCTCCACAAACAGCACGCCGGCTCTTCGCAGAATGCCATCGGCCATTCCTACACGCCCTCGGTATTTGCCCGTTTTCCGCAACGGATTCCCAAGCAGATCACCCCGGAATTTGTCCGCAGCGAAGTGGCTGCCGGTCGCGCCATCATTCCCTCCAATATCAACCACCCCGAACTGGAGCCGATGATCATCGGCCGCAACTTTCTCGTGAAGATCAACGCCAATATCGGCAACAGCGCCGTGGCTTCGAGCATTGAGGAGGAAGTGGAAAAGATGCGCTGGTCCACCAAATGGGGCGCGGACACCGTCATGGACCTTTCCACCGGCAAAAACATCCACGCCACCCGCGAATGGATTCTGCGCAACTCGCCCGTGCCCATCGGCACCGTGCCCATCTATCAGGCGCTGGAAAAAGTCGGCGGCAAAGCGGAGGACCTTACCTGGGAAATCTTCCGCGATACCCTGATTGAGCAGGCCGAGCAGGGGGTGGATTATTTCACCATCCACGCCGGGGTGCTGCTGCGGTTTATTCCGCTCACCGCGTCGCGCATGACCGGCATTGTCTCGCGGGGCGGCAGCATCATGGCCAAGTGGTGCCTCGCGCATCACCAGGAGAATTTCCTCTTCACGCATTGGGACGAGATTTGCGACCTCCTGGCCGCCTACGACGTGTCGTTCTCCATTGGCGACGGGTTGCGTCCCGGCTCCATCGCCGATGCCAACGACCAGGCCCAATTCGGCGAACTCGAAGTCCAGGGCGGCCTCACCGAACGCGCCTGGGCCAAAGGCGTGCAGGTCATGAACGAGGGCCCCGGCCATGTGCCGCTGCAGATGATCGAGGAGAACATGGCCAAGCAACTGGAATGGTGCCACGAAGCGCCGTTTTACACCCTCGGACCGCTGACCACGGACATCGCCCCGGGCTACGACCACATCACCAGCGCCATCGGGGCCGCCATGATTGGCTGGTACGGCTGCGCCATGCTGTGCTACGTGACGCCCAAGGAACACCTCGGCCTGCCCAACAAGAAAGACGTGAAAGACGGGGTGATTGCCTATAAGATTGCCGCGCACGCCGCCGACCTGGCCAAGGGCCATCCCGGCGCGCAATTCCGGGACAACGCCCTCAGCAAGGCCCGGTTTGAATTCCGCTGGGAAGACCAGTTCAATCTCTCGCTCGACCCCGTCACCGCGCGGGAGTTTCACGACGAAACCCTCCCGCAGGAAGGCGCCAAGTCCGCGCATTTCTGCTCCATGTGCGGCCCGCACTTCTGCTCCATGAAGATAACGGAGGATGTGCGGAAATACGCGGAGGAACAGAAAATCTCCGAGCAGGAAGCCTTGCAGCAGGGGATGGAAGCCAAGTCCAAGGAATTCGTGGAACAAGGCGCGGAGGTTTATACGAAGGCGTGATTTTGTTCTGTAAATACTTGCAATCTCCTGCTCCTGACTGACAATTTAATCGCGAATTGGAAATTGTGAAAAACAGCGGATGTTATTTTCGGTCAATTGAGCTTACCAACGTCAAATCGTTTGGCGGGGATGCCCAAAAATTGTCGTTTATGGATGGCGAAGGCAGATTGGCGCAATGGACGCTTTTGCTTGGCGACAACGGGCTTGGAAAAACGACAATTTTGCAGTGCCTTTGCAAACTCTCAGCGGATATGCAACGACCGCTGAAGGACGATCCGACTTTGTACCTGCCCAGATTGGTTGCCGATGTGAAGGCGCGAGAGGACAAAACCCGTTCTCCACTGGCCCGAGTGGGAAACCAGGCAACAAAAATTTCTGTTGAAATGGTGATTAACCAATCCCTGGGCGACCTTGGTAAGGCGGCCAGCAAAACTTTCAACATTGACTGCAGGATGGAGTCGGGGCGCCTGCTTACGTGTAATATCGCTTCCAACGAATTCTCGGCGCTTCAGCCCATCGGATATGGTGCCTTTCGTCGTTTTGGACCGACAAAACTTGGCGTCGAACTTAATCCGGATGCATGCGAAACGCTGTTCAATGAAAACGTGGCGCTCATTGATGTGGATGAATGGCTGTTGCGCGCGGATTATGCCGCCGCAAAAAGCAAAGGAGCGGACGCAAAAAGAAAGTTGGAATTAATAAAACAACTGCTGGTCGCTTTGCTGCCGGAAGTGTCAGATATTCGCATCCCGTCCAGCGGGGCCAATGTGCCGGTGCCAGAAGCGAAGACGCCCGACGGTTGGGTTCCGGTAAGAGAATTAAGCACGGGTTACAAGGCCACCATGGCGTGGGCGACTGATTTCATGGCGCGGATGCTGGAGCGTTACCCCAATAGTGCGAATCCCTGTGCCGAACCAGCAGTCGTCTTGATCGATCAAATTGACACCCATCTTCACCCCAAATGGCAACGACAGCTCATTGCTGATCTCTCACGTATTTTTCCAGCCACTCAATTCATTGTCACCGCGCACAGTCCATTGATGGTTCAAGCCATGCCCGAGGCCAACATTGCGGTATTGCGTCGCAACGGCGAGGGCGTCCGGATTTGCAACCAGTTGGACGACATCCGGGGCTGGCGTCTGGATCAAATCGTGGCCAGCGAACTCTTCGAGGAGCAACCCACCCGGGATGTTGAGACTAATGACAAACTCGCCCGCCGCCGGGAGTTGCTGGTCAAGAAACAGTTGCCGGTGAGCGAACGCGCGGAATTGAAAAAACTCAACGAATGGGCGGACAAGCTCCCTACCGCCGACACACTGGAGGATATTCGCGCGATGGACATAATCCGTCGTGCGTCGGAAAAGATCAAACCATCGGAAACGTGATTTACTTAACCCGCCCGCCTGCTCCGGCGAAGCTCGCCGGTGACGGCAAGAAAGCAACCGCCAAACTCAAGCGTGCGCACGTTCGGGGCGCCAAGGAATTTGCCTTCGCATCCGCCATCTATGGGGCTCCAGAAGTCCGGGAGGCTCTCCGAGCCATGCACAAGGGAAAATGCGCGTTTTGTGAGAGTCGGCTGCCGCAGCTAACCGCCGGTCATGTGGAGCATTATCGCCCCAAAGGCGAGGTCCAGCAGGATGTGGATGCAGCGTCAGCAAAGCCCGGTTATTACTGGCTGGCATACGAATGGACCAATCTGCTGCTGGCGTGCGAGTGGTGCAACTCGCGGGCGAAGCGAAGACTGTTTCCCCTTGCGGATCCAGCCAGACGTGTGCGCTCTCATCGCGGGAACCTCGCCGCCGAATCCCCCCTGTTGTTGAATCCTGCGGAGGCTGACCCCGCTTCACATCTGGAATTTGTCGGGGAGGAAATCAAGCCCCGCAACGGGTCGGCCATTGGCAAAACCAGTATCCGAATTTACAGATTGGATGATGAAGGCCTTACCGAAGAGCGGCGGCGGAAGCTGCATTTGTTTCGTGCGCTCAAAAAACTTTCTAAAAAAACCAAGCCGGAACCTGAGGTTACCGAAGCGTTAGCCGAAGCGACACTCTGGGAACAACGCATCCAAATGGGGGAAATTGAATACGCAGCGATGCTCCGGACCAATATTTAATTTGGCAAGAATCAGCCTTTGTCTTCCACCATGAACTCCGCCTCCCAAAACTTTCCCCACCACCTGGACATCCTGCGCGAGCGCATGCTGCATCCCACGGATTACGAGCGGGCGGTGTATTATTTCTTGGAGGAGTTCGCCGGTGATCCGGCCTTCATCCGCGCGTCGGACCCCGAACCCATGCCGCATCTCGTTGCCGTGCTGGGCCACGTCGTTGCCCGGTCCCTGGGCTTGGACCACCCCGTGCAGTTGAAGGAGGTGCTGGTGTCGCATCTGCGCGAACACCGCTTCGTCCACGGCAACGCCCAAATGGAGGGACGCGTCGTGCTGTTTTTCTACTTCCAGGAGGCCGATGCGGGGATGGCCATGATCATTCCCGGGGTGCGCGGACAGGGCGACTTGGCGCGCTTCCGGCTCAAAGACAAATTGATTGATCCGCAGCAAAACTGATCACATCAAGCAACATGCAACTGCGCTGGCTAAGATTGTTCCTCGCCTTTTCGGCGTTGGTCTGGGGTGTTTCCGTGGTGGGCGTGTTTGCCAGTTGGGCCGAGGCCAGCACGCTTTTGGAAGGGCTGGGGGCCAGGCCGGTTGCCTACGACCCCATGCTGGATTACTGGTTGCGCATGGCGGCCGGGGCGTTCGCGCTCGTCGGCGGATGGTATGGGGTGCTGGCGTTGTGGCCGCGAAAATTCCGCGAGGCGATTCCCTGGTTTGGCTGGCTGATGCTGCTGGAAGGCTTGATTTTGCTGGTCCACGGCTTGCGGTTGTCGCTGCCGCCGTTTCCCTTCTACGGGGATGTGGCGGCGTGTTTTTTGGGCGGGGGCGGGATTTTGTTTTGCTCCGGAAACGTGCGCGGGCAGAAATCAGATGTCCCGGACTGATAGGATCAGCAAACGGTTGCAGACTCCAAAAAAGTGCTACGCTTGAGCCAGTGGCGTGAAGCCAAGGCACAAACGGGGCGGTCGGACCCTTTATTTTGCCGCCAGGGCCGCTTCAATGGCTTGGGTGATTTCCGGGGAATCCGGGGTGACCTTGGAGTCGAAGCGGTTCAGTATTTTGCCGTCCCGGCCAATCAGGAACTTGGTGAAGTTCCAATGGATGTTGCCGGGAAAGGGCGAGTTGGTGCCCGCCAGGGCGGTGTAGAGCGGATGCCGGTTGGCCCCGTTGACCTCCAGTTTATCAAACATCGGAAACGTCACGTTGTAGGTGGCGGTGCAGAACTGCTTGATTTCCTGGTCTGTGCCGGGTTCCTGCCCGCCAAATTGATTGCACGGGAAACCGCAGATCACCAGGCCCTGGCTGGCGTATTTTTGGTACGTGGCTTCCAGGGCGGCGTATTGCTTCGTGTAACCGCAGTGCGACGCCACGTTGACCAGCAGCAACACTTTGCCCGCCATGGGCTTGAGCGAGGTGTCTTGCTGGTCAATGTTCTTCAGCGGAATCTCGTACAGCGAATCCGCCGCGTGCAGGGGGATAATGGTCGCGGTCATAATGGACAGCCAAAGCCAGATGGTTTTCACAGCTCCATTATGCACTAATGCACATAATTAGTCAAACAGACATTGGGGAACCGCCGATGCCGATCCGGACAAGTCCCATTCGATCGGTCTTTTTTATTTCAGCTCCAGGGTCTTCCACTCCACCTCACCGCCCGCAATCCGCAATGACCATCGTCCTCATTTCAACACGGATTCCAACGGGTCGCTCCCGGGATTCCAGTAACGCACTTCGCGGACTTTGCCTTCGGGCGTCAGGCACACCACGGTCAGGCGCTCTGGTTGGCGCGGAAACGGCACCAGCAGACCTTCGGCCTCCGCCAGCACGATCCGCTGCGGATATTTCCGCATTTTCGGCAGCGCAAACAGCCGCGCCACGGCCGGCATGGTATGAATATCCATGACATAGACCGCGCCCCTTTTCTCCAGCCAGCCCCCGCCCAACCCGGCCAGCTTGAGGTTGGCCTGCTTGGCCGCGCCCATTTCAAAACCCAAAACCAGAAAGCGCAGTCCCGGCGCAAACTTGAACTCCTTGCCAAATTGATCCTTGGCGGAAAATGCCGGCACGGCATCGCCCACCGCCAATTCTGCGGCGCGGGCGGTCCACCAACCTCCGCAGCCTAGCAGCAGCACGAGCCAGCACCGGATCAGGGCCATCCGGGGCCACCGGATGGCAGAAGGGTTCCATACAATCAGCATGCCCGGATTCTACCCCATCCGGGCTTCCTGTGGGTATATATTTGTGTTCCCAGCTACGCCAACCCTTTCAAAATTCTTGCGCCCTTGCTGCTGGGCGGCTTGGCGCTTAATATCGACTGCACGGACAGGTTTATTAGAGACCCGTGGGATGATCCAGAAAGCACCAGGGTACGTGAAATTTTTTCCCCAAGGCGGCGGCCAGGGCCTTCACGCCGAAAGTCTCGGTGGCATAGTGGCCGCCATAAAACACGTTCAATCCCAGTTCCTCCGCCAGGGCAAAGGTCCAGTGCGGCCCTTCACCCGTGATGAAGGTGTCCACCCCTTCGGCGGCGGCCAGCTTCAAATCGCCGCCCGCGCCGCCAGTGACCAGGCCAATGCGCCGGCACCATTCCGGTCCGCCTGGAATTACCGTGGGCTGCGCGCCGGTGGCGCGCTCCAACCGCCGGGCCAGTTCCGCGCGGGCAATCCGGCGGCTGGCTTGCCAGCCGATGGGCTGGCCGTGACTGGTGAAAAATGGCCGCAATCCCGTCAGTCCCAGGGCGGCGGCCAGTTGTGCGTTGTTGCCCAGCAGGGGATGCGCATCCAGGGGCAGATGCGAGCTGTAAACCGCGAGATTATTGTCCAGCAGCCGCCGCAGCAGTTCATAGCGTTTGCCGGTCCACGGATGCGTTTTGGACCAGAACAGTCCGTGATGCACGAGCAATAAATCCGCTTTCGCCGCAATGGCCAGCTTGACGGTGGCCAGACTGGCGTCAACGGTGGCGGCAATGCGGGTGACGGCCCCCGCATTTTCCACCTGCAACCCGTTCACCGCGCCGTCGTAATCGCCGGTGTCCCGGGTGCGCAAAATCCGGTCGCAATATTGTACCACATCGGCCAGGGCAGGGTTGGGCATGGCACGCAGGTCAGAGATAGGACGTCTTGGGCGGGTAAAACACGGAGCTTTCGGGCTGCGTCTCATCCACCAGCACCATGGCCTGACAGAGGGTTTGATTGATGTTAAAGGGCGCGCCGTGCAGCCGGTACCCCGCCCGCAGTTTGCGGTTCACCTTGTCGGCAAACACGTGAAAGCCGCTGTGGTAATCATCCTCGTTGCTGACCACAACAATGTAGTCAGGCGTGCCCGAAAGCGGCGACATGGCATCGGATTTCAACATAATAGTGGTGGGGAATGCTTAACATAAGTTCCGCCATTACCCAATCAAATTCGGTGGAAAAACACCCCGCGCATCCCCCCGCAAGACCATACCCGATAGGCCAAACCGACTTGCTTGGGCAGGAAGGATGCAATGCAACCACGAATGGACATCAACCGCGTTGTTATGGGCCTTTCCAATGTATATAAGCCGTAACGATTCAGTAAAAAAGAATTTCAACCACAGATGGACACAGATAAACACAGATGAAGAAATGTCAGAACGTCGTTCTGGCCGGGATTTTCGCCGGTCACTAAATGATGCGCTTTACGTGGTGCTTGAATACCACGTTTTTTATCCGTGTCCATCTGTGTCCATCTGTGGTTAAAAAATCTTTTACTGCATGGATACGGATAAGATTTTCGGCTCACACCCTGCCGCCCCTGGTGCCAGCTGCCAGCCGCAGGCCGAAATATTCTTGATTTTTCAGAAGTTTCCGGTTTCATGTGCTTCGAATCAGGAACCCTCAAGCTTATGGATTATGGTGAGCATCAAAATTGAATGCGGGTGTGGGCAGCGTTACGCCTTTGAGGTGGAACCGGTGGAGGGGCGCATGGCT
>Ga0302319_10008653_pt1 | contig 19753 bp, 4 predicted proteins | sample Bog_T0_2_FD_203319 | JGI IMG/M metagenome (GOLD analysis project Ga0302319, IMG submission 203319) | Peat permafrost microbial communities from Stordalen Mire near Abisko, Sweden - Bog_T0_2 | ecosystem: Environmental > Terrestrial > Soil > Wetlands > Peat | place: Sweden: Abisko, Stordalen Mire... | reverse complement strand
AAATCGGTGACCCCGGGTACCACCACGTTCTCGCTGCCGTTTTACAACTTGGGCAGTGTGACCAATTTGAGCGGGACGATCGATTTTAACGCCGGCGGAACGATTGCGGGGACCTATTATGCCGCCGGCGGCAGCGTGATTGATTTTTCCAGCGGCAGTTTTACGGCTTCCACGGCGAATTTGAGCGGGGCGGGCACCATCCAGTTCGTCAGCGGTAATTTGACCTTGCCACTGAACACGATTCCCGATTTGCTTTTAAACGGAGGTTCCCTGGGTTTGGGCGCGGATTTCCAAGGCGGCGCGATCACCAACCTGACCTTGGGGGCCACCGTGCTGACCGGGACCAACACGGTGACCGGCACGTTCAACTGCGGCGCGGGTTTTTCGGGGAGTTTGTGGGTGGCGGCGGGGGGAATCATGAATTGGACAGGCGGGACGATGGCCGGGCCGTTGACGGTGGCCAGCAACGGCGTGTTGAACATTGGCGGCAGCGGTTCGGTGACGGTGTCTGCTCCGTTGACCAATGCGGGCACGGTGAACTGGACGGGCACCGCGTCGATTTATGTTTACAACAACAATGGCGCATATCAGGGGCTGATTCAAAACCTGGCGGGGGCGGCTTGGAACGTCCTGAGTGATCAACCGATGTACCCCGGTTACAGCGGCGGGTTTTATTTCAACAATGCGGGGACGATCGTGAAATCCCTGACGTCCGGCACCACCACATTTTCGGTGCCGGTGACCAATTCCGGCACGCTGGATGTGGAGAGCGGCACGGTCAATTTCAATGGGTCTCCCGCCTATGTCCAGACCGGGGCCACGCTGGATTTCGGCATCAATGGGGCCGGCAGCACCGGTCGGATGACCGTGTCGGGAAACCTCAATCTGGATGGCACCTTGGGCCTCAATTTGAATGGTTACGCGCCGAAGATTGGTGATGCCTTTTCCTTGATCAGCTACGGCTCAGAGTCGGGCGGTTTCCAAAATTTGAATCTGTCGCCCCTGGCCGCCAACGCCGTCTGGCGGGAGACTTATACGGCCACGGCGTTTCAATTGTCCGTGGTGACCAATACCAGTTTCAGCCTGCAAATTACCGGGTCGGTGCAGGATAACGCCAGCCATGGGGTGACGAATATCGAGGTGTTCGCCTACACGACCAATTCCGGCGGCAGTTTTTATGTTAGCGCCGCCACGGACAGCAACGGCAATTATGTTTTGAATGTCACGAACGGCACCTGGATTGTGGGGGTGGCGGGCTTGCCGGCGCGGGGCTACAATCCGGTGGCGCCGCAGACCGCGATCACCACCAACGGCAATGCGACCAACAACTTTGTGGTGCAGCCATACGTGGGCCCCACTTATGTCATTGCCACAGCGGTCAATCCCGCCGGGGCGGGGACGACCACGGGAGACGGTTCCTTTGCGCCCGGCGCGGTGGTGACCGTGAGTGCCACAGCCATCACGAACGTGCTGCCGTATCAGTTTGCGAATTGGACGGAGAACGGAGTGTTTGAAAGCGCCAGTTCCAGCTACGCGTTTTCCGCCAGTCGCAGCCGGCAGTTGACCGCCAATTTTTCCCTGCCGGTTTTCACCATCACCGCGAGCAACAATCCTGCGGGTGCGGGCAATGTGACGGGGGCCGGCACTTATTTCTACGCCGCGAATTGCGTGCTCACGGCGAGCCCCGTTTTCGGCTATAGCTTCAGCAACTGGACCGAGAACGGCAGCGTGGCGGGCACCAGCGTGACGCTTAACACGGTGATCTACACCAACCACAATTTTGTGGCGAACTACACGGCCGCGAACCTCACGCACGTCGTGACCACGGTCACCGCGCCGCCCGGGTTGGCGGTGGTGGGCGGGGCGGGTGTTTATGTCAACGGCCAGACGGCCGGCTTTAGCGCGCCGCAGTTCGTGACCAACGCGCCTTATTTATATACATTCAAGCAATACACCTTGAGCAACACGGTGGTAGGCACCAGTCCGAACTACAGCAAACTTTTTTCCACGCTGGATCCCACCAATTTGCAATATGTGGCGGTTTACACTGCCCAGACCATCTTGCCGCGCGTGACCAATGTGCTGGCGAATCTGCCCAATCCGGTGCCCGCGACCACGAACTTTGTGATCGCGTTGCAGTTTGACCGGACCATGAATCCGGCGGTTTTGCCGCTGGTGACGCTCACGAATCTTGGTGCCACCCAGGCGAGCGTGCCCCCCAACGGCCATTGGACGGCCACGGTCCAGGCCAATGACACTTATGTGACGCCGGCCATCAGTTGGATCACCGGAATGGACGGCACGAACTGGCTGCTGGTCGCCGGGGCGCAGGATACGAATGGCTTTATGCTGGCGGCCACCAATGCCGGTTATTTCGTGGTGGATGCCACGCCGCCGTCGCCGCCCACCTTGAGCTTGACTGCCTCCAACAGTTCGTCGGTCACGGTCAGTTGGTCTGCGTACGCTGCGCCGTCGGATTTGAACGGGTTCCGGGTTTATCTGGCGGCGACGAATTTCAGTGCGGTGGCGGGGGTGCCGGTGCTGACCAGCCTGGGGGCGGGCAGCCGGAGCTTCCAGTACAACGGACTGGCGCTGAACCAATCCTATTATCTGGCGGTGCAGGCCTTGGATGTCGCCGGCAATGCCAGCGGGGTGATTCCGTTCGCGGTGTATCTTCCGAGCATGCTTCCGCCGCCGGTGACCGTGCAGGAATCCCCACAAGGTGCCAGTTCCGCGCTGCTGTCCTGGAACAGCTACAATGCGTCGGGGGTGCTGGGCTTTAGCGGTTTTCAAGTCTATGTCGCCCAAACCAATTTCACCTCCGTGACCGGACTGACGCCCCAAGCCACGCTGGGGACCTCGGCCGCCGCATATCAGGTCAACGGCTTGGCGCGCACCAATATGTATTATTTCGCGGTGGTGGCCGTCAACAACACCAATGGGTTTAATCCGGCGGTGACGACGGTGACGTGGTCGGACCCCTATGCGGGTAACATTGCGGTCAACACCACCATCGGCGGCGGTTCGGGGGTGTTTCCGATCAACCACAGCATTGCGGTGGTCAGCAACGCCACGCTGACGATTCAGCCGGGCACGACCCTGCTCTTTGCCCCGGGCACGGGGTTGTCGGTTCCCAACGGCACTTTGGTGGCCAATGGCACCGCGCTGGCACCGATTATTTTTGATTCCGCCAACGACACCCCGGGCGGTTCGCCGGCCGCGGGCGATTGGAGCGGCGTGCAACTCGGCAGCGGCGCGGGCAATTCCAGTCTCCAGTTCGTGGAAATTCTGTATGGCGGCGGTTTGACGCTGAATAATTGCGCCCCGACCGTGCAAGCCTTTACGGCGGAAAACAATGTGGGCGGCGGTTTGGTTTTGGAAAATGCGGCGACGCTGACCACTGCCAATGCCTTGGTGACGGGCAACAGCTTTGGCTTGGTGCAGTGGGACACGGCGGCGTTGACCGTCCAAAATTCGGTGATTCAGAATAACACCACCAACGCTTTGGCCGCTGGCACGGCCACGTTGACGGGAAGTGCAAACTGGTGGGGTTCGGCGTCGCCGTCGGATGTGAGCGGCACGGTGGCTGGCAATGTGGCCATTACCCCCGTGCTGGGATATGAGCCCGTTTTGACGCCTGCGATCGGTGCCTCCAACGGGGTTGCCCAAGTGGGGGCGCAATCGGCGAACCTGGAATTGGCCTGTCGCACGGCCCAGTCCATGCGGGTCAGCGAGGATTACACTTTTTCGGGCGTGTTCTTTGTGCCCTTCACGAATTACATCAACTTCCCGCTTTCCGCGGGCGGTGGGCTGAAGCATGTGTTTGCCCAATACCGGAGCGCGACCGGGCAGACCAATTCCCCGGTGGAAGTGAATATCACCTATATCACCGCCGGTCCGACCATTAACAGCTTCAATCTGACGGAAGGCGAGACGTTGAATCGTCCCTTGACCGTCACCGCCTCGGCCACCGCACCGCTGGGGATGCAGGACATGGAACTGTATGTGGACGGGAGCGGTCTGGGGACGAATGCCGGCGGCAGCCTCGCGCTGTATTTTGACGTCCGCCAATTGAATAATGGCGTGCATCAAGTGACCTTGCTGGCGCGGGATACGGCGGATAATATCGCCACCTTGAGCGACACCATCGTGATTGTGGTGACGCCGCCGCTGGCCCCGGTGATCACCCAGCCCGCCGCCAATTTCGGAACCAACGGGACCGGGCTCACGGTGCAGGGCACGGCGGAGGCAAACATCAATATCCAGCTCACCGACAATGGACAAATTCTGGCTGCGACGAACACGGATGCCGGCGGCAACTTCACGCTTCCCAACCTCACGCTGGTGGAGGGGGCCAATTCCCTGGTCGCGGTTGCCTCGGACAGCACGGGCGTCACGCCCTCGGCGGCGCGGCAGGTCTTGGTGTCCACGATTCCGCCGGCGGCGGTGGTGATGAACACCCCGGTTTATGTTCCCGCCACGGGGTTGACGGTGTCCTGGCAGTTTGCGGCCACCGGCAAACCGGCCAGCACGTTTCAATTGTTCTGGAGCACCTCGCCGTTTACCTCGACCAACCAGGCGACCGGACACTCGATTGCCTTGAGCACCATGTCGGACAACGTGCAGGCCTTGGCCAACGGAACGTATTACTTTGGCGTGGTGGGATACGATGTCGTGGGTAATCCCAGTCCGCTGTCGGCCTTGGTTTCCACCGTTTACGATGCGACGCCCCCGGCGTTGAACATCGCCTATAATCCCGCGCCGCCGGCGGGCCTGGGGGTGTTGGGGATCGTGTTGACCTCCAGCAAGAATCTCGCTGCGACGCCCTCCTTGACGATCCAGCCTTATGGTGCGGTTTCGCCCGTGCTGCTGAGTTTGACCAACGTGGCTTTGAACACCTGGCAGAGCAGTTGGAGCGTGCCGCCGGGATTGCCGTTGGGGACCGCCTCCGTTACGGCCGTGGCGCAGGATCTGGTGGGCAATGTGTTCAATGGCGCGCCCACGGGCGCGCCCTTGGTGCTCAACACCACGCCGCCCACCGGACGCATCGCCACCGTGCCTGCCGGGCCGGTGCAAACCACCAACAATGTCAATGTCACGGTCAATTTGACGCTGAGCGAACAGGTGGCCTTGGGCACCATGCCCGTGTTGAATTATCTTCCGCCGGTGGGAGCCTTGGTCAATGTGCCCCTGGGCGGAATCGGGAGCAATTGGAGCGGCACGCTCCCGCTCACCTCGGCGATGGGTTCCGGGGTGGGGCGTTTCACTTTGACCGCGCAGGATAATGTGGGGAATGTCGGCACCAATCTGGTGGCGGGCGGGTCATTGGAAATTTACAACACGACGTTGCCCTCCGCGCCGGCCGCCCCGACCAACCTGGTGGCCGCAAGCCTTCCGGGCGGCCAGGTGCGGCTGACTTGGAATGCCAGCAGCAATGCGCAAATTTACCGGTTGTATCGCGAACCCGGCTCGAACCTGGTCGCCCCGGCGGTGTTGGATTTGGATAATCTGAGCAGTACCACGGTGACCGACCTGCCTCCCGCCGACGGATATTACCGGTATGGCGTCACCGCCAGCCGGTTGGGTTCGGAGAGCGGCATCTCCAATGTGGTGGTGGGCTTGTCGGTTCGCACGCCGCCCCCCGCGCCCACCAATGTCGCGGTGGTGCTGGCCAGCAGCGGCGTGCAGATCACCTGGCAGGAGCCGGGCGGGGGAGCGACGCCCGATCACTATAACCTTTATCGCAACGGCACCCTGGTTTCGCGGGTGTCCACGGTGACCCCGGTGGTGGATTATCCGCCGCGCGGAACGGATACTTATGTGGTGTCGGCCGCAGATGCCATCGGCAATGAAAATCCCGGCCCGTCGGCTTCCATTCAATTGCTGGTCGGTCCGGTAAACAACCTGGGCGTGGTGGTGGAAACCGGCCAGGCGGTGCAGTTGAGCTGGCAGGATACGGATGGCACGGTGACAGGGTATAACGTCTATCGCAACGGCATCCGGCAAAATGCGAACACCCTGGTGACCACGAAATATACGGACAGCCTTCCGCTCTCCGACCTGACGCAGTATGCCGTGACGGCGGTGAACAGCCAGAGTCAGGAAAGCCCGCCACGCGTGGTGAGCGTGGTTCCGGTGGGCATGGGGCTGCTGGTGAACCCCGCCGGCGGGGGCACCAATCAGGCGGTGTTGACCAGTTATTTTGACCGCTACCAACTGGCTTTCACCAACCTGGGCAGCGGGGCCACGCTGGCCTTGACCCAGTTGCAATTGAGCCGGACCGGCGCGGGCTTGAACCCCCTGGTCGTGACCCAAGCCCTGGTCGCCAGCCTGGGCGCGGGCGGCAATTTGCAGCAAACGAATATTGTGCCGGAGGCGGTCATCGCGTCGGCCCAGACGGTGCAGGCGGCGGTTTATCAACAGACCGACAGCGGCGGCAGCAGTGTGGTGTATCAGGACACCTTCAGTCTGACCAATGTTCAATTGTCCGGCACCCAGGTGGCGGTGGCCCCGAATCAACTGCCGCTGGCGGGCGGGCTGACCCCGTTCCAGGTGCAGGTGTATAATCCCAGCCATGTGGACATGGAGTTCGTGGTGTCGCGCGGCAACGGTGCCCAGGCGGGGGATGTGTATATTTCGGTGCTGAACGGTTTCGGTTTGGAAGTGAGCCGCACGCCCTTCCTTGGAACCCCCGCCGGCACCAGCTTCCTGCCGGATGGCCGCGCCTATGTGCTGATTCCCGCCGGCGGTTCGCTATCGTTCACCGTCCCCGGCGTTTTGGTGCCCGCAGCGTTGGCGGGTTCCACCAACACCACGTTTACGGCGGTGGTGAGCACCATTTACAATCAAATCGGCACGGCCAATGAATCCACTTCCGGTCCGCTGAGCGGCAGCATGGTTTCCTCCAGCCTCGCGGTGACGCCCTATTATGGCACGGCCCAGACGGACAAGGCCGCTTACGTCAACAATGAATCGGTGATCATCAGCGGCCAGGCACTTGATCAAACCACTGGCCAGCCCAAACCCAATGTTCCGCTGAATATCGGGTTTGCCACGCGCGGCTTCAAGTGGTACCAGCCGGTGACCACCGATGCGAACGGCAACTATCAGTATGTTTACAGTCCGTTTGCTGGTTTTGGCGGCAGCCTGGAAATTTGGGCGGCGCATCCGCTGGTGGTGGATCAGCTCAACCAGGCGGGAATCACCGTTTACCGGATGTATGCCAATCCTTCCACGGGTGACATCCGGATGTCCAAAAACAGCTCGCTCAATTTTTCCATCAATCTCCTCAATCCCGGCGATGTGCCGTTGACGGGCATTACCACGACCTTCACGGCGTATCAACTGTCTGGCAACACGCAAATCCCGGTGGCCACGGTGACGGCCACGAATCTGAGCGGTTCATCCCTGCTGCTCACGCCCAACCAGACGTTATCCATTAATTTGCAACTGAACGCGGCCATCAACGCCCCCGACTCGTTGCAAGTCCTGTTTACCTTCACTTCGGCGGAGGGTGCCTCGGCCACCTTTGCGGGGGTGGTGGACTTGCTGCCCGCCGTGCCGGTGCTGTCCGTGACCAAGCCGGCGGCGGGTTATCTTGAGGTGAGTTTGAATCGTGGCGATCAATTGAGCGGCCAGATTACGGTGGCCAACGTCGGTTTGAACACGTTGCAGGGCGTCACCCTCACCCCGCCCACGAATTCGTGGATGATGGTCAACGTCCCCGTGTCGGGTGACGGTTTGATTCATCTGCCGGATATGGGCGTCGGGCAGTCCAACAGCTTCGCCGTGGTGTTCATTCCGCCCACGAACACGCCGATTGGCTATTACTCCGATGCGGTCACCATTCAAGGGACCAACCAAGCCACTCCGTTCGTGGTTAATGTTTACGCCTTGGTGACCTCCTCCCAGATGGGCGGGGTGCAATTCAGCGTGGATGACATTCTGGGGGAATGGGTGACCAACGCGACGGTGCGGCTGCATAACAAAACCATTTCCGCCGATGCCGGCCCCTTCTACACCGATACCAATGGCATGGCTTCGGCGACTAATTTGGAGGAGGGCGTTTGGGACTGGCAGGTGATCGCGCCGGGTTGCAGCGCCAACTCCGGAACCGTCAACATTGTTCCCGACCAGGTCGGGGCGCAGGCGGTCCGGTTGAATCGCAGTTTGGTGACCATCAACTTCACAGTGGTGCCCGTGCCTTTCACCGACGATTACCAGATCACGGTCAGTCAAACCTATGAAACATTTGTCCCGCTGCCGGTGCTCGTGGTTTCGCCCAGCTATCAGGAATTTCACAATGTTTCTCCCGGGTTCTCCGCCACCTTTAATGCGACGGTGGAAAACCAGGGGTTGGTGCAAATGACGGACCTGAACATCCACGGAGCCCGGAATGGCACCACGGTCATCACCCCGCTCATCACCTATCTGCCCGTGTTGCTGCCCCTGCAAACGGTGGAGATTCCGTTTACCGTCAATTATTTGGGGGCCAACGCCCCCACCCGGCAGGATGGTTCCGGAGGTTGCTCGCCGCCGGACTCCACTTTGGGCGACGCGTTTGAAAGTGATTTGAATGATGCGTTCGACGGCATGGGCGTATGTCCCAAAGACGCAACGCCGGTGCAGGTGAACGCCGCCGTGAACACCGCCTTGTGGGAATTCGGATCCGGCGCGGATGGCAATTTATCCGGGGCTGAATTGAGCTTTGTGCAATGCGTGGTGTCGGCGGATACCGGTGGGGGCGGCGGCGGTAGCTTTGGTGGCGGCGGTGGCGCTGACGGCGGTGGTGGCGGCGGCGGCGGCGGTGGCGGTCAAAGCTCAGACCCGTGGGCGGAGTTCCCCTCCGATGGTTGTTTCGCGCCGGAAACGCCCGTGCTGCTGGCCGATGGCTCGCGGAAACCCATTGCTGAACTGCAAGCCGGACAGTGGGTGCGCAGCGGCGAACGGACCAACAACGTCGCGAAAATCGAGCACGTTTACTCCGTGGATTCCGTCATGGTTTGCCGGTTGCGGCTGGCCGATGCGGGTGCCCATCCGCTGCCGGATTTGCAGGCCACCGTGGAACATCTCGTGTGGGTGGATGGCCTGGGCTGGCGGGAGGTGGGGCGGCTCAAACCGGGTGACTGGTTGTTGAACTCGCAGGGGCAGCGGGTGCTGGTGACGGCCAACCAGTTGCTGAAACAATCCATGAAAGTGTTTACGTTGAAACTGGCCGGGGACACCGCTTTTTATGCGGATGACGTCCTGGTTCACGACCTATGCGGACCGGTGCCAACCCTTGGCACCCAGCCGGTCAAGACGACAGAGGTGGCAAAATGAATACTGGATTTTACCTTAAATCGCTGGTGCGGTTCACGGGGTTGGCTGTCCTCTGGCTGGCCGGCGTCGCCGGGGCGCAAGAGCAGCAAACGGGACTTTGCGCCCCCGTGCAAATCCAGATCCTGCAAAAGCTCACCTTGGAACGGGTGGGCTTTCTCGCCACCCTGACCATTGCGGACAACTCTGGCAATAATCCCATCACCGGTTTTGCCGCGAATCTGACCTTTGAAAACCCCCAGCTTTCAACCAATGGGGTGAATGACTCATCCAGTCTTTTCTTTGTCCAGCCGCCAACCTTTCAAAACATATCCGATGTGAATGGCAGCGGAGTCATTCAGCCCGGCCAGACCGCCACCATCAGTTGGTTTATCATTCCCACCACCGGCGCGGGCGGAACCACCCCCAACGGGGTCCAGTTCAATGTGGGGGCGAAGTTGAGCGGCCAGGTCAATGGCGTGGCCATCCCCGCCGCGGATTTTCAGGTGATACCGGCGTCGATCACCGTGACCCCCGATGCGCAACTCCAGATCACCTACTTTACGCCCCGCGACACCATCGGCATTGATCCCTTCACCCAGCAGGGCAGTCCGATTCCCTTCACCTTTGGGGTTCTGGTGCAGAATGTGGGATACGGCCCCGCCCAGAGTGTCATCATTAATTCCCAGCAGCCCAAGATCACCGGGAATGTGCAGAATCTGCCGCTGGTGGCCCAATTGCTCGGCACACGCGTCGATGATTCAGCCCTCTCCAATGCCAATCTAACCATCAATGTTGGCGATCTTAACCCCGGGCAGACCGCCAAGGGGGCCTGGGATATGATCACCACATTTTCCGGCACCTTCCAATCGGTGAGCGCCACTTACTCCCATTCCACCGCGCTGGGCGGACAGGAAACGTCCCTGATCAAGTCGGTCAATGCCTACCTGTTCTCCCATGAAGTGCTGGATGACTCGCCGGGCCGGGACAACATCCGGGATTTTCTGGCGGATACCAGCGGCACGCTGGATGTGCTGAACAACCTGATTCCAGACTCGCTGTATGAAAGTGATGGCGGTGTGTTTCCGGTGAACTATCTGACCAATGCCGTGGTGGCGGGCGGCGGCAATCCGGTGCAGGTGAATCTGACCGCGAATGTCTCCGGCTGGGGCTATCTGCGGGTGAACGATCCCGGCCAGGCAAAATTGCCGGTTTTCAGCGTGGTGCGCTCGGATGGAAAGGTGCTGAACACAAACAATTATTGGACCAATATTCATTATGAGCCGACCAATAACATCAAGGACACCTATCTGAACATTCTGGACCTGGTCAGCCAGGGTTCGGTCAGCTACGCGGTGACTTACACCAATTCGGGGACCTCCACCAACGCTCCGGTGACCACGTTGATGTTTGCCGGCACGGCGTTTCAGACCAATGGCATCAACTATATCACCCCGGCCACCCAGATTTATTTCACGGCGCAGGATGCCTTTCCGGTCACGATTTATTATCGCCTGACCAACGGGCTGTTTCAGCCGGCCATTCCCTTCACGCTGCCCGTTCCCGGCCAATATCAGCTAACCTATTACGGCTTGGATTCATTGGGCAATCAGGAAACGAATCACACGGCCACCGTCGTCGTGCTGGGCTCCAGCGCCTTGGCCTTCAGCCAGTTCAACGTTCCCGGACAGACGCTGTTCACCCCCGGCAATGCTTTGTCCGTCCGGCCCGGAACCGCCGCCATTGATTTCCAGGCCTCGGCCAGTGCCTCGCCGGTGAATGCCCAACTGGATATTTTCCAGGGCGTGGTGGGTTGGGCCACTGTGTCCAATACCCCGTCCTCCCCCACGGCGGCGACCACGGCTTCGCTGGTGGTGGGCGGCGTCAATGTGGATTATTACCGTTACCAGTTGAATGGCGGAGCCTGGAGCCCGGAGCAACCGGTCGCCGCGCCGTTGAATCTATCCGGTCTGGCTGCGGGCACCAATCAGGTCGCCGTGCTGGGGCGCTCGCAATATGGCACTTATTTGAACGCCACCAATGCGGTGACGGTGAGTTGGGTGATTGATCCTGCGTCGCCCGCCACCACGGTCGCGGGCGCGCCGGCCACCCCGGCCGCCGCCACCACCGCCGTGTTGCAGGTGGCTGGGGCAGGCATCACGGATTATCGCTGGACGTTGAACGACGGCTATTACCGTGCCACCACCGGCGTGGCGGATCCGATCCTCCTGTCCAATCTCACTGCTGGCTTCACCTGGGTCAGCGTGCTGGGCGGCACCAACGGCGTGGATCAACCCACCAACCAGCCCACGTCCGTGGCGTGGACGATCAATCCGCTGTACGGCTACGACTTGGGTTCCGTGCCGCAAATCCTGGATGTCGGGTTCACCAACATTGGCTCCAGCGCCATCCAATATAATTGGAACGGCCAAAACGCCGCCGGCGTGCCGCAGTCGCCCGGATGGTACACCGTGCGCGTGACTTTGAGTGACGCCCTGGGGCACACCAACTTTGCGACCGCCTTGGTGAATATCGGTTCCTGGTCGGGAACCAATCAAATCCTGGCTGATTTCAATCGCGGCCCCCAGAATCCGTTTGCGCGCGGGCACTGGGCGGTCTGGCAGGATCAAAGCGACGGCAATTGGGAAATTTACGCGCAAAATCTGGCGCCAGCCAGCAGCCCGGTGGTCAAAATCACCCACACGCCCTTGAGCCAGGAGAATCCCCGCACCGACGGGCGTTATGTGGTCTGGCAGGCCCAGCAGCCCAATGGCAATTGGGATGTTTATCTGGACGACTTGGAAGGCACAAATGGCCCGCAGGCGGTGACCACCACCCCGAAACAGGATGAGGTGAATCCGGCGATTGACTGGCCGTGGGTGGTTTATCAATCGCGTCCCACCGGCAACAGCAGTGCTCCCTGGCAGCTTTATGCCTTCAATCTGACCACCAACGCCGTTGGTTTTGCCGTCGCACCTTCGGGACAGGATGAACTCAATCCCGACGTTCAGGCCGGCCGCGTGGTCTGGCGCGATTTGCGCAATGGCGGGGGAGGGGACATCTATCTGTATGGCTTGGAAGCGGGCGGATTGCAGCGTTTGACCACCGCCTCGTCCGGCAAATTCAATCCCGCGATTTACGATCAGTGGGTGGTCTGGCAGGACAACCGGAACACCGAACAGGATATTTACGGGTTTGACCTGCTCCGCAACCGGGAGGTTCAGATCACCGCCACGCCGGAGGACGAAACCCAGCCGCGCCTGAATGGTCCGTGGCTCGTTTGCCTGGACAACGCGCTGACCGGCCTGAGTGCGAACTCCAAGTTGATTCATCTCCCGAGCCTGCTCGCCGCTCCGGTCACGGGCACGCCGACCCTCAAGAGCCTGCCGGCGCTGGCGGATGGCCAGGTGGTCTGGCAGGAAACCATCTCCAATCAATCCCGCATCGCGTCCGTCACGCTGCCCTCGTTGCAGCCCGTGTTCCAGAATCGCAATGCGTTGGTGGTCACGCCGGCCATGGCGGCTTACGCGCAAAACGCGTTCGGCTTGCTGTCGCTCTGGGGAACGAATGGGCTGTCGGAGATCACCGAATACACTTCGCTGACGCCGCAAGTGGTCAGCCAGACCGCCGCCATCACCAATGGCGTGCTTTCGGGCAGTAATTTCGCCCTCCAGCCCGGCACCTTCTTGTGGGTGAAATTCAACTGCCGGCAAGTGCTGGATTTGGGCTTGGGCACGAAGCCTCCCATCAACCTTGCCGCCGGGTCCAATGTGGTGGGGTATGCCGGCTTCCCCGATGGCTACACGGCCTATCAATTGCTGGAACAGCTCGGTTTGGGCAATGCCGTGGCAGTCCGGATGCTGGATGCGGCGGCGGGCCGCTGGCGCGTGGCCGAGGTTCAAGCCGGCGCGCTCGTGGGCGAAGACTTTGGCATCCCCTCTGTGGCCGTCATTCTGGTGGAGGTCGTCAATCCGGTCAGCGGGTTTACGCCGCAATCTCAATAATCGTTATGCACCGAAAAATCATCAACCTATCCCCCGGGCGAATCGGGTTCCTGCTGGCGCTGGCGGCGACGCTGGCGGCCAGGGGCATGACCGTGTCGGAATTACAGACGAATCTGGCCCAAGGCGTCAAACTGACGGTGATTGATGTGCGCAGCCCGATCCTGTTTGGCCATGGCCACATTCCCGGGGCCATCAACCTTCCCGCGTCGTTGTGCGGACCCAAGCATCTCCCGCCGCTGGGTCATGTCGTGGTTTATGATGCCGGGCTCGGACGCGACGCCACGGACGCCGCCGTGCTGGCGTTGGATGCCAAGCCCGGAATCACCGCCGACGTTCTGGACGGCGGCTTTGCCGCCTGGGAAACCGCGCAGGGCGTCACCACGCGGACTCCCGGCCTGAAACTGAGCGCACCCAATTACATTACCTACCAACAATTGAAGGCCGCCAGGACCAGCGACTATGTGCTGGTGGATTTGCGTTCGTCCAGTGCGTCGAACCAGGTTGTCTCCGCGAAAGTGGCCGTCACGCCGTCGTCCGGTCCTACAGATTTGACCCAGGAGTTTCCTGGGGCCAAAACGGTGCGCTCGCCCTTTAGCTCTAACTTGCCCTCCGGCGTTGCCCCCAAGACAGCGGTCGCCGGTTCCGCCGGTTCCGCCACGCCTCCCTTGCTGGTATTGATTGATGACGGCGATGGCCAGGCTCAGGAAATGGCGCGCACGCTCCAGGCGAATGGCGTCAAACGCTATGTGATTCTGACCGGGGGGGAATTGATCCTTTCCCGGCACGGCGAGTCGGGGCTGAAGCGCGAAGGATTCAATGCGGCCAATGCGTCCGTTTCCACCTCCGCCCTTTCCGGGGCGGCAACCAAATAGAAATGGGCAATTATGCGTGTGACCATATTTAACCCGAATTCCGAAATGGGCCATGAAAGCGAAAGGCCCTGCCGCGCGCCCGGCGCGGTAGGGCGCGTCACTCCGTGCGCGCCGCGCCTGCAACCAGTGCGTGCAAATTTTCCCCGACGTCGCTTTCCCAACCCGTTGCCGATCGCGGCATTTCTTGGTTTTTTCGTCACGACTTCGGTATTCGGGTTTAATCCCGGGTTTAATCCCATCGGCTGGCTGCGCCGCGGAATTATTTCCGGCTGCTGGATTTGCTGCCTGCTCCTGCCGCTGGCCGGGCGGGCAAGCCTGGCCATCACGAATGTCTCCGTGGTCAATATCACCCCCGCCAGCTTCTCACTGGTTTGGGCTGAGTCCGGGGCGGGCACCGCCTCGGTCGCCATTTTTTCCGATGCCGGCGGCCAGACCAATCTCGCGGGCACCCTGGGCCTGGAATTTTATCCCGTGCATACCGGCGACCCCGCGCAGACCACGAATGCCTATTTCAGCCGCCTGAGCCAGACATCGTTGCAGCAGAAAACCGCCGGCCGGGGCTTGGTCCTGGTGCGCCTCACCGGCTGCCAGCCTGCCACCACGTACTACTATCGGTTGCAGTTGACCAATTCCTTGGGCCAGCAGGCCACCTGGCCGGCGTCCGGCCCCTTGCCGTCCGTCACCACCGCCCGGGAAACCTCGTTTGTCCTGGATTCGCGGCAATTGGTATTGAGCCTGCCGGGGGTCGATCCATCGGGTTCCGTGGTCATTCTTTCCAACTCCAACACGCCCAGCCTGCTGGCGGCGGTGGCGGGCGATGGCGTGCCCGGCAACCAGGTTTATTTCAGTGTGAGCGACTTGCTGGATGCCTCCGGCAGCACCAATTTCCTGCCGCTCGGCACCCAGGAATTCACCGCCACGGTTTTGTCGGGCTCCTCCAATCTCACGACCGCGGTTTACAGCCTGGGTTTCTCCGGTGGGTTTGAAGTGGGCTCCGGTTCGCAATTCGCTTTGGGCAATTTCGCCGTGCTCAGCCTGGGTTCCGCCGTGGCGCAGGCCGGCACCACGGCGGCCATCCCCCTCACGCTGGATGCCAGTGGCATCACCAACTTCAGCTACGTGCTGGATTTGCCCACCAACCGGTTTGGCACGATTTCCTTGCAACCCATTTCGCCGCAACTCGGCGCTGCCACGGTATTAATTCTCAATTCCAACCAGGTCCAGATGACGTTTGCCGCCACTGCCGGACAGACGCTCTTCGGCAATCAACCCCTGGCGCAATTGAACCTCGCCATCGTCACCAACCAGTCCTCCGCGTTTCTTCCGCTGGTGCCCCAATCCTTGCAAGGCGTCAACCCTGATGGCTCCGCCGTCAGCAATTTTGCCGTGCAATCCGGCCGCCTCGTGATCGTGGCCAGCCAGCCGCTCCTGGAAGCCCTGTACGGCCCCAACCAGACCCGCAATCTGGCGCTGTACGGCAATCCCGGCGCGGCCTATCAAGTGCAGTCCTCCACCAACCTCGCCCTCGCCTCGGCCTGGCAGGATGCCTTCCTGACTCCCATGACCAACCTCATGCAGGTCTTCGCCGACCTGGACCCGACCCAGCCCCGGATTTTTTATCGCGCACATGATGTGCTGGCCGATCCGCCCATCCTCCAACTCCCCCAGAACCAGACCTTGCTGTTCTACGGGCGCAGCGGAACCAATTATGTTGTGCAAGGCACCACCAACTTGTCCAACGTGCTGGCGTGGCACCCGCTGCTCAGTTACACCCTGACCAATTCATTCCAGTTCGTGAATAACCTGGGCACCACCAATCCCATGATGTTTTACCGCGTGTTCCGGCCCTGATTCGCCGCCGGAACGATTCAAACAAAGATTTATAACCACGGATGGACACGGATGAACCCGGATAAAAACATGGTCTTCGAGCCGCCCCTAAAATGCACCGGTTGGTGGGCGGCGCGAAACCGATCCGGTAAGACCTTCTGAAATTTCCCCATCCGTGTTCATCCGTGTCCATCCGTGGTTAAACCCGAACGCCGAGGTTGGAACAGGCAAACTTGGAAAATGCTCTGACCGGCAACGGATTGGGAATACGACGTCGGGGAATATTTGCACCCGCTGGTTGCAAGCGCGGCGCGCACGGAGTGACGCCCCCTACCGCGCTGGGCGCGCGCAGGGCCGATCTAAAGCCCTAATGGCAAAAGCCTGGACCATGCAGGGGTGGCACGGGCCACTGGCCCGTCCTGCCGGGCTACCAGCCCGGCTGAGCGGAGCGGGGCGCACTGGGGGAAACGGTCTCCGCATGCAAAAAAAGCGCCTCACCCGTTCCGTCCGGCGGGTCGCCGGACGGTACGGGCCAGTGGCCCGCGCCACCTTTGTTTGCAACCGCTCGCTAATGCCGGACTTTAGAGCGCCGCTGGGGCGCGCGGCAGGTCCTTTCGATTTCGTTGCCCATTTCGGATTTCGGGTTAAATTAACCCTGACGGTCTGCTGGATTCTGCTAACCGCCAGCCTTGCCTGGGCTTCCGAGCCCGTCCAATTGCCCTACGCCCGCGTTTCCGATGCCGACCTCGGCCTGCCCGCCGACTTAACCCAGCGCCCGGCTTCGCCCGCTTTGCCCGGCGAAATCGTCGGCCGCCGCATTCCTGACGTCACCCTCTTTTCGGAGCTGGCCACCGCCCCGCTCACCCATCGCGCCATCCCGCTCCCCTCGGCGAACACCCTCGCACACGTGAACTACCTGCAACGCCGGTTTGGCCGCGTGCAGACCTCCGCTGGCCGCATGGCCTTCTTCAATCCCGAAACGATCCTCGTGAAATTCCGTGGCCAGATGCATGTTTCCGCCTTGCGCGTCGAACCCGGCCGTGAACTGGCGGCGGTCCGGTTGCTGGGCACACGCCCCGACGTCGAGTTCGCCGAACTGGACACCTTCGAGCGGCGACAGTTTGCCCCCGATGATCCAATGCTCGACCTGCAATGGCATCACGGCGTCATCGGCAGCGCGCAAGCCTGGGGTTACAGCCTCGGCCAGCCCAGCGTGCAGGTGGCCATCGTGGATACTCCCTTTCAGATGGATCACCCGGATTTGGCCGCCAACACCGTGGCGGGCTGGGATGTTGTCGCCAATGCGCCGGTGACAGCCAGTGCCGGTATTAGCCACTCCACCCTCTGCGCGGGCATGGCGGCGGCGGTGATCAACAATGGGGTGGGGGTGGCTGGCGCGGCCAACTGCCAGATATTACCCATTAATATCGACGGTTCCATCAGCGACATGTACAACGCCACCATTTGGGCGGCGAACCATGGCGTGCGGGTGGTGAGCATCAGTTGGAGTGGGGGCACCAGTTCCACCCTGGAAAGCGCCGGTGCCTATCTCAAGACCAACGCCGCCGGCCTGCTCATCATGTCCGCCGTGGATGGCTCCGGCCCCCTGACCGGCCCCAACCAGCCGGACGTCTGGTGCATCTCCATGACCGATGCCGCCGACAATTTCCAAGGCACCCAATACGGCGCTTACATTGACTTTTCCGCGCCCGGCTACCAGATTTACTCCACCAGCACCGGCGGGGCGTATGCCGCTGCCACCGGTTGTTCCTACGCGGCACCTTTGTTTGCCGGCGTCGTCGCCTGGCTGATGGCGTTCAACCCTACGCTGGGGCCGGACGATCTCATCAACCTCCTGCAAACCACCGCCACGCCCCTCGGCCCGCCGGGCTGGAATCCCTACTACGGCTGGGGCCGGGTGAATTTTGGCGCGGCCGCCGCCGCCGCTGCCGCCACCTTGCCGGCCATTTCCGGCATTCAATGGAGCAACCGGCAGGTGGTGGTGACAGCGAATTATTACTCCAACGGCGCATATTCCCTTTGGCGCACACCGCAACTGGCACCCGCCAGTTGGTCCCTGGTGACCAATGCGCTGCTGGCCACCAATGGCACTGCCATCACCCTGACCGACCCCACGCCATCCGGCCAGGGAGCCTTCTATCGCATCCAAGCGGCTTCCCGTTAGCGCAATCCGTCATCCGTCGTGCCGTGGCCTTTCAAAAACGAATTCGAACGTCCCTGCCCCCGCAAGCCATTGGCTTCTCTTCGGCGACAATATTCCGCTCTTAAGAAACACATGATGCAAGTGACTGTTTGTAAGTCTGTTACACTCGCAGCCAAAGCACCCAAGATGCCAGGCCACGTCGCCACTGGCTTCCCTCTCCCCTCAACGGGGAGAGGGATTGAGGGTGAGGGGTGGTCATATCCAGAGCCGCCTCCCGGAGGTTTCTTCCTGTATCAGCCCCATCCGGGGTCCCGGCTGAACACTTCCCCCGAAAATCCCCGAATTAACACTTTTATCCTTTTATCACCATGAACGAGCGTTTGCAAACAAGGGTGGCACGGGCCACTGGCCCGTACCGTCCGGCGACCCGCCGGACGGAACGGGTGAGGCGCTCTTTTTGCCAGCGGACATCATTCGTCATAGGTGCTTCGTCATTCGTCATTCCCAAACTGAAATTATCAAAAACCCCCGTAATATCACTTTTTACGCTTTGAAACCGCACCCCACAACTACCCAACGCATCGTCGCCAACCCACGGCTGGTAGGGCGCGTCACTCCGTGCGCGCCGCGCTTGGCATGCAAGCGGACAAGCTTTCTCCAACCGCCGCCATCCCAATGCTTCACTTTTAAGAAACACATTATGCAAGTGCTATTTGTAAGTCTGGTCTGTTACGCTCGCAGCCAAAGCACCCAAGATGCCAAGCCACGTCGCCACTGACTTCCCTCTCCCCTCAACGGGGAGAGGGATTGAGGGGGGATTGAGGGTGAGGGGTGGTTATATCCAGAGCCGCCTCCCGGAGGTTTCTTCCTGTATCAGCTCCATCCGGGGTCCCGGCTGAACACTTCCCCCGAAAATCCCCGAATTAACACTTTTATCCTTTTATCACCATGAACGAGCGTTTGCAAACAAGGGTGGCACGGGCCACTGGCCCGTACCGTCCGGCGACCCGCCGGACGGAACGGGTGAGGCGCTCTTTTTGCCAGCGGACATCATTCGTCATAGGTGCTTCGTCATTCGTCATTCCCAAACTGAAATTATCAAAAACCCCCGTAATATCACTTTTTACGCTTTGAAACCGCACCCCACAACTACCCAACGCATCGTCGCCAACCCACGGCTGGTAGGGCGCGTCACTCCGTGCGCGCCGCGCTTGGCATGCAAGCGGACAAGCTTTCTCCAACCGCCGCCATCCCAATGCTTCACTTTTAAGAAACACATTATGCAAGTGCTATTTGTAAGTCTGGTCTGTTACGCTCGCAGCCAAAGCACCCAAGATGCCAAGCCACGTCGCCACTGACTTCCCTCTCCCCTCAACGGGGAGAGGGATTGAGGGGGGATTGAGGGTGAGGGGTGGTTATATCCAGAGCCGCCTCCCGGAGGTTTCTTCCTGTATCAGCTCCATCCGGGGTCCCGGCTGAACACTTCCCCCGAAAATCCCCGAATTAACACTTTTATCCTTTTATCACCATGAACGAGCGTTTGCAAACAAGGGTGGCACGGGCCACTGGCCCGTACCGTCCGGCGA
>Ga0302319_10008652_pt1 | contig 19754 bp, 15 predicted proteins | sample Bog_T0_2_FD_203319 | JGI IMG/M metagenome (GOLD analysis project Ga0302319, IMG submission 203319) | Peat permafrost microbial communities from Stordalen Mire near Abisko, Sweden - Bog_T0_2 | ecosystem: Environmental > Terrestrial > Soil > Wetlands > Peat | place: Sweden: Abisko, Stordalen Mire... | reverse complement strand
CGTCACGTCTGCCAACACCAACGCGCCGACGGTCATGGTGGCGCAAAAAGGCGCCGATATGATCTTGAAGGAACGAGTCTAAGAGGCCATGTATGAAGCTCGACAGTGTCAAAGTGTTTCTCGTCAGCAATCCGCCGCCCGGTTTTGGCGGCCGCTATTTCGTGTTTTTGAAGTTAAAGACGGCATGCGGCATCGAGGGAGTCGGCGAAGTGTACGCCGCGACCTTCGGCCCGCGCGTGGTGGGCAAGATGGTCGAGGATTTGTTTGCCCGGCGCTTTGCCGGGCGCGATCCGTTGCAAATCGAATCGTTGTGGCGCGAGAGCTATGGCTCGGGGTTTGCCCAGCGCCCCGACATTTCACTGCTCGGCGTCTTGAGCGGATTGGAGATGGCCTGCTGGGACATCATCGGCAAGTCGGTCGGGCAACCCGTTTACAATCTGCTTGGCGGCAAGGTTAACGAGCGCCTGCGCAGCTACACCTATTTGTATCCTGCCGCCGGCGAAGGCGATGAGTTCTATCACGACGCGGACCGCTCCGCGAGCCGCGCCGCCGAGTACGTCGCGCAGGGATTCACCGCACTTAAGTTCGATCCGACCGGTGGCTTCTCGGCCTACGATCCTCGCCAGCCCACGCAGGAGGCGCTTGAGCGCACCGTGCGTCTGACGCGACTGGTACGCGAAGCGGTGGGACGCCGCGCCGATCTTTTGCTCGGCACGCACGGCCAATTCACGACTTCAGGCGCGATCCGCCTCGCCAGACAGCTCGAGCCCTTCGATCCCTTATGGTTCGAGGAACCGGTGCCGCCGGAAATGCCCGAACAGATGGCACTGGTGGCGCGCGCAACGAGCATCCCCATTGCCACGGGCGAGCGCCTGACCACCAAGTACGAGTTTGCGCGGGTGCTCGCCTGCGGCGCGGCCAATATCCTGCAGATGAACCTGGGCCGCGTCGGTGGATTGCTCGAAGCGAAAAAGGTCGCCGCCCTGGCGGAAGTTCACTATGCGCAAATCGCGCCGCATCTTTATTGCGGACCCGTGGTGGGCGCCGCCAATATCCAAATCGCGACGTGTTCACCCAACTTTCTGATTCTCGAAAGCATCCAGCAGTGGGGCGGGATCCATGCCGAGCTCTTGCAACAACCGATCCGCTGGGAGCAAGGCTACGTCATTCCGCCGACGACGCCGGGACTCGGGGTGGAACTCAACGAAAAAGTAGCGCTCGCCCACGCGTATGTCGAAGACAGTGCGTTACACCTGGAGATGATCGATCACCCATTGGGAAACCCCAAGGTCGGCCCATGAGCTTAACCTACGGCTTCATCGGTCTCGGCAATCTCGGTAAACACCTCGCCGCGAATTTGGCACGCGGCGGATTCGATGTCGGCGTCTATGACCTCAAACGCGAGAGCGCCTATGCGGCACTTCGTGCCGGTGCCCGCTGGGTAGGATCCGTCGCCGAGCTCGCCCGCGACAGCGACGCCTTGATCACCTGTCTACCCTCGCCCGCGGCGAGCGCGACGGTGATGGATTTGGCCTTACCGGCGCTGCGGCAGGGAAGTACCTGGATCGAGATGAGCACCAACGACTTTGCCGAGGTAGAAAAGCTTGCTGTCCGGGCGGAGCAATTGGGTGTTGCCACCCTCGCCTGCCCGGTGACCGGAGGGGTACATCGAGCGGCCGCCGGCGACATCACGGTTTTGGTTGGCGGCACGCAACAAGTGTTCGCGAAACACCAGCCGGCGCTTCAGGCGATGGGTGGTCGCGTGATTCACCTGGGCGGAATTGAGCAGGCGGCGGTGACCAAGGTCGTCACCAACATGCTGGCATTCATCCATTTGATCGCCGCCGGCGAGGCGTTGATGCTGTGCGCCAAAGCAGGCGTTGACCTCGGCGCCGCCTACTCGGCGATTGCCGCCAGTTCCGGCAATAGCTTCGTCCACGAGACCGAAAGTCAGGTTATCTTAAATGGCAGCTATGATATTGGTTTTACAATGGATTTAGCCTGTAAGGACGCCGGATTTGCGCTCGAATTCGGGCGCCGTTTTGGTGTTCCCTTGCGGCTCGCGGCGGTGATGGAGCAAACCTTTGTCGAGGGGCGCGCCAAGTACGGCGGCCACGCCTGGTCCTCCATGATCGTCAAATTGCTGGAGGACGCGGTCGGCACCCCGCTGCGGGCTCCCGGATTTCCCGCTCAGCTAAGCGGTGATGGCGCGTGAAATCTAATTTTCGCATGCCCAAATCTAAAATCGGCATGCACCCGATGCATGCCCACAACAAAATAGCGCTTTCGCTTTGCGGAGGCGATGCTATTCTCTGAAACATTACAAATGACGGTCACGTCATCATTCATAGGGAAGGGATCGACGCATGAATTCAAATCAGAAGTTGTCTTATGCGATTGCCGCAATTTTGAGTGGCGCCCCCGGTGGCCTCGTCTACGCGGCGACCGCGACAGACACCGACACGTCCTCCGATTCGATCCAGGAAATCACCGTAACGGCCCAGCGCCGAACGGAAAACATCCAAAACGTTCCGATTACCATCCAAGCCTTGACCGCGGAGACGTTGAAGGACTTGAGTGTTACGACTTTTGATGACTACGTCCGCTATGTGCCCAATGTCACGGTGGCCTCCAACGGCCCCGGTCAAGGCGACATTTATATGCGGGGTCTCAGCGTCGGTAACGGAGGCAGTCAGTCAAGCGGCTCAATCGGCGGGTTCCCGAACGTCGCCATCTACTTAGACGATCAATCGGGTCAGTTACCGTCCCGCAACCTCGACGTGTATGCCGCCGATCTCGAGCGCATCGAGATCCTCGAGGGCCCGCAAGGCACCCTGTTCGGTGCTGGTGCGCAGGCGGGCGTGATTCGCTACATCACCAACAAGCCCAAACTCAACGTCACGGAAGGGAACGTCGACGCCGGCTACTCGGTCACCGCGCACGGTGACCCAAACTCCGATCTTACGGCGGTGCTGAATGTGCCGCTCATCACCGACACGTTGGCGGTACGTGCGGTGATCTATAGCGACCGGCGCGGCGGCTACATCGATAACGTGCCGGGAACATTTACACGCAAGAACACCGACCTCGGAATTTACTATGCGCACAACCCCGGCGGTGGCGTTCCAGCGAATTCCGTTGTCATAAACAATGACTCCACGGTCGCGAACAACATCAACCCGGTGACCTATACCGGCACGCGCGTCGAGGGGCTGTACCAGATCAACGACGACTGGAATATTTTGCTGTCGCAGAGTTACCAGAACATGGACTCCCAGGGCGTGTTCTACCAGATGCCGTACTCGTCGGACGGGGTGCCATTGCAGCCCCTCGAAGTCACTTTGTTTAACAACTCCTATGACAAGGATAAGTTCGAGAACACTGCGTGGACAGTGAACGGCAAGTTATCAGACCTCAAGCTCGTCTACACCGGAGGTTATTTGGTTCGGCACGTCGACCAAGTGGCCGATTACACCAACTATGCGCGCGGCGTATATGCCGACTACTACCAGTGTTACGGCCCCGGCACGGGTTATGCGGTAAACGGCGGCAAGGGCGATCCCAACCTGACGTCGACCTGCCTCTCGCCAAGCTCAACGTGGCGCGAGGAGGAGCGCAACGAGCACATGACCAACGAAGTACGCCTCAGCACCCCAGACGACTGGCGCATTCGCGGCATCGTCGGCGTGTTCTATGAAACCAACAAGCTATTCGACCAGACCGACTGGCAGTACAAGAATATTCCCAATTGCACGTCAAATACTCCGTCGGGTACGCCCGGAAACACCGCGTGTGAGTCGGACTTAGGCACGGTCCCCGGAGCGACAACGGAGAACCCCGGTGTGCAGAACGACAACGTTTCCTTCTTCGAGGACACGCAGCGTGAAGTGAAGCAGACAGCCGAATTCGCGTCGGTCGACGTCGACATCATTCCGAAAGTGCTGACGCTCACCGCGGGCATACGTCACTACAAATTCGACAACTCATTTACGGGCAGCGTGACTTACGGCTTCTACTGCTTCGAGCAGGGTGTAATCCCCGGGGGGTGCTCGAACGATTCCATCAACCTTAATTCCAAGAATCTGCGGTTCTCGGAATCGGGGAACAAGAACCGCGACAACATCACCTGGCACATCACGCCGGACATCATGACGTACTTCACCTTCTCACAAGGCTTCCGTCCAGGTGGCTTCAACCGTTCGGGCAGTACGACCGCGGCCTACATCCCGGGGCCTGACGGGAAGGACCAGTTCGCGATTCCGAACGAGTATAAATCCGATGAGCTGACCAACTATGAGCTCGGCTGGAAAACCGAATTCTTCGATCACCGCTTCCAGTGGAACGGCGCGGTGTACCAAGAAAACTGGGACAACGTGCAGATTGGCTTTTTCGATCCGGGTCAGACCGGGAACTTGGCATTCGGTACGAACGGGCAGAACTTCCGCGTCCGCGGAGTCGAAACGAGCATCGTAGCGCGCGTCATTACGGGTTTGACGTTGCAAGGTTCTGCATCTTGGAACCAAAGTGTGCAGACCAATTCCCCTGCGCTGATCGACACCAATCCCGATAGCATCAACTTCGGTAAACCCATCACCGAGAGTTGCAAAGGGAGCACCTGTTCGCCGATCAACAATCTGTTCGGACCGCCTGGCTCGCCGAGCGCCAACTCCCCGCCCATCCAATTCAACATGCGGGCGCGCTACGACTGGACTTTCAACTCGTACAACGCCTTCGTGCAATTTGGCGGCCAGCATACCGGGCACTCGTACACCCAATCCGGCAACGATCCGTCGCTCGCGGTTGGTGGCGCCATCAACACGACGCTGTTGCGCTTCGAGAACCCCGCCTATTCGAGCTTCGATGGGTCCTTGGGCATCGCCAAAGACAACTGGTCGGTTCACGCGTACTCGCAAAATCTGTTCAATAAGGAAACCAGCCTGTTCACGAACACTGCACAGTTCGTTTTGGCCGAGACGCCGCTGCGTCCGCGAATCATTGGCGTCAAGTTCGGCTACAAGTTCTGAGGACGAGCCAAACGCGGTAGAATCGAAGGCGGGCACGGGCCCGCCTTTTCTATGGATGTAATGCCAGCAGCCGCTACCGCGACCCCCAATACCCCATCCCCCATCGAGGCGGAAGTTCTGCGCATCCGCGCACTGCTCGAGCGCAATCAATTCGCGGCGGCATTGAGCGCGGCAGAAACATTGGCTATCAAGACTCCGGAAAACCGAGACGTCATCTACATGATTGCTGTCAGCCAGCGCGGTCTGCGAAGAATCCCGCAGGCGCTCGGCACCCTGGATCGGCTATTGAAGTTGTATCCGCGCTTCAGCCGCGGCTTCCAGGAACGTGGACATTGCTATGTCGCGTTGCGCAATGCGCCGCAGGCGATCAGGGCATTTGTGGATGCCGTGAATATCAACCCCGCCCTGCCGGCCAGCTGGCGCACGCTGCACTCGCTCTATCAGATGACCGGGCAGACGGAAAACGCCGCCATGGCGGCCGGACACGTGGCTGCGCTCGCGAAACTACCACCGGAAGTGGTCATCGCGACGGCGTTATTCTCGGATGGCGAACTTGCCGCGGCCGAACCCATCGTGCGCGCGTTTTTACTAAAAAATGGCAACCACGTCGAGGCCATGCGCCTGCTTGCCCGAATCGGTCTCGCTCACGACGTATTGGACGATGCCGATCTGCTGCTCGAGGCGGTGCTGACGCTCGCGCCAGACTACAAGGCGGCGCGTTACGATTACGCCATAGCGCTGATGCGGCGCCAAAAGCACACTCAAGCCATCGCGGAACTCAACACGCTGCTTCGCGACGATCCGCACAATCGCATGTATCGCACCAGCTACGCGACGGCCCGCGTCGGCCTCGGCGAGCATCAACAGGCACTCGATGTCTACCGCGACCTGGTCATGGGTGCGCCGGGAGCGTTGCCGGCGGCGGAGCTGCACTTGTCGATGGGCCATTGCTTCAAGGCTCTAGGACAGCAGCAGGAGGCAATTGCCGCGTACCGCAAGGCCGCGGAGGTCCACCCGAGCTTCGGCGATGCCTATTGGAGCCTTGCAAATCTCAAGACTTATCGCTTCACGGATGACGAGATTGCGCGGATGCGCGCACAACAAGACGCAGCGTCGACCAGCGAGGTCGACCGTTATCACCTCAGTTTCGCGCTCGGCAAGGCACTCGAGGACCGCGAAGAGTACGCCGCCGCGTTTGCGAGCTACGAGCGGGGCAATGCGCTGAAAAGATCGGAGACCCGCTACCGTCCGGAACCCGTCGAGCGAAATACCCGTCTGCAAAAAGCGATTTGCACGCCGGCACTATTCGCGGCGCAAGGCGGCGGCTCGCCGGATCCCGCGCCCATTTTCATTGTGGGTTTGCCGCGTTCCGGATCGACGCTGCTCGAGCAAATTCTCGCCTCGCACTCGCAAGTCGAGGGGACCATGGAATTGGCCAATATCCCGCGCTTGGTGGTCGAGCTGCAGGGACTTCGTCCTGACAACGAGAACCCGCGATACCCGAAAGTGCTCGAGCAGCTCAAGCGGCAAGACTTTCGCGCGCTCGGCGAGAAGTATCTTGCCGAGACCGCGGTGTATCGCAGCGGCAAGCCGCACTTCATCGACAAGATGCCCAACAATTTTCGCCATATCGGCTTGATTCATCTGATCTTGCCGAATGCGAAAATTATCGACGCGCGCCGCAATCCGCTCGCCTGTTGTTTCAGCAACTTCAAGCAATTGTTCGCCGCCGGCCAGGACTTCACCTATGGGCTCGAGGAGATCGGCCGCTATTACCGCACCTACGTTGAGCTCATGGCTCATTGGGACTCGGTGCTGCCGGGCAAAGTGCTGCGCGTCGAGCACGAAGAGGTGGTCGAGGATCTCGAAGCCAATGTGCGACGGATTCTTGAATTTTGCGGCCTCGAATTCGAGACGCAGTGCGTGGAATTTTACAAGACCGAGCGCAGTATCAGAACTGCAAGCTCCGAGCAGGTGCGCCGGCCCATATTTAAAGAAGGCCTCGACCAGTGGCGGCATTTCGAACCCTGGCTTGGACCATTAAAAGAAGTCCTCGGCCCACTGGCCGAGGGTGCGAGTCGCAACCAAGGTAGTCACGATGCCATTTGAATCACGCGCCCTATTCGGCACTGTTGCCGCAATTGCCGCGCTCGCTTTTCTCTCGGATGCCAACGCCCTGTCTGCCGCCCCTTACCGTCCCATTGTGCCCCTCATGGCGGACAAGACTGTGGTGCTGACCGGGCGGGATTTGACCATCGATCAAGTGACGCAAGTGGCCCGCTTCGGCGCGAAAGTGGCTTTGAGCCCGCAAGCGCGGCAACGCTCGGCCGATGCGCATGCGTTGCTGCTCGAGGCCGCCGCCGAGGGGGTCTCGGTCTACTGGTTCAACCGCGGCTCAGGATCCGGTCGAGAGCGTTTCATATTCACCGGCGATCCGTTGACGCCCGAGAATAGAAAATTCCTGGAAGAACGCCAACTCGCCATATTCAAGCGCGGGGCGCTCGCCGGATTGGGTCCGGAAATTGCCGACGAAGAAATCGTTCGCGCCATGCTGGTGGTGCGCGCCAACACCATGAGTTTCGAAGCCGCAAGTCCGCAGCTCACGCAGCGCTTGCTCGACCTGTTGAACGAGCGCATCACCCCGGTGGTTCAGTCCCGAGGCACGGTGGGCGAAGGCGATCTCGGGCCATTTACCAACGTCGGTGCCACGATGGTCGGGGCCGGCAACGCGTATTTCCGGGGCGTGCGCATGTCGGCCGCCGACGCCTTGAAAGCGGCAGGCTTGGCGCCGCTCGCGCCGTTCGGTGCCGACGACAGCGAATTGGAGAGCACCAATTCCTATGCCACGGGGCAGACGGCGTTGCTGCTGTACGATGCCCGCGAAGCCCTGTCTTGGGCAGACATCATCTACGCGGTCGACCTCAACGGCATGAACAGCAGCATCTCGCCGCTGTCGCAACCGGTGCAGGCCAACCGCCCGTTCAAGTGGCTCAATTGGGATGCGGCGCGCGTGCTCGACATGCTGCGCGGCAGCTATCTGTTCGAGCTCGACGACAAGCGCATCATCCAAGATCCGGAAAGCTTGCGCGCCTCCGCCATCCGTCAGGGATCCGCATGGCAGGCGTGGGCGCAATTGCGCGACGTGGCGCTGATTCAAATGAACTCCTCCGACCACAATCCAGCGGTTCGCGTCGGCGCCTCGCCCGGCGATTCGTGGGAGTTGGGTACGCCGCAATTGGCGCAGTTCTACGTCAAGGGCAGCGCGCGCAATCACGGTCAGCACGGCTATATTTTCTCGAACGCCAACTGGGATCCGTATCCGATGGCCAACGAGATTGAGGCCTTTACCATCGCGCTTGCCAACATGGATACGGCGGTGGCGCAGCGCGTCATCCGCTTCACCAGTCCCTTCTTCACCGTCGCCGCAGCGTCCGACGAGTCGCCGGGCGAGCCGGGACGCTTTCACCTGACGCAGGGCAGCGAAATCGATGTGGTGGCATTGATGCAAGAAGTGCAAGGTCTCATCAACCCGGTCCCGCCCGAGGGAACTGCCCTCATTCAAAATGTCGAGGACATGCAAACACAAACCCGCCTCAAGGTCACCCGTGCCCGCGCGGCGGTCGAGGATACTGTGGAGCTGCTCGCGGAAGACCTTCTGACCGGAACGTATTGGTTGGATTTGCGCAAGTCGCAAAGCTCGACCCGCAGCTTCGGCGCGACGCCGACAGCCGTCTGGAATGCGTTTCGCGCCACGCTGCCGTTCAATGGCGTGGGACCCTCCACGGCCACACAACCCATCCATGAAATCGCTGCAACCTTCATTCGCAACAACGCCGCCGTCAATTTCTACAAGGATAACGCGCGCGAACCCGATTCGAGCGCTCGCCGGCATATCGAATGATTGCCAATGCCCGCATGTACTCGGTGATCCCAGAGGTGGCCGAGCTCTGGCGCCGCCTGCTCGGCGCGCTCATCGAGCAGGCAGGGCTCGACATCCGGCTCCTCGAACACGGCGCTCCCGAACCCATCGATGAGCTTTGGCGGCGCCAGGATCTGGCGGGCGTGTTCATGTGCGGGCTGCCGTTTTCCCGGTCGCAGCCGCGTCCCCAGTTAGTTGCCGCGCCGGTGCCCTCGCCGGCTGCATTTCGCAGCCTACCGCAGTATTGGAGCGAACTCGTGGTGCGTAAGGACAGCGCCTTCCACCGCGTCGAGGACACCTTCGGCCATCGCATCGCCCTGACAGTGCCGGATTCACAGTCGGGTTGCGTGGCGGCGCTTTACTATCTCATGAGCATTGCCGAGCGTTCGCCGCTGTACAGCGAAGTGATCGCCCCACAAGTCACGCCGCAAGGTGCCTTGTCGGCGGTCATTGAGGGCGACGCCGACGTCGCGCCCATCGATTCCTACGCCTTTTATCTGTTACAAAAATATCGCAGCCAGTGGCTGTCGAAGATTCGCGTCATTGGGCAAACCGTCCCGACACCGATCCCGCCGTTGGTGGCATCGACACCGGGCCTTGGTGCGTTGCAGAATGCCTTTCTGAACGCGCACCGAGTCCAAGCACTCGCGCCCCTGATGTCGGGCCTTTTGCTCGAGCGCTTCGACAACCCCGACGCCGCGTCTTATGACGCATTGCGCTTGAATTTCGAGGCCGCCCGCCGATATTGGGGTGAGCACCGGCTGGCGGCGAAGCTGCATCCCGCATTCGCCGCCGACCAGACTTTTGCTCCCTCAGGTTTAGCCGTTAGACTGGGTTAAGACTATGAGTTTGCTGAGGCGCACCTTCTTGCAGATCGATGGACCCACGTGGCTGGTCGCGTTGCTGCTGTACGGCGCCTGGATCCTGTTGATCTGGTTCAACGCCCGGCTGCCCTGGTGGGTCATCATGCCCGTGGGCGCCTATCTCATCGCCTGGCATTTTTCCTTGCAGCATGAGGCCATCCATTCCTTTCGCGGCGTGCCCGCGTGGCTGCGATTCGCCGTCGTGTTCCCACCGTTGGGTCTGTGGTTTCCCTATCCTTTGTACCGCAAGAGCCATAGCACCCATCATCGCGACGTGAACCTCACGATTCCGGGCGTCGATACGGAGTCCTACTATGTGCGTCAGGCCGATTGGGCCAAGATGGGCGCTTTGCATCGCCAGGTGCTGCTATTTAACCAGACCATGGCCGGGCGATTGTTGATCGGTCCGCTGCTGCGTCTTTACACGCTGGTCATCAAGGAGACTCGCCGTGTGGTGCAAGGCGATTACAGTCACCTGCCGCATTGGGCCTTGCATGCGGTCGCCGTCGGCCTGCTTTTCTGGTTCATTTCCGGTGTCTGCCATTTTCCTTGGTGGCAGTACTGTCTGTTGGTCGCCTACCCGGGATTGAGCCTCGGGCTGTTGCGAGCCTTCACCGAACACCGCGCTGCGGAGGACTCGCAGGAGCGCACCGCGTCGGTCGAATCGAACGCCCTGTTCGGCATACTGTATCTATACAATAATTTGCACGTCGCACATCACTTGAAGCCCACCATGCCGTGGTATGAGATTCCCGGGTTCTATCGACAAAACCGCGAGCAGCTTTTGGCGAGCAACGGAGAATTTGTTTACTCAGGCTACGTGCTGCTGGCACGGCGCTTTTTGTTTACCCCCGTATTCAGTCCCGTTCATCCCACGCTGTAGCCATTCCTTGCCGAGTAAAACGCGCGCGATCGTCGCCACCTCCATTGGCAATATGCTGGAATGGTACGATTTCACCGTCTACGCGCTATTCGCGGGCTATATCGCCGGCAATTTTTTCCCCGGCGATGACGCCAACAGCCGCCTGATCAAGACATTCTTGGTATTCGGCTTAGGCTTCGTCGTACGGCCCTTGGGTGCGCTGCTGATCGGCAACTTTGGCGATCGCGCGGGGCGCAAGGCGGCGCTGACGTTGACCATTTTATTGATGGCGGCGGGCACGGCCATCATTGCGTTCGCTCCTGGTTACGCCACGCTCGGCATCGGCGCTCCCGTGCTGCTTCTGATCGGACGCGTGCTGCAGGGATTCTCAGCCGGCGGCGAAATCGGCGGCGCTACCGCCTACTTGCTCGAAAGCGCCGACACGGCCCACGGCGGCCGGGCCGCTTCCTGGCTCGAGGCCAGCATGGGGATGGCAAACATCTTGGGCGCGTTGGTGGCATTCGGGGTGACGGCGAGTCTCAGCGCATCGCAGGTGCAGGCCTGGGGATGGCGAATTCCCTTCGTCGTTGGCCTCGCCATCGCTCCGGTGGGTGTGTATTTGCGCCGCACCTTGGATGAAACCGACGCGTTTCAAGAAGAGACTGCGCGGCGCGCGCGGGATCACACCGAGCGAAAGGCGCCGTTGCTGGAGATATTTCGCTTGCACGGGCGGAGCCTATTTGTCGGCCTGTGCGCGGCGATTCCCTGGGCGGTCGCCGTGTATGTGCTGATGATCTATTTTCCCACCTACGTGCAGCACCCGGACACGTTCAATTTCAGCGCCAGCCAAGCGTTCGGTGCGTCGCTGATCGCCAATATTCCTTTCGTCGTCGGCTGCGTATGGTTCGGTTCGCTCTCGGATCGGATCGGCCGTCGCCGCAGCTTGTTGATCAGTGCGAGCCTATTGCTGGTCCTGGTCCTGCCCTTGTTCCTGTGGCTCAAAGCCTCGCCCACGCTTCCTACCCTGATCCTGGTGCAGTCAATCGTGTGCATTCTGGTCGCGAGCTTCGTCGGAGTCGCGCCAGCGGCCGTGTCGGAGATCTTTCCCACCGGAGTTCGCTCGACCGGCACGTCCATCGTCTACAACGGCGCGTTCACGCTGTTCGGCGGCTTTGCGCCGATGATCCTCACCTGGCTCACTCAGCGATCGGGCGGCTCGATTTATTCGCCCGCCTGGTACGTCATGTTGGCGGCAGCGGTCGGCTTGGTGGCGATTCCCTTTCTCGAGCATCGCGAAGCCGCCCCGAACCGGGTCCTCGCCTTGCAATAAAGGATCCCGATTCACGGTCAACTTAAGTATCTTCATTCCTCGGAGCCGCGCATGAAAACCTTGATAGCCGCTTTTTCCATGATGTTTCTCTGTGCCAGCCTCGCCTTCTCGGCAGAGGTTCCGTACAACCAGGCGCAGTTCGATGCCGCGCGCAGCGCGGGTAAACCGGTCGCGGTGGTATTCCATGCTGATTGGTGCCCGACGTGCCGCGCGCAAGCGCCGGTGCTCAAGGAGCTGTCGCAATCGCCCGCTCTTCAGTCGGTGACCGTGTATGTCGCCAATTTCGATACGGACAAGGCTTTGAAGAAATCCCTCGGGGTCACTCAGCAGAGCACCATCGTCGTATTCAAAGACGGCAAGGAAACTGCGCGTTCGACCGGCGATACCCAGAAAGAACCCTTAGCCGCACTGCTTCGCCACGCCGTTTCCTGACGAACCGCTGCGATGGACTTCGGGCCTGCCACGTACGGGCTGGGGCTGATTGCCGGCGCGCTGTCGACGCTGTCACCGTGCGTCTTGCCGTTGGTTCCGGTGTTGATCGCCTCCGCCGTAAATGCCCATCGTTGGGGAGTCATCGCGCTCGCCATCGGACTTGCGCTGTCCTTCATGATCGTCGGCCTCTTTCTTGCCACTGTGGGCGCATCGCTCGGATTGGATCCCGACACGTTTCGCACCATCGGCGCCATCATCCTGGCGCTGTTCGGCTTGGTGTTGCTGGTGCCCAAGCTGCAGGAACTGTTCGCTCACGCCACCAGCGTCTTTAGCAATTCAGGCAATCAACTGCTGGGGCGTGTGACATTCGGCGGCCTGACCGGGCAACTCTGCGTGGGTCTATTGCTCGGCGTGGTGTGGAGCCCCTGCGTGGGCCCGACCTTGGGTGCGGCAACCACCTTGGCGAGCCAAGGCAAGCACCTGTCGCAGATTGCTTTGCTGATGTTGGTGTTCGGCGTGGGTGCAGCCGCGCCCTTGGCGCTGCTCGGATCGCTGTCGCGCGCCAGCATGATGAAAATCCGCGGCCGGCTGTTGAGCGGCGGCCAACTCGGAAAGCAGGTGCTGGGAGGCGTCGTCCTCGTTTTGGGATTACTCATCGCCACGGGAGCCGACAAGCCATTCGAGGCCTGGATCCTCGATCACTCGCCGGCGTGGCTCACGGCGGCGACCACGAAATATTGAGGTAGTATCTGCCCCTTCCATTCGAAGGGAGCATGGCCTTGTCCGATCGTCCAAATTTGCTGATCCTGATGGCCGACCAGCTCACGGCTCGCGCGCTGCCAGCCTACGGCGGTCGGGTCGCGAAAACCCCGCACATCGATGCGCTCGCCGCCGGCGGCGTGGTGTTCGATTCCTTCTATTGCAACAGTCCGCTGTGCGCGCCATCGCGCTTCTCCTGGCTCTCGGGCCGCCAAATTTCCGCCATCGGCGCCTACGACAATGCCGCGGAATTTCCGTCGCAGGTGCCCACCTTCGCGCACTACTTGAGGCGCGCCGGCTATCAAACGGTGTTGAGCGGCAAAATGCATTTTTGTGGTGCCGATCAGTTACACGGGTTCGAGGAGCGGCTCACCACCGACATTTACCCTGCGGATTTCGGCTGGACGCCCGATTGGAATCACTTCGAAGAGCGGCCGAGCTGGTATCACACCATGGACTCGGTGACCCAAGCCGGTCCCTGCACTCGCACCAATCAGATCGACTTCGACGACGATGTGGTGTTCACGGCGCGGCAGAAACTGTTCGACATGGCCCGCGGCCGCGATCGGCGTCCTTTCTGCATGGTCGCGTCGATGACCCATCCGCATGATCCCTACACCATTTCGCACCCGTACTGGGATCGCTATGCGGGCGTCGCCATCGATATGCCGCGCGTCAGGGCGTTTGACAAGCTTGATCCTCACTCGCGGCGCCTACGCCACGTCTGCGGACTCGACTTGGCCGCGATCAACGACACCCAGGTCCTTGCCGCGCGCCGCGCCTACTACGGCGCAGTCTCGTACGTCGACGACCAGGTGGGAGTTCTTTTGGCGGCGCTCAAGGATTCGGGCTTTGCCGACAATACCGTCGTCATGCTGCTCGCCGACCACGGCGACATGCTGGGCGAGCGGGGTCTGTGGTACAAAATGAATTTCTTCGAACCGGCATGCCGGATTCCGCTGATCGTGTATGCGCCGGGGCGCTTCGCCGCCCACCGCGTGGCGCAGTCCGCCTCGTTGGTCGACATATTGCCCACCTTGGGCGAATTAGCCGGCGGCAAATCCGACGCCTATGCAACCCCGCTCGATGGCGTGAGTCTCGTGCCGCAGCTCGGCGGCAAGCAAGGCAGGGATGAGGTGATTGGCGAGTATCTCGCCGAAGGCGCCATTTCGCCGCTGGTAATGATCAAGCGCGGACGATACAAATTCGTGCACTGCCCAGTTGATCCCGATCAGCTCTACGACTTGCAGGACGATCCGGAAGAGCTGCGCAATCTGGCCGCCGACCCGTCGCAGTCGGCGCGCGTGCAAGCATTGCGCGCAGAGGTCGGGCTGCGCTGGGATTTGCCGGCGCTGCACCAGGCGGTCATCAGTAGTCAGCAGCGCCGCCATTTCGTCTACGCTGCACTGCGCCTGGGACGCTACACTCCCTGGGACTTTCAACCCCTGCGCGATGCCAGCCGCCAATACGTGCGCAACGACCAGGCGTTAGGCGACTCGGAAGCGATGGCGAGATTTCCGCCGTTGGTCGCGAGCGCCGATTTGTAGGCTCAATCCGCGATCGTCTTGCCGATCCACTCGAGCAAATGCGCGACGTAGACACGCTCCACCATCAGGATCCAATCGTCGGCCTCAAGGCTGATGATCAAGACGTGCAAGTCTGCGACGCGGCTGCTGCGCGCCTCGCCCACGCCGGGAACGGAGGCGCTTGCACCCAGGCGCAACAACAAGTCGCGGACCTTGGCGCCGCGCAGCCGCAAGGCGCATAGACCGCCGGTTTGATTCACCATGCATCCGGCGGGACTCAGCAGCCTCTCCTGCATCTCGGCAAAGGCCGCCGGGTCATCGCACAGCAGCCAAGTTTCCGTGGGGCTTCGCCACGCGAGTATGCACTGCGCCCCGCCGGGCGCGTGGGTTGCTGCTGCGGTCAACGGCGGGGGTAACGGCGCGCCGACGCAGTCCTGCACCGCTCCTGCGAACGGGCCGGTCGCCTCGAAGTAACGCAAAGCAGCCACTTGGATCGATTGCATGCCCTCGACTGAGATTCCGTCGGCCTCGATCGGCGGGAGCAGCGCCGGCGCTTTATCCACGGAGGCGCTCGCCCGTCGGGTCTATGAAGGGCGCCTTGACCACTCGCGCATCGATCACCGATCCTAAATGATGCACTCGCAATGTTTCTCCCTGGCGCTCGGCGCCTCGCGACAACATCCCGAGTGCCACGGGCGCCTTAAGCGTCGGGCTCCAATAGCTCGACGTCACGTGGCCCTCGGTGAGGGTCGGCGGTGCGCCGGCCGCAATTTGCGCGCCCACCGGCAGCACCGTGCGCCCATCGAGCGGCGCGAGCGCCACCAATTGAAATCGCGCCGGATCGCGTGCCGCGGGCCGCAGCAAAGAACGCCGGCCGACAAAATTCGCTGCCTTGCGCTCAACGCCGCGTGCGAAACCCAGGTCTTGCGGCAGTGTCGTACCGTCCGTGTCGGTGCCGATGTGGATGTAGCCCTTTTCGGTACGCAGGATCTCGAGCGCTTCGATGCCGTAGGGCACCGCGGCGAACTCCGAGGCGCGTTCCCACAAGCGGTTCAGCAGCCAGGTCACGTGGTCCGCCGGCACATTGATCTCATACCCTAATTCGCCGCTGAAGCTCGCCCGCAATACGCGCAGGCTAACGCCGTCGAGAGTGCTGTGGCGCAGCGTCATATGCTGCATCGAACGCGGCGTTAACGAGGGGTCGAATCCCGCGGCGGCGAGCCATTCCCAGGCGCGCGGGCCGGCCACCGTCACATTTCCCCAACGGGATGTTACCGGCGTGATGAGTACCTGCAACGCTGTGTATTCGCACTGCAGCCATTCTTCGAAGGCCGCTGCCGTTCGTTCGACTCCCGCGCTGGTGGTGTTGACCCAGAAATGCGAGGGCCCGAGACGGGCGACGATCCCGTCGTCGACGACGATGCCGTTTTCATTCAACAGCAAGCCGTAACGCGCTTGGCCGGGATGCAAATTCGAGACTGTCCCGACATACATGAGATCGAGAAACTCAGCCGCATCAGGACCGAATATTTCGATCTTGCCGAGCGGCGAACCATCCATCAGACCGACGCTGGCGCGCACCGCCGCTGCCTCGCGCTGGGCGGCGGCGTGCAGGGTTTCGTTGCGGTGAGGGTACGCCGCGGGACGCACCCAGTTGCCGAACTGCTCGAATAGTGCGCCGTGCGCTTCATGCCAGGCGTGCGCCGGCAGTTGCTTGAGCGGCCGATACAAGGCGCCGATGCGCCGCCCGGCCAGCAGGCCGAGCGGAACCGGTGCAAACGGTGGCCGAAACTTGGTCGTGCCTACTTGTCCGGGTTCGCGCCCGGTATATTCGCCCATCAACACCAGTGCATTGATGTTGCTGGTCTTGCCTTGGTCGGTACCCATGCCCGTGGTCGTGTAGCGCTTGAGATGTTCAACGGAGCGATAATTCTCTTGCGCAGCAAGGGCTATATCGCCGCTCGCGACGTCGTTTTGCAAATCGACAAACTGTTTGCCCCCGACGCCTGGAATATGTGTGGCAGCAAGTGAGACGCCCGCACCGCCGACCGCCGCTGCCGGCGGGGCATTGCCCCACGCCAGCGCCGAGCCAAGCTCCGCCGCGTGATTGATCAACACATCGCGGTTGAATTGACCCGCACAGGCACCGGTGCTCCATAAGCCGGGAGCTGCGCCATCGGGCACAAACATTGCCGCTGCGTCAATCCAGCGCAGCTTGCCGCCCGCCTGCGAATGCAGATGCACTGCCGGCGCGTGGCCGCCGGCGCTCAATATCACGTCGCACTCCAACCGCTGCGGACGTTCACCCGCCTCGGTCGAAATTACCGTGCAGCCGCGCACCGTGTGGGTGCCGCCGACTTTGGCGATTCCCGCATTGGTCAGGGTGCGCACCGATGCGGCTTCCGCAATATCGGCGCGCGGCCGCCGATCGATCACCGCCGAGACGTCGATACCGAGCGAACGCAGCGAACTCGCCACCGGGTACGCCGAATCGCTATTGGCAACAATCACCACTCGCTGGCCGCAGGCAACGCCGAAGGCGTGCGCATATTTGTCGGCGGCACCGGCCAACATGACGCCCGGGCGATCGTTGTCTGGAAACATCATCGGACGTTCGAATGCGCCGGTGGCAGCAATCACGGCGCGCGCCCGAATTTTCCACAGCCGCTCGCGCAGCGCCGCGCCCCTGGGCCCAAGGGCACTGTGCAAAGTCTCGCGTACGCACACTAAATTGTGATCGTAAACGCCAAACGCAACACTTCGCGTCATTTGCCTGAGTCCTGAGCGCGCGGCGCGCTGGGTGAGCGCAATAATGTCCGGATCGTTGCGCCACGCCAGGGCGCCGCCGAGCGCAGGACCGCTCGTCACCAACAAAGTATCCGCGCCCGCCTCGGCCGCGGACACCGCCGCGGTGAGACCGGCGAGGCCGCCGCCGACCACCAGCACGGCGGCCTGTGCTGACACTTCTTCGTAACGGTCGGGATCGGGCTCGCTCGAGACCTTGCCGAGCCCCGCCACGCGCCGAATCGCAGGTTCGTACCAATGCCAGTTAGGCCACTTGAAGGTCTTGTAGTAGAAGCCGGCCGGCAACAGTGCCGCGAGTTTGCTGTTGACGGCACCTAAGTCGAAATCGACACTCGGCCAGCAGTTGACGCTGGCCGCGATCAGGCCTTCGTGTAGTTCCACCAGCGTGGCGCGCATATTCGGGGTACGGGTGGCGCCCTCCCCCACGTCGACTAAGCCGGTGGGCTCTTCTACGCCGCAGGAAAAAATGCCGCGCGGCCGATGCAGCTTAAAGCTTCGTCCCACCAGTTGAACGCCGTTTGCCAACAGCGCTGAAGCCAAGGTATCTCCGGGGTGGCCGTACAATGTGCGGCCGTTGAACTTAAAGGACAGCTGACGCGACCGGTCGAGACGCTGTCCGGCGGGCGCCGCCAGCCGCCAGCCGCTCATGGCGGCGGTGCCGTGATGGCGTAGACTGCTCGAATCTCGTGGGTCACGGTATCGCGCGCGACATTGAACCATTGACCGCAGCCGAAGGTGTGACGCCAGCGTTCGAAGTGCAAGCCTTTCGGGTTGTCGCGGAAGAACAGATACTCGCCCCAGGCCTCATCGCTCTCGGCCAAGCCGGGGCGCGTCATGTGAGACGTGCCGCCGCAGTGAAATTCATTCTCATCGCGCGGGCCACAATGAATGCAACGAATCTGCATCATCAGTGGGCTATCCCTGAGGCTGCGGCTTCATCGATGAGACGGCCGGTGATGAAGCGTTGCAGTTGGAAGGGCTCGGCCAGGGAATGACTGTTCCCGGTCGCGAGCACATGAGCGAGCGTCCATCCGCCCACCGGAATGGCTTTGAAGCCCCCGGTGCCCCAGCCGCAGTTGATAAACAAATTCGCTATCGGCGTTGGCCCGATGATCGGGCTGGAGTCGTGCACCACATCGACGATACCCGCCCACTGGCGCATGAGTTGCAAACGGCTGAAAGACGGGAACAGCTCGAGGGTGGCGCCGACAATCGCCTGCTTCACAGCAAAACTGCCGCGCTGCGCGTAGGAAGGAAAGAGATCGAGCATGGCGCCCATCACGATCTCGCCCTTATCGGACTGGCTGACATAGGCCCCGGTACCCGGCGAGAGGATCACCGTATCGAGTACCGGCTTAATCGGTTCACTCACCATCGCCTGCAAGGCGTAACTGGTCACCGGCAGCCGAAAGCCGGCCAATTTCGCAAGCACGGAACTATGGCCGGCGGCCGCGATGCCGACGCGCCCGGCACGGATCGAGCCGCGATTGGTATTCACGCCGACGACGCTGCCGCCTTCCTTGATGAACTCAACGACTTCGCAATTTTGGATGATGTCGACGCCCAAAGCCGACGCCGCCCGCGCGTAACCCCAAGCAACCGCGTCGTGGCGCGCGGTACCGCCCCGCCGCTGAGTAAATCCACCGAGTATCGGCAATCGCGCCTGCGGCGACAGATCGAGCGCCGGTGCCAACTCGCCGACCTCGCTTCGGCTCAGAAGCTCCGCTTCGATGCCGTTCATGCGCATGGCATTGGCCCAGCGCGCCATCGCATCCAAATCGTGCCGGCTGTGAGCCACCAGCACCAAGGCGCGCTGGCTCAACATGATGTTGAAGTTCAATTCGCGCGACAGACCCTCGTACAACTTCAGCGAAAAGTCGTACAGGCGAGCGCTCTCTGGGTAGAGGTAGTTGGAGCGCACGATGGTGGTGTTGCGGCCGGTGTTGCCGCCGCCAATCCAGCCGCGTTCGATGACGGCGACGCTCGTGATGCCGTGATTTTTTGCCAGATAGTACGCAGTCGCAAGACCGTGTCCGCCGCCGCCGACGATGATGACCTCGTAGCTCGCCTTTGGCGTCGCGTCGCGCCACGCCGCTGTCCAGTGCCGTTGCCCCGTCAACGCTCCCTTGAGCAACGACCACGCCGAATAACTATTCTGCATCTTCCAGCAGTCTGCCCTCAAGATGCGTGCAATACCAGTGGACGAATTGAGTTACGCCAGCCTCATGCACCGG
>Ga0302319_10008649_pt1 | contig 19760 bp, 23 predicted proteins | sample Bog_T0_2_FD_203319 | JGI IMG/M metagenome (GOLD analysis project Ga0302319, IMG submission 203319) | Peat permafrost microbial communities from Stordalen Mire near Abisko, Sweden - Bog_T0_2 | ecosystem: Environmental > Terrestrial > Soil > Wetlands > Peat | place: Sweden: Abisko, Stordalen Mire... | reverse complement strand
CCTGGACCCGGAGCGGGCGAGGGCCTTCCACGACGCCACCTTGCCGCAGGACGCCATGAAGGAGGCGCACTTCTGCAGCATGTGCGGGCCGAGCTTCTGCAGCATGAAGATCACGGAGGACGTGCGGGCCTACGCCGACAGCCTGGGGGTGGGCGTGGACGAGGCCCTCAAGAAGGGCATGGAACTCAAGAGCAGGGAATTCGTCGAGAAGGGTTCCGCGCTGTACCAGAAAGTGGAGGCCTGACCGTGGCGGCCGCGTCCCGGTCCCTGGCCGCGAACCGGGCCGCCCGGGCCCACCGCGAGGCCGGCGAGGTGGACCTGGCGTCCTACCTCTACGCCCATTCGCTGGAGTGGGAGGAGACCGTCGAGGCGCGCCTAGGGCTGGCGTACGCCTACGCCTACGCCGGGTCCCTGGAGCGCGCGGTCGAGGAATGCGGCAAGGCCCTGGCCGCGGACCCCGAGGACGGCCGCTCGAGCAACGATCTGGGCGTTTACCTGATGCAGCTGGGCGACGACGAGAAGGCGGTGCCCCACCTGATCAAGGCCGCCGCCTCGAAGCGCAACCCTGAACGCCAGCACCCGCACTACAACCTGGGCCGCATCTACGAGCGGCGCAAGGACTACGCCGCGGCCCTGGTGTCCTACCAGGCCGCCCTTGAGGAAGACCCCGAGTTCCAGGCCGCCCGCAAAGCCCTCGAGCGCGTGCGCGGCAAGGCCCGCCCGGCCTAGGCCGGGCCCTCGCCCGGCCGGCGGCCCCAGTCCGACTGGTGCAGCTGGCGCTGGGCCTGCTCCAGGCGCGGCCCGCTCACCGGGTGGGCCAGCTGGGCCGGAGTGCAGGGCGTCCATTCGTCCGGATCGAAGCAGTCCCCCGGCAGCAGGGGCGCCGTCCCCAGGGCGCCGTCCCGCTCCTGCACCGCCAGGTGCAGGGCCGGCTCGAGCACCACCGGCACGTCCACCACCTCCACCCTCAGGTCCACCGCCTCAAGCGGCACGCTGCCCCCATCGGCCAGCGGCCAGCGCCCCTCGGCCGCGTAGGGCCATCGCACCAGCTGCTTGTAGGCCTCGGCGTCCTCGCGGCGCACGAAGTGCAGGCCCGCGGCGGGCGCCAGCTCGGTGAGGTTGAAGAGGCGGTGCAGCTTCATGGGGCCGGCATGAGGTAGGGGGAATCCCGGGCGCAGGCGCACCAGTCGGGGGACACGTCCGTCCCCATGTCCGAGAGGTGGTCCGCCATCACCGCCCCGCGCGGCTCCCCCGTGGGGTGGCCGCGCTGGGTCAGGCAGTGCAGGACCTCGTGGGCGATGAGCACGGCCGAGGGGCGAAAGGGGTCGCCGCTGTCGTAGCGGCCAACGGCCCAGGCCAGGTCGGTGAAGAAGGCGCTGCCGAAGCGGGGAAGGAAGCGCGCCTCCTGGGGGCTGGAGCAGTTGCGGGCGCGGGAGCGGTCCACGAGGGCCCAGCTCAGCCGGTTGTCCAGGCCGTTGGGCAGCAGAAAGAAGGCCAGGCAGGAGGGGTCCTGGAGCTTGGCGTCCTCGGCCAGCTCGGCTTCGAAGGCCGCCCGGGCCCGGCCCGCGGCCTCCAGGTGGCACCAGACGCCCACCGGCAGCTCGGCCCAGGCGGTCAGGCTGAGCGAGACATGGCAGCGGCTCTGCAGCAGGGCAGAGGCCTCGGCGAGCGCATTGAGCACCTCGGACCGCCGGGCCGTGGAGCAGGCCGGGTGGAACACCCGCACGCGCGCCTGCAGCAGCCGCAGGTCCGGCCCCGGCGCGGCGTCGGGCGGAGCTGGAGCCGGAGCTTGGGCCTGGGCGGCGCCGGAATCGGGTCCCTGGCCGGCGCCGTCCGCGGCCAATCCTGCGGCCAGGCCGGCCCCCAGGCACGCCAGCAGGGCGGCGAGGGCCAGCCTGGGGAGCACGCCTAGAAGCCCATGTTCTCGAGCTTCACCAGCTCCTTGGGCACGCCCTTTTCGAGCAGCAGGGCCTTGATGTCCTTGTTCATCTGGTCCGGGCCGCAGATGAAGTAGTGCTTGGCCAGGGGTTCCTCGACGTACTTGGTGATGAGGTCCCAGTTCAGCCGCCCGCGGTCGCCCTTCCAGGGGTGCTCGGGAGCCAGGCGCGTGTAGCTGAGGACGATCCTGGCGTTGGGGTTGCGGACCTGCTCCTCGAGCAGCTCGGTGCGGTAGATGGTGTCCTCCTCGGTCTTGTTGACGTCGATGAAGGTCACCTTGTTGGGCAGCTTGAGGAACGTCGCGTAGCGCAGCATGCCCATCAGCGGCGTGATGCCCACGCCGGCGCCCAGCAGCACGATGTGCGGCTGGGTGGCCGGGTCGAAGTAGAAGTGCCCCAGGGGCCCGCGCAGGCCGAAGACGTGCCCGGGCTTGAGGTCCTTGAGGAATTGGGGGAAGGTCCCCTGAATCTTGATGGTCAGGTCGATGTAGTCGCGGGTGGTGGGGCTGCTGGCCACCGAGTAGCTGCGGGACATCTTCACCTCGCTTGTCGGCGTGAGGTGCAGCTGAACGAACTGGCCCGGCTTGTACGGGATGACTTCGCCGCCGGCTTCGGGCCGGATGCGATAGGTGAAGGTGTCGGGGGTCTCCGTGATCAGTTCGGTGAGCACGTAGGGGATGGTGACGGGGGGCATGGCTGTTCCTGAGCGTTGGTTGGGGTTGCTTTGTCCGGCGCCGGGCCGGGGGTCAGAGCGCTTTCAGGTACTCGTACACGGTCCTCACGGGAATGCCTGTGCCGCCGGCTGGGTGCACGCCATCCTCGCCCTTCAAGAAGGCCGGTCCCGCGATGTCGAAGTGGACCCAGGCCTTGGTGGTGACGAACTCCTTCAGGTAGAAGGCTCCGGCCATGGTGCCGGCCTCGCCGCTGTTGCCGACGTTCTTGATGTCGGCGACCTTGCTCTCGATGTGGCTGCGGTAGGACTCCGGCAGGGGCAGCTGCCAGAAGGCCTCGCCGGTGCGCTCGCCCAGGGCCCTGAAGCGCGCGCACAGGGCGTCGTCGCCCAGCACCGCGGTGATGTTCATGCCCAGGGCCACGATGGCCGCCCCGGTGAGTGTGGCGAAGTCCAGGATCACGTCCGGCTTCAGCTCCTCGGCGAAAAGCAGGCCGTCGGCGAGGATCACGCGGCCCTCGGCGTCGGTGTTGAGCATCTCGGCCGTGCGCCCGTTGCGGTAGCGAATGATGTCGCCGATCTTGATGGCGTCGGCCCCCGGCAGGTTCTCGGTGACCGGCGCGCAGGCGTGGACCTCCACCGGCAGCTTGAGCTTGGCCGCCAGGATCGCGAGCGCCAGCACCGTGGCGCTGCCCGCCATGTCGCACTTCATGTCCAGCATCGATGAGGCCGGCTTCAGCGAAAGGCCGCCCGAGTCGAAGGTCACGCCCTTGCCCACCAGGGCCACGGACTTGCGGGTTTTGCCCCGGGGCTTGTAATGCAGGTGGATGAACACGGGCGGGTTGTGGCTGCCCTGGTTGACGGCCAGCAGGCCGGCCATGGGCCAGGCCTCGATGCGCTTCCTGTCCAGAACCGTGGCCGTCAGGCCGGGGATGCCCTTGGCCAGGGCCACGATGTCGCGGGCGTACTTGGCGGGGTACTTTTCGCCGGGCGCGCGGTTGACCAGGTCGCGCACCAGCACCACGGCCTCACAGACCAAGCGCCGCTCCTCGACGGCCTCGGCCGCGCCCTTGCCTGCTCCCAAGATCGCCAGGCGCCTGAGCTCGGGCTCCTTGGCCTTCTTCTCGGCGTCCTTGGCCGTGGGTTTTCCCTTGGCTTCGGTGTACTTATACAGCCCCAGCCAGGCGCCTTCGGCCACGGCCGCGGCGCGCTCCCGGCCCGAGCCTTCGGGCAGGTGAAGCAGGGCCTCCTCGACGCGCAGCTCGCGGGCGCGGCGGGCCGCCTGCAGGCCGGCGCGCCGGAACTGCTCGAGCCCGGCCTCCTTGCGCTTGCCCACGCCCACGAACAGGCGCCGCGGCGAGGGGTGGTAGAAAGACTTGTCCTTCTGGCCCGAGAATCCGTCTGCCTTGGCAACGGCGGCCAGCGCGGCATCGGAGCAGGGGCAGCGTTCCAGGGGGCTTTCCTCAAACACGAGGCAGATGCAGAGGGCTTCTTTCTTGGATGGTCCAGGGGTTGTTACGATTTCGATCAAGGCGACCTCGAAAGGGCTGGCGAAAGGCTTGAGGCAATGGAAAACTATTATCTTTCCAGGCTATGACCTTTGTCAAAAGGCAGCCTGATCCTCGGAGGGAATATGCTCTACCCAACACTGCTCGCTGTCCACGTTGTTTGCGGCATCTTCTGGGGTGGGGCGGCCATCTCGGCCGGTTTCTTCCTGACCCCGGCGGTCCAGGCCGCGGGACCCGCGGGCGGCGCGGTCATGGCAGGATTGATCCAGCGCAAGTTTTCCCTTTGGATGATGGCGGCGGCCCTGCTGTCCCTGCTGTCGGGCGGCGCCATGCTCACGCTCCAGTTCCTCAACAACCCGGGCTGGCTCGGCTCGCGCGAAGGCATCTGCCTGCAGCTGGGCGGAGTCCTGGCGATTCTGGTCTTCGGCGAAGGCATGGCCGTGCAGAAGCCCCAGGGCGATCGCATCGCGGCCGTGGCCGCTGCGGTGAAGGCCCAGGGAGGGCCGCCCAGCGCCGAGCAGCAGGCGGTCATTTTGGACGCCCAGGGCCGCATGGCCCGGGCCGGGCGCCGCGGAGCCATCCTGCTTCTGGTCACCGCCTGCCTGATGGGCCTGCACACCCTGGTCCGCTGATCGGGATCCGGGGGCCCGGCCATGCCTGAACCCCAGGCCAAAGGCACGCGGACCGGATTCACCACCGGGGCCAACGCCACCGCCTGCACCGTGGCGGCCCTGCGCTGCCTGCTTGGCGGCGCGGAGCAAGCCAGCGTCGTGGTCACCCTGCCCGGGGGCGAGACCCCGGCCTTCAGCATCGCCTGGACCCGGCGTGAGCCGGACGGTTCGGTGACCTGCGCCGCGATCAAGGACGGCGGCGACGACCCCGATGCGACCCACGGGGCCGAGATCCGGGCCACGGTCCGTCTCAATGGCCTTGCCGGGCAGGTGCGTTTCCTTCAGGGTGAGGGCGTGGGCAGGGTGACCCTGCCCGGCCTGGGGCTCGAGATCGGGGGGCCGGCCATCAACCCGGTCCCCAGGAGAATGATGTCCGAGCACGCCCTTGCGATCCTGGCCGCCGGCGGGCTGGCCACAGAAGGCGTGGACGTCACGGTCAGCGTCAAGGACGGTGAGGCCATCGCCCGCAAGACCCTCAACGCCCGCCTGGGCATCCTCGGGGGCATCAGCATCCTCGGCCGCAGCGGCATCGTGCACCCTTACAGCACGGCCGCCTACGTGGCCTCGGTGGAGCAGGGCATCGAGGTCGCCCTTCACCAGGGCTGCGACACCGTGGTGCTGACGACGGGCGGCCTGACCGAGCAGTTCGCCATGGCCCTGCTCAAGGAGCTGCCCGAGCCGGCCTTCGTGCAGATGGGCGACTACGTGGGCAAGGCCCTGGACCACTGCGTCAAGCTGGGGGTCCCCCGCGCGATCCTGGCCGGCCAGATGGGCAAGGTCGCCAAACTCGCGCAGGGCGAGGTCCACACCCACGCCCGCAAGGCCGGCGTGGACCTGGGCCTGCTGGCGGAGCTGGCCCGCGGGGCCGGGGCGCCCGAGGAGGCCGCGGCCCGCATCGCCGCGGGGACCACGGCCCGCTACGCCCTTGAGCTGGCCGATGGCCAGGCTTGGCGCCAGGGCTTCCTGGACGCCCTCTGCGGCCGGGCCGCCCAGGTCGCGCGGGACCATGTCGCGGCCAGGGGCGGCACGCTGCTGGTGGAAAGCTGGCTGTTCGATTTCGACAAGGGCGAGCGCATCGCCCGCGCCGTCCGCTGAGGGCCGGCCGGGCCGGGCCAAGGAGGCAAGCATGTTCAAGCGCTGGTGGGACGCCATCGAACTGCAGTTGGCTGGATTGTCCAGGGTCGGGGTGCTGGTGGTGACGGCGCTGGTGATGCGGGTGCCCCTGTTCCAGGGACCCCTGCTGGGCTGGCGCTGGTTCACCAAGCTGCCCGTTGAGATCGTGCTGGCCCTGCTGCTGTGCATGGCCGCGGCCTCGGGCTGGAAAGTCGTGCGCAGCCACGGCAATGAGGGCCCCGGCCCCGGTGAAGGCGGCGGCCTTGGCTAAGGTCGCCATCCTGGGGATCTCGGACAAGGGCCTGGGCAGCCTCGCGGCCCCGGCGCGCCGGATCCTGGACGAGGCCACCTTCGTGGCAGGCGGCGAACGCCACCTGGCCTTCTGCTCCGGCCTCGACGTGCCCAAGCTGGCGGTGACGTCCAACCTGCCCGAACTGGCCGCGCGCCTGGCCGACGAGCTGGAAAAGCCCGGCGCCCGTCCGGTGGTGCTCGCCAGCGGCGACCCCCTCTTCTACGGCATCGCGCGCTTCCTCATCGGCCGGCTCGGCGCCGGGCGGGTCGAGGTGCACCCCTACCTCAGCTCGATGCAGCTGGCCTTCGCCCGCGCCGGCCTGCGCTGGGACGATGCCGCCCTCGTCAGCGTGCACGGGCGCCCCTTGGACCAGCTCGCGGGCCTGGCCCCGGATTGCGCCAAGGTCGGCGTCTTCACCGACCGGGAGAACACCCCGGGCCGGGTGGCCGGCTACCTGGTCAGCCTGGGCTGGCCCCGCGAGTCCCGGGCCTGGGTGGTGGAGAACATCGAGGGCGAGGACGAGCGCACGACCGCCGGCACCTTGGCCGGGATCGCCCAGACAAGCTTCGGCGAGCTCAACGTGGTGGTCGCCGAGCGCCTCAGGCTGCCCGACCCCCGCGAGGCCTGGGCCTTCGGGCTGGACGAATCCGCCTTTGCCCAGCGCCGCCCCGAGAAGGGGCTCATCACCAAGTCCGAGGTGCGGGTCCTCAGCCTGGCCAAGCTGCGGCTTTTTCCGGGCGCCGTGGTCTGGGACATCGGGGCCGCCACCGGGTCGGTGGCGATCGAGGCCGCCCGCCTGACGCGCGGCGGCCGGGTGTGGGCCGTGGAAAAGAACGCCGAGGACTGCGACAACGTCCGCGAGAACGTGCAGCGCTTCCACACGCCCAGCGTCATGGCCCTGCACGGGACCGCGCCCGAGGCGCTGGCGCGCATCCCCCGTTCCGACGACCCCGACGCGGTCTTCATCGGCGGCAGCGCCGGCAGGCTGGACACGATCCTGGACGCCTGCCTGGCGCGCCTTCGGCCCGGCGGCGTGGCGGTGCTCAACACCGTCACCGTCGAGAACACGGCCGAGGCGCTGGACTGGTACCGCCGCAGCGGGCTGGACTGGGGCTTCCTGCAGGTGCAGGTCAGCCGCGGCAGGCCCATCGCCACCCCTTCGCAGAGCCTGCACCGCCTCGACGCGCTCAACCCGGTCCACATCTTCTGGGGCAGCAAGCCCCTGGCGCAGGCGCAGGGGCCCGTCCCCGCAGTCGCCGAATCCAACAGCACAGGAGAGCACGCATGAAGATCCGCAAAGCCAAGGCCACCGACCTCGCGTCCCTGCTGCACCTCTACGACCACCTGCGGGGCGGGCTGGCCTGGGTCCAGCGCCCGCCGATGGTGGCTTCAGCCGACCACCGCGCGGCCCTGGCGCTGATGATGAAGGACCGCTCCATCCACCTGCTCGTGGCCGTCGAAGGCGGCAAGGTCGTGGGCACCTGCACCCTGTACCTGCTGCCCCGGGTGTACTGGTCCGGCCGCCCCTGGGCGATCCTCGACAGCATCGTCGTCAGCGAAAAGGTGCAGGGCCAGGGCACGGGCACCCAGCTCATCAAGTTTGCCCTGAAGGTGGCCCGCAAGGCCGGCTGCTCGCAGGTCAACTTGACGAGCAACACCAAGCGGGTCCGGGCGCACCGCTTTTACGAAAGCCTGGGCTTCGAGCCGACCTACGTCGGGTTCAAACTGACCTTCTAGGTGCCCGCGGTGACGGCGCTGATCCTGGCGGGCATCAACGATTCCGGACCCGGGCACTGGCAGCGCCTGTGGGCGCCCCGCTTCAGCCGGTCCGTCTGGGTCGAACATGCCGAGTGGGATCGGCCGGGGGCCGGCGAATGGGTCCGGGAGCTTGACGCAGCCGCAGCCGCGGCGCCGGGCCCGCAGCTGGTGGTGGCCCATAGCCTGGGCTGCCTGCTGCTGGCCCAGTGGCTGTCCGGCCGCCGGGGCCCAGGGCCCGCCGGGGCCTTTCTGGTGGCCCCGCCGGACCCGGCGTCGCCGGCCTTTCCCCACCACCTCGCATCCGGCTTCCGGCCCGGCAACGAAAGCGCGCTGGGCATCCCGGCGCTGGTGGTCGCCAGCAGGGACGACCCCTACGGCGGCTTCGGCTACGCCTCCCGCTGCGCCGCCGCCTGGGGCGCTCCGATCATCGACGCGGGCGCGCATGGCCACCTCAACGCGGCCTCGGGGCTGGGGGACTGGCCCGAGGGCTGGGGCGCATTGCAGGCATTCCTGAAACGACTCGGACTGGAGCAGCCTTGAAGACGGCAGTGGTCGCCATCACCAAGCACGGAGTGGACCACGCGCGGGCCCTGAAGGCCGCGCTGCCGGGCTGCGAGCTGTGGGTCAGCGAGAAGCAGAAGTCCCTGGCTCCGGAAGCGGACGGCACCTTCCCCACGATCAAGGATTTCACCGCCGCGGCCTGGGACCGCTACGACGGCCTGGTCTACGTCGTCAGCCTGGGGGCCGTGGTGCGGACCATCGCGCCCTTCCTCAAGGGCAAGGACGAGGACCCGGCCGTGGTGGTGGTCGACGACGCCAAGCGCTACGCCATCAGCGTCCTCAGCGGCCATGTGGGCGGCGCCAACGAGCTCACCGAACGGGTGGCCCAGGCCCTGGGCGCCCTGGCCGTGGTCACCACGGCCAGCGACGTGCGCGCCACCATCGCCGTGGACATCCTGGGCCGGGAGCTGGGCTGGACCCTGGAGGACAAGGCCAATGTCACGCCGGTCAGCGCGGCCGTGGTCAACGAGCGGCCCGTCGCCCTGGTGCAGGAATGCGGCGAAAGGACCTGGTGGACCCGCCCCGGCCCGCTGCCCGCCAGCATACGCACCTTCGCCAGCATCGCCGAGGCCCGCGCCGCGGGCGACTACGAGGCCTGGCTGGTGGTCAGCGACCGGGCCACCGAAGCCCTGAGGGCCGAGCTGGATTCCGCCTGGAGCCGCAGCGTCCTCTACCGGCCCCGCACCCTGTGCTGCGGCATGGGCTGCGACGCCGGTGCCAGCGTCGAGGAGGCCTGGGGCCTGGTGCAGGGCGCGTTCCAGCAGGCGGGGCTGAGCCTGAAGAGCGCAGCGGTCGTGGCCAGCATCGACCTCAAGTCCGGCGAGGAGGCGCTGCTGAAGCTGGCCGAGCGGCTGGGCGTGCAGCCGGTCTTCTACAGCCGCGACCAGCTCAACGCCAAGGGCGTGCTCAGCCCGGCCAACCCGGTGGTCGAGAAGTACACCGGGGCCGTGGGGGTGAGCGAGCCCGCCGCCATGCTGGCGGCGGGGGTGGACACGCTGGTGCTCCACAAGCAGAAAAGTCAGCGCGTCACGCTGGCCGTGGCTCGGCGGGTCTGGTGAGCGCCGCGGAAGGGGCACAGGGGGCCATGGAAACCAAAGGGACCATCTACATCGTCGGCTTCGGCCCGGGCTCGGCGGAGCACCTCACACCGGCGGCCCGCGCCGCCATCGAGCAGTGCGAGGTCTGCATCGGCTACCGCACCTACATCGACCTGGTGCGCCCCCTGCTGGCCGGCAAGAAGATCGTGGCGACGGGCATGACCGAGGAGATTGACCGCGGACGCAAGGCCCTGCAGCTGGCCCGGGAGGGCAAAAAGGTGGCCATCGTCAGCAGCGGGGACTCGGGCGTCTATGGCATGGCGGGGCTCACCTACGAGGTCCTGCAGGAGAACGGCTGGGACCCCGAGCACCCGGACGTGGAGGTCGTGGTGATCCCCGGCATCACGGCCGCCTGCAGCATCGGCGCGATCCTGGGCGCGCCGCTGAACCATGACTTCTGCAGCGTGTCCCTGAGCACCCTGCTGACGCCCTGGGAGGCCATTGAACGGCGCCTGCGGGCGGCCGCCTCCGCGGACTTCGTGTGCGCCCTCTACAACCCGAAGTCCGCCCGCCGGGACTGGCAGATCGTCAAGGCGCAGGAGATCTTCCTCGAGCACCGCAGGCCGGACACTCCCGTGGGCCTGGTCAAGAGCGCCTGGCGCGACGGCGAGACCGTGGTGCGCACGACCCTGGACCGCATGGCCGAGCAGGAGATCGGCATGCTCACCACCATCGTCATCGGCAACAGCCAGACCTATTACTTCAAGCACCTCATGGTCACGCCCAGGGGCTACCGAGGAAAATACGACCTCGAGACCAAGGGCGGGGATCTGGCCAAGGTCACGGTGCGGCAGGAATCCTAGACCGGAAGAAAGGGAGATTGGACGGATGGCCCGGCGCCCCTGCCGGGCCGTTTTTTTGCCGCCATGCGGGACGTCATGGTGGATCCCTGGCGCGGAGGGCACCATGCCCCTGAGGGCAGAGCCCTGAGCCCCTTCCTCCATGCCCGCGCCATGCGACCGGCCCGCGCGCCCCTTCGGCACCATTCCATGAGCATGCTCTTCCTCGCCAAGCTGACCCTCGCACCCGGCATCGTTGCGGGCGGCTCCGTGGCCGGCCGCCGCTGGGGACACAGGGTCGGCGGCCTGGTGGCCGGCTTTCCCAACACCTCCAGCCCGATCCTGCTGTTCCTGGCCTATGAGCATTCGGCGGCCTTCGCGGCCGCGGCCGCCACCAGCGTGCTGCTGGGGCTGATGGCGCTGGCCGCTTACGGCCTGGCCTACACCTGGGCCGCCCGGCGCTGGCCCTGGGGGCCAAGCCTGGCCCTGGGTTGGGCCGCCTTTCTGCTGGCCGCCTGCGGCCTGAGCCGCGTGCATGCCGGACCCCTGGCTGCCGCGGGCCTGGCCGTGCTGGGGCTGGCCCTGGCCATGGCCTGCATGCCGCGAATCCCGCAGGCGGCGGCGCCTCCCCGCGGCGGCAAGCGTGACCTGGCCCTGCGCATGGCCGCCGCCATCGTGCTGCTCACCGGCATCACGGCGGCGGCGGGTTGGCTGGGCCCGGGACTGAGCGGACTGCTGAGCGCCTTTCCCATCGCCAGCTCGGTGCTGACCGCCAGCGCCCATCGCGAGGCGGGTGCGGGCGGTGCCGTGCTGGTGCTCAAGGGCATCTTCACGGCGCTCCTGGCCCTGGTCCTGTTCACGGCCGCCCTGGCCCTGCTGCTGCCGCTGTGCAGCGTGGCGCTGGCGTTCTGCCTGGCCGCCCTGCTGGGCTTCGGTGCCCAGGTGGCGCTGATCGCCTGGCGCCGCGACCTCCCCTCCTTCGCGGCCTGAGCGGCCCTGTCCAAGCGGAAACTTTGGCCTGTCCCCTGGGCAGGCGCGGGGGCTAAAATGCTGCCCGGGGTGCGGGAGGTCCCGCACCCCTTTTTTTGTGCGCGAGGACGCGTGAACCTGCTGGCCTACAAGCTGACGATTGCGCCCGCGCTGGTGGCGCTGGCCACCCTTGCCGGAAGGCGCTGGGGAGCGGCCGCGGCCGGGCTCGTGGCCGGGCTGCCCATCGTGTCGGGCCCCCTGCTGTTCTTTTATGCCGTGGAGCAGGGGCCGGTCTACGCCTCGGACGCGGCTCTGGCGACCCTGCTGGGGCTTCTGGCGCTGTGCGCCTTCGTGCTGGCTTATGCCTGGAGGGCCTGGTCCGGCGGCAGCGCCCTGAGCTCGGTTGCCCTGGGCTGGGTTGCCTTCGCCCTGGTCACCCTGCTCGTCAACCGGCTGCTGGACGCCCACGCGGTCAGCCTGGGGCGGGCCCTGCTGTACGCCCTGCTGGCCCTTTTCCTCAGCCTGCGCAGCCTGCCGCCTGAGGCGCCCGTTCCGGACGGGGAAAGCGCTGTCCCGGCTGGATTTTCCGGCGCCCCGCGTCCCGGCGCCGGGGACCTGGCCCTGCGCATGCTGGCCGCGGCCCTGCTGGTCTGGGCCTTGACGTCCTTCGCCCAGCGGCTCGGGCCGCGGCTGGGGGGCCTGCTGACGCCCTTTCCGGTCGCCAGCACGGTGCTGGCCGTTTTCGCCCACCTGCAGGGGGGTAGTCCCGGGGTCAGGGCTGTGCTAAAAGGTTTGCTTCTGGCCCTGAACGCCTTCGCCGTCTTCTGCGCCGTGCTGGCCGCGGCGCTGGTGGCCTGGGGGGTCGGGCCCAGCTTCGGCGCGGCCCTGCTGTGCGCCGGCCTGGTGCAGGCGGCCGTGCTGGCGCTGCCCCGCCGCCGGCGGGCCTGAAGCGACATTCCACGAACCCGTCCGGAGGGACGATGCCCCGCGGATCCATCAAGATGACCTACTACCTCTGCTACGGCGGCCCGCTCATGGACCGCAGCCTGGACCGGCGCGTCGACACGCTGCGCCTCGAAGGCCAGGGACGCCTCGAGGGCTTCCGCATGGCCTTCAGCGCCGAGGGCGGCAGGCCCAACCTCGAGGAGTCCGCCGGGTCCAGGACCTGGGGCTGCCTGTACCTCGTCGAGGAGCGCATGCTGCCGGCCCTGGACAGGGAAGAGGCCGGCGGCGAGCGGCGCCAGGGCTTCGTCAGCTTCGAGGGCGCCCAGGAGGCCTGCGTCTTCTACACCTACGCGCCCGTTGCGGGCGCCAGGCCGGACGCCGCCTTTGTTGAGGCCCTCCGTTCCGTGTACGTGCAGGCCAGCCTGCCCCAGGCCCAGATCGACCAGGCCCTGGGACTCGCGGTCAAATAGGAAGGACCCTTCGTTTGACCCAGCCCGTGTTCTTCGTGGGCGCCGGGCCCGGCGACCCTGAACTCATCACCCTCAAAGGGGCCCGCCTGCTTGCGTCCGCGGACCTCGTGGTCCACGCCGGCTCGCTGGTGCACCCGGACGTGCTCAGCCACTGCCGGCCCGGGACCGAGCTGGTCGACAGCGCGCCCCTGGCCTTGGACGCCATCACCGGCGCCCTGGTCGCAGGCTGGCGCGCCGGCCGCAGCGTCGTGCGCCTGCATTCCGGGGACAGCTCCATCTACGGGGCCACCACCGAGCAGACCCGCGCGCTGGACGCGGCCGGGGTGCCCTGGGAGATTGTGGCGGGCGTGAGCAGCTTCCAGGCGGCCGCCGCGGCCCTGGGGGTGGAGCTGACCCTGCCGGGCGTGAGCCAGAGCGTGATCCTGACCCGGGCCGAGGGCCGCAGCACGCCCATGCCCGAGGGGGAGTCCCTGGCCCGGCTCGGCGCCAGCAAGGCCACCCTGTGCCTGTTCCTGTCGGCCACGCTCGCCCGCAGGATCGAGGACGATCTCACGCCGCACTACGGCGCCGACTGCCCGGTGGCGGTCGTGGTGCGGGCCAGCTGGCCGGACCAGTCGGTGCTGCACTGCACCCTGGGCGGGCTCGACGCCGCGCTCAAGGCCGCCAAGGTCACGCGCACGGCCATGATCATCGTCGGCCGGGTCCTGTTGAGGGAAGGCGAAGCCAGCCGCCTTTACGACCAGGCCTTCACCCATTCGTTCCGCCGCGCCACCCGGGCCTGACCGCGCCCGGCAAGAGCCCGCGAGCCGTCCCAGCGCCGGGCCACCCCCGCTCCCCCCATTCCCATGACCAACCGACTCAGCCTGGAGAAATCCCCTTACCTGCTGCAGCACGCGGGCAACCCTGTGGACTGGATGCCCTGGGGCGAGGAGGCCTTCGCCCGGGCCAAGGCCGAGGACAAACCCCTGCTGCTTTCCATCGGCTACAGCACCTGCCATTGGTGCCACGTCATGGAGCACGAGAGCTTCTCGGACCCCGTGGTGGCGGAGCTCATGAACCGGGCCCTGGTGTGCGTGAAGGTCGACCGCGAGGAGCGGCCCGACGTGGACCGGGTCTACATGAACGCGGTGACCGCCCTCACCGGCCAGGGCGGCTGGCCCCTCAACTGCTTCGTCACCCCCGACGGCAGGCCCTTCTACGGCGGCACCTACTTTCCGCCCCGTCCGGCGCACGGCCGGCCCAGCTGGGCCCAGCTGGTGGACGCCATCGACCGCGCGTGGCGCGACCCCTCCCAGCGGCCGCAGGTCCTCAAGGATGCGGAGCGGCTCACAGGGGCCCTGCGCCGGCTCGAGGACCCCGTCATCCCCGCCATCGGCCTGGATGCCGGCCCCCTCGAGGCCTGCTTGGCGGACTTCCGCCGCGCCTACGACCGGGACCTGGGCGGCTTCGGCGGGGCGCCCAAGTTTCCCATGCCGGTCAACCAGCACCTGCTGCTGCGCCTCAGCGTGCGCCTCGCCGGGCAGGGGCGCGCGCCCGAGGCCGCCGAAGCCGCCGAGATGGCGCTGACGACGCTGACGAAGATGGCCCGCGGCGGCATCCACGACATCCTGGGCGGCGGCTTCGCCCGCTACAGCACCGACGAGCGCTGGCATGTGCCGCACTTCGAGAAGATGCTCTACGACAACGCCCAGCTGGCCATGAACTACGCCGACGCCTACAGCCTCGCGCGCGATCCGGAGCACGCGGCCGCGGCCGAGGGCATCATCGGCTGGATGCTGCGCGACATGCTTTCGCCCGAGGGCGCCTTCTTCAGCGCCGAGGACGCGGACTCGCTGCCCACGGCCGACGCGCCGCACAAGCGCGAGGGCGCCTTTTATGCCTGGACCCGCGCCGGGATCGACGCCGTGCTGGGGCCCGAGTCCGACCGCTTCTGCTCGGCCTACGGGGTGGAGCGCGACGGCAACGTCTTCGAGGACCCCTTCGGTGAGTTCCAGGGCCTCAACGTGCTGTACGATCGCCGCGGCACGCTGGCCGCCCTGGCCGGCCACGGTGATCTGCCCGAAGACGCGCAGGAGCCGCGCCTGGCCGCCTCCCGCCGCCTGCTGTTCGAGGCAAGGGCCGCGCGGCCGCGGCCGCAGCGGGACGACAAGGTGCTCACGTCCTGGAACGGCCTGGCCATCGCCGCGCTGGCCCGGGCCTCGGCGGCCTTCGGCCGGGACGAGTGGGCCCTGGCCGCGGCCCGCGCCGCGGACTTCCTGCTGGACAGGATGTGGGACCCGGCCTCCGGGCGCCTGTGGCGCCGCTACGCCGCCGGCGAGGCGGCGGTGGAGGGCCAGGCCGACGACTACGCCTTCCTGGCCTGGGGCCTGCTCGAGCTGCACCAGGCGACGCTGCAGCCGCGCTGGCTCGCGGCCTGCGAGGCCCTGCTCGATGCCGCGCGCCCCCGCTTCTATGACGAGGCCGACGGCCTCTACTTCTGCGGCGGCAAGGCCGGGGACCCGCGCCTGCCCGCCCGGGTGAAGGATTCCCACGACAACGTCGAGCCGGCGCCGGCCAGCGTCTTCGCCGACCTGCAGGTGCGCCTGTGGTCCCTCACCGGCCGCGCCGCCTGGCGCGAGGACGCCGAACGGACCCTGAAGGGGCACCTCAATGAGCTGGCCCGCGCCCCGCGTTCGCTGCCCTTCATGGCCGCGGCCCTGGACCGGGCCCTGTCCGCGCCCGCGCACCTGGTGCTGGCCGGGGATCCTGCAGACCCCCGTTTCCAGGCCCTGGCCCGTGCAACGCAGGGCGCCTTCCTGCCCCTGCTCGACCGCCTTGCCGCGGACCCGGGCCGCCCCTTGCCCGGCTGGGCGGCGGCCTTCACCCTGGTCGACGGCCGGCCGGCCGCCTACCTCTGCCGCGACTTCGCCTGCGCGCTGCCGGTCACGGATCCGGGCGCGCTCAGGTCCGGGCTCGGGCTGGAGGGCTGACATGAGCCGGGCGGTTCAGGACTTCCTCGACCTGGTCACGGCCAGCCTCAACGGCCAGGGTTTCCGGGTCGACACTCTGTCCAATCCGCGGCCCCTTGGAGAGCTGGGCGGGGCCTGGCGCTGCGACCTGAAGAGCCCCGAGGCCGCCATGCCGCCGAGCGTCGTGGTGAAGCGGAGCGGGCCGGACTGGCCCTGGCGCTGGCAGGATTGGTCCTGCCAGTACTTCCTCAGCGACCTGCCCGGCACGCGGGGCCTGGGCCCCGAATTCTTCGCCGCGGACGAGGGCATGGGCTGGTACCTGCTCGAGGACCTGGGCCTGGGCACGGACCTGGGGCTTGCCATCATGCGCCCCGACAGCCGGGGCCGCCTTGCCGCCGGCCTGATGGCGTGCTCGCTGGCGGGGCTGCACGCCGGGACCTTTGGACGCGAGAACGTCTTCGGCGCCCTGCGTTCGCGGCTGCCGTCCATCCCGCCAGGGCGGGTGGAGGAGCAGGGCGTCTGGCGCGGCGCGGTGGAGGCCGCCCTGGACGGCCTGAGGCCCGGGCTGGCCGGCGAGCTGGCTCCCCTGCTGGGGGAGCTGAGCGCGGAGATGGCCTCGCCCCGAGAATTCCTCTGCCTCACCCACGGCGATTGGGACGCCAACAGCGTGTGGTACGGGGACGCCGGCCCGCGGCTGATGGACTTCCGGCGCGGCGGCTACCGCCACGCCCTGCTCGATCTGGCGGCCTGGGAATGGCGCAGCGCCGCGCACGCAGGCGCCGCGGAGAGCCTGTGGCGGGAATACCTGGGCGAGCTGGAACGCCTTGGCGCCGAACGCGGGGACCGCTTCGGGCAGGCCCACGCCCGCGCCCGGGCCTGGATGGGCCTGGAGCATCTCGCCCGGGGCGAACACAGTCCTGCGGTGCAGTCCCTGCTGCTTCAGGCCTCCATCGAGGACGGTCTGGAGCCCTTGGCCGGGGTAGCCGCCCTGATCTAGGGCGGGCGGGACGGGCAGAGGGCAAAAAAAAGGGAGCCCCGGGCCGAGGTCCGGGGCTCCCTTTTTGGCTTTGCGCGTGACGCCGGCTGCGGCCTAGACCGCCTTGCGCGGCGTGTTCATGGGCTTGTGGCTGCGCGGGCCCTTGGGCACGCCCGCCAGGGTGGGGCCCGCCTGCGAGCGCGGATGCTCGCCCGGGCCGTGGCCGTGGCCCTCATGGCCGGCCTCCTCGGCCGCGGTCTCCGCCGCGGCGGTCTTGGCCCGCTCGGCGTTGGACTCGGCCAGGGACTTGCTGGCGGCCTCCTCGTCGGCGCGCAGGTGGCACTTCTTGTACTTCTTGCCCGAACCGCAGGGGCAGTCGTCATTTCGGCCTGCGCTGCGCAGGCGTTCGGCGGCTTCATTCACGGACATGGCGTCTCCTAGTGGAATGCCCTAGTTTAGGGCCCAAAGCCCTGCGGGGGCAAGGGCGGCCTTGGGCCGCCAGCGGCGTGGCGGCCCCGCGCCTGTCCTGCTAGACTGACCCCTTAGCTCTTTGCCCCCCGCCCCACGGGGCCCAAGCGCAACCGATTCTAGCGAGGTAGCCCTGCGCCGCTTCTGGCGACCCGTCAAGCACGCCCTCATCCTCGGACTGCTCGCCCTGCTGGACCGCCTCATGCGCGTCCTGCCCTTGGGCGCGTCCCGGGGCCTGGGCGGGTCCCTGGGGCGGGCCTTCTACGCCTGCGTGCCGTATGAACGCAACAAGACCTTGGGCGTGCTCGGGCGGGCCTATCCCGCCTCCGATGAAGCCTGGCGCCGCGGCACCGCCCGGGCCGTTTTCGGCCATCTAGGCCTTTCCGCGGCCGAGTTCTTCCGCATGGCGGACCTTGGGCCGGCGGGCATCGACTCCTGGGTGGCCGAGGTGGACGGCTTTGAGCATCTGGAGCGTCCGGTGCGCGAGGGCCGCGGGGTGGTCGCCGTGACGGCCCACTTCGGGCACTGGGAGCTGCTGGCCGCCTGGGTGGCCCAGCGCCTGCCCACCGCCGTGGTCGCCCGCCAGGCCTACGATCCGCGCCTGGACGCCGTGCTCAACGCCCGCCGCGAGCTGAACCGCGTGACGGTCTTCAGCCGGAACACCTCGGTGCGGCCCATCCTGCGCTGGCTCAAGGACGGCAGGGTGCTGGGCGTGCTGGCGGACCAGGACACCAACGTGGACTCCCTGTACGTCGAATTCTTCGGGCATCCGGCCAAGACCCCCTCGGGGCCGGCCGTGCTGGCCCAGGCCACGGGCGCGGACGTGGTGACGGGCTTCTGCCACCGGTTGGCCGACGGGCGCTACCGGCTGAGCTTCGGCCCGGCCATCGCGGTGCCCGCGCGGGCCGGAGGCGGGCCCATGGAACTGTGGCCGACGGTGCAGGAATACACCCGGCGCACCGAGCAGGCCGTGCGCTCCCAGCCCTCCCTGTGGGCCTGGAACCACACTCGCTGGCGCAGCGGCATCACCCAGCCCACCAACGGCTGGGACCCCCGACTGGCGGGCGCCTGCCTGGCGCGCATCGAGGAGTGGCGCGCGTCCGGGCGACCGGGCCAGGGGCCGGCATGAGGGCCCTGCCTCCCCGCCTCGCCCTCGCCGCGGCCCTGTGCCTGTGCCTGTCCTGCCGGCCCGCCTCCGACGCCGGGCGGCCCGCCGCGCCCCAGTCCCGGGACCGGGAGAAGCCCAGCCTGCTGTTCCAGGGCTTCTCGGCGCGCGCCTCCCACGATGGGGCGCTCGTGTGGGAGGCCCAGGCCGACCGGGCCCGGGTCAACCGCGAGGGCCAGGGCGCCCACGCCGAGTCGGTCACCGTGGTCTATTTCAGCCACGGCAGGGTGGTGTCGCGGGCGCGCGCCGACAGCGCCGAGATCAACCTCAGGAGCTACGACATCGACGCCAACGGCGCGGTCGAGGTGCACTCCAGCGACGGGGTCATCCTGCGCACGCCCCACCTGGACTGGAACAACCGCCAGCAGCGCATCTCGAGCGAGTCCAGGGTCCAGGTGGTGCGTGGCCACACCGTGCTCACGGGCCGCGGCTTCGTCGGCGACCGCGACCTGCGCGACGTGCGCATCCTACAGGACGTGCAGGCCGAGGCGGCCAGCGTGGACACCCTGCGCGAGGAGTCGAAGACGTGGCAGCGCCCTTGAGGCGCCGCCGCCCCGCCGCGGCGCCGCCGCTGGCCCTGCTTGCGGTCCTGGCGCTGGCCTTCGCCGCCTGCGCCGCCCCCGGCCTGAAGCCGCGCAAGGCCGCGCCCTCCGCGCCCGTCGCCGCGGTCCCGGGGGCCACCCCCAGCCCGACGCCGGCCCCGGCCTACCCCCAGGCCCGGCCCGTGGACCAGACCCTGCCCGTGAAGATCCGCTCGCGCAGCCTGCGCTACGACAAGCAGGCCCAGGAGACGGTCTTCTACGGCGGCGTCACCGCCACCCAGGACACCACCACCCTCAACTCGCGCGAGCTGCGCAGCCAGACCCGGGGCCAGAGCGCCCGGGCCAGCGGCGGCGTCGTCGTGCGCGACGAGACCCGCCATTTCCTGGCGCTTGCCGGCGAGGCCGACTATGCCGACTCGATGCGCGAGGCGGCCCTGCACGACGGCGTGCGGGTGGTCAGCGTGGACCCCTACGGCCTGCCGGTGACGGTGACGGGGCGCGAGGGCCGCTACAACGACCTGAGCCGCTGGGCCGAGGTGGACGGGGACGTCCTGGTCCTGCGCGGCCGCCTGCATGCGACGGCCGTCAGCGCGACGGTCGGGGACGGCGGCTCGAGCCTGCTGCTGCGCCAGGAGGTGCGGGCCGGCATGGACTTCAACCGCATGCAGGCCGAGCGGGCCCTCTTCGACCAGAAGGACCACAGCATGGACCTTGAGGGCGACGTGCGCGTGCGCCTGATCCCCAGCGAAGTGCGCAGGGCGGCGGATGCGCCGTGGAGCGAAAGCGTGAGCGCCAAGGAGGGACCGTGAGCGTCAAGACCCTGGGGACCACCGGCCTGTTCAAGTCCTACCGCGGGCGGGCGGTGGTACAGGACGTCAGCATCGAGGTCCG
>Ga0302319_10008648_pt1 | contig 19760 bp, 18 predicted proteins | sample Bog_T0_2_FD_203319 | JGI IMG/M metagenome (GOLD analysis project Ga0302319, IMG submission 203319) | Peat permafrost microbial communities from Stordalen Mire near Abisko, Sweden - Bog_T0_2 | ecosystem: Environmental > Terrestrial > Soil > Wetlands > Peat | place: Sweden: Abisko, Stordalen Mire... | reverse complement strand
TGTTGCTGATGGCAAATGTTCTGCTGATTGCGTTTGCTGGTTCGGCCGGGAATGTTCATTTGCTCCGCTTGCTGTCGCATTTCAGCCATGACCGCCCGAACGCGGCCGCCCGCGTGCTCGTCGCGTGGCTGGCGATCAACCTTTTCTTCGGCAGCCAGCTTTCGTGGATGCTGCGGCCGTTCGTGGGCACGCCGGATTTGCCGGTGCAATTTATGCGGGCCGCGCCGTTGTCCGGTAATTTTTATGAAGCTGTTTTCCACAACATCCTCCGCATTTTACATCTCAACTGAAAATGAATTATGAATGAAATTCCGCCGATTCCGCCGTCGGGCACACCGCCGCCCGTGCCGCCCATCATTCCCAACGCCCCCGCCAGTTCCATTCCGCCGTCGTACCGGAACCTAGGCGACGATCCCGGAGAGCGGGCGCCGATCACCAATGCTATCGCGGCCATCGATGCCATATTGCGCCAGCCGCGCCGGGTGATGTTTCAATTGCGCCAACCGGGCGCCGGTCGCGTCATTGCCAGCCTGCTGGCCGTCTCAATTATCAGTGCGGCCATATACGGAGTCGTCGCTGGAGCATTTACCGGCGGCACGCAGCTATGGATTGCGCCGGTAAAGATTGTTTTGGGCCTGGCTATCTCGGCACTGATCTGCCTGCCCAGCCTCTACATTTTCACGTGCTTGAGCGGGTCGCAGGCGAAGTTGGTGGAAGTGTTTGGATTGCTATCGGGCTTGCTGATGCTGATGACCATTCTGCTGGTGGGCTTTGCGCCGGTGGCGTGGATTTTTTCGCAATCCACCCAGTCGCTGGCATGGATGGGCGCACTGCATTTGATATTCTGGTTCATCGCGATGTGCTTTGGCCTGCGGTTTTTGGAAACTGGCTTTTCCCATTCCCAGGCCCGGTCGGCCGCTGGATTTAGAACGTGGGCCGTAATATTTATTCTGGTTGCAGTGCAAATGACCACCGCGCTCCGTCCCATCATCGGCAAAGCCGACACCTTCATGCCGACGCAGAAGCAGTTTTTCCTCAGTCATTGGATTGATTGCGTGAATGAAAAATAGCGGGCTGGGGCTGGCGGGCAGGTTGCCCGTTCCACCCGGACCGAATCCCGGTCGGGATAAAAATCAGGGAGACTTTTGGTGGTATTCCTGGATGGTCTTGACGTCGTAGCCGGATTTTTTCAGGGCGGCGATGCCGAGGGCGGCCGCCATGGCGCCGCCGAGCGTGGTCATGATCGGCGTGCCCGTGTAGACGGCGGTGGTGCGGATTTTGATTTCATCCGCGCGCGGCGTGGCGCCGCTGGGCGTGTTGATGACGAGCTGAATCTCTTTATTTTTCAACAAGTCGACGGCGTTGGGCCGGCCTTCCTGTAACTTATGAATCCGTTGCACCGGCAAGCCGGCCTGCTCCAAAACATCCGCGGTGCCTTTGGTCGCGATGAGCTCGAAACCGAGTTCGGCAAATTTCCCGGCGACTTCGGCCACCTTGGTTTTGTGGGCGTCGCTGACGCTGATAAAGACGCGACCGCTCAAGGGCAACGGCGAACCCGCGGCCATTTGCGATTTGGCGTAGGCGATGCCCCGGTCCGCATCCAACCCCATGACTTCGCCGGTCGAACGCATTTCCGGGGACAGCAAAATATCCTGGCCGTGGAAACGGCTGAAGGGGAAGACTGATTCTTTCACGGCCCAATAGGCCGGCCAGATTTCCTTCGTTAAATTGAGTTCCTTGAGCGTCTTGCCCGCCATGACTTTCGCCGCCAATTTGGCGAGCGGAAAACCAATGGCTTTGCTGACAAACGGCACGGTGCGGGAGGCGCGGGGATTCACTTCGAGGACATAAACGGTGTCGCCCTTGACGGCGTATTGCACGTTCATCAGACCGACCACGCGCAGCTCACGCGCCATGGCGTGGGTGTAAATGCGAATTTGATCCAGGATGGATTCGGGCAGCAGGTGCGGCGGCAGCACCATGGCGGCATCGCCGGAATGAACGCCGGCAAATTCGATGTGCTCGAGCATGCCGCCGATGACGATGGTGCCTTCCTCGGGGTTTTTGAACAGCCCGACGTCAGCGATGCAATCCACGTCCACTTCGGTGGCGTCTTCCAAGAATTTATCCACGAGCACCGGACGTTCCGGCGAAGCCTCGACAGCGAAGCGCATGTAATGCGACAGCTCCGCATCCGAATAGACGATCTGCATGGCGCGACCGCCGAGCACGAAGCTGGGCCGGACGAGCACCGGGTAGCCGAGGCGCTTGGACGCGACCAGGGCCTCCGCCTCGTTCGTGGCCAGCCCATTGGGCGGCTGGGGAATGTTGAGCTTGGTCAACATGGCGGCGAAAAGTTTGCGATCTTCGGCAATTTCGATGCTCTGGGGCGAGGTGCCAATAATATTGACGCCGTTCTTTTGCAGGCTGAGCGCGAGATTCAATGGCGTCTGGCCGCCGAATTGGGCAATGGCGCCCCAGCACTGCTCACGCTCATAAATGTGCAGAACATCTTCGAGCGTGAGCGGCTCGAAAAACAGTTTGTCGCTGGTGTCGTAATCCGTGGAAACGGTTTCCGGGTTCGAATTCACCATGATGGTTTCGAAGCCGTCTTCCTTGAGGGCAAAAGCGGCGTGGACACAGCAATAATCGAATTCGATGCCCTGGCCGATCCGGTTGGGGCCGCCGCCGAGGATCATCACTTTTTTGGCGGTGTTGCCTTTTACTTCATCATCCCCGCGATCGTACGTGGAATAATAGTAGGGCGTGTAGGCTTCGAATTCCGCGGCACAGGTATCCACCAGCCGGTAGCTGGGCACGAGCCCGATCCGCTTCCGTTCCGCGCGAACGGCATCTTCAGTTTGGCCGGTTAAATGGGCGATTTGCCGGTCGGAAAATCCGAGCGACTTGGCTTGGGCGAGTTTTTCTGCGTTAATTGACGACATCTCAAAATTATAGTAGCAATAGTAAGCCGAAAAACCCGGCGGGTGTCCAGCGAGGAGTGAATCATCTTGCGGCAAGGAGTGGAATTTACTACAAAAGAAACAATGCGGTGCATCGCTCGTATACTGTGGTGTTCGTTGTGGCTGGCTCCGGTGCTGGCCCAAGGGCAAATTGATCCCGTTGCCCGCAATCTCGTCCAATTGGGCTATAACCAGCCGGTGGAAGGCACGGCGCCGATCGCCGGGTACGCCTTTTACTACTACAACAAACCGGATTTTCTCAAGACGAACCTGACCCTGCGCCTGGCCGTGGCGCCGGTCTACATCGATTCGGAACTGGGCTTTGTGCAAGGTCTGGGGCCCAATACCGATTTTGCCATTGGCGCGGCCGGCGGTGGATTTGCCGACAGCTACAATGAAATTCGGGGCGGGACATTTTACGAGTCCGAATCTTTTGATGGCAACGGCGGCGAACTTTCCGCCAGCGTTTATCATCTGTTCGATCCCGGCAGGATGGTTCCGTTAACTTTCGTGCTGCGCGGCACGGCCCATTACACCGTTTACGATAAAGACGACAATACCTCCAGCAAATTCCAACTTCCCAACGATGGGCCAACGTTCAATGTCCGGACCGGCCTGCGCTTTGGGGGCATTGAACCGACCTTGTTTCCCGCCCTGGCCATGGAACTGGCCGTGTGGTACGAAGGGGAATTTCGCGGCGACCCGGGCGGGTACGGCTTTTCCAATGGCGCTGGAGGATTTGATCGCGACCTGGAAGCCAGCAGCCATCTCTTTTGGGGGTCGGCCGCCTTGTCGTATACATTTGACAAAACGAAGCAAAACTTTTTCCTGCGCACCGTCTTTGGCACCAGCGTGGATGCGGACCGTTTTAGCGGTTATCGCCTGGGCGGCTTCCTGCCGCTGGTGGCCGAGTATCCGCTCTCGCTGCCCGGATTCATGTACCAGGAGATCAGCGCCCGCCAGTTCGCGCTGGCCAACGCCAGCTATCTGATACCAATCGCGCCGAATCAGCGCTGGAACTTGCAAGTCAATGCGGCCACCGCCGTCGTCGACTATCTGCCGGGCACGGCGCAGCCGGGCAACTGGTTGAATGGTGTGGGCGCGGGAATCCTGTACCGGTCGCCGTCCGACCGGCTCAAGGTGGCCCTCACGTATGCCTATGGCATCGACGCGATCCGCGACTCGGGCCGGGGGGCCAACAGCGTGGGATTGCTGATGCAATGGGACTTGGAAAAAACCAGGGGACACGACTTTAAGAACGCCGAACCGAACCGGTGGCAGGGCTGGAACTGGATTCTGGGCCGCTGAAGGGCGCCGAAATCGCTTGCGTTTGGGGCGGGATCAGGCAAATTTTCTGGCCCGTACGCGCATATGGTGGAATTGGCAGACACGCTACTTTGAGGTGGTAGTGCCGCAAGGCGTAGAGGTTCAAGTCCTCTTATGCGCACCACTTTTTCTTTCGTCCAAACCCTTTGACAGGAATTCGCCAGTCCGTTTTTATAAATTGGTGGCAACAATTGGCCCGCAAACGCCACTTATGCAGGACAGCCGGCACAACCAGTTTTTCACCCACGGAAGACCGAAGGGAAAAGGGCTTGCAAACTCAGGGAGAAGGAAGTAAATCACAAAAGGGGCCTCCGCCGGGCATGGGCCCGAAACCAAATGGGAAATCCCGAATTAGAGATGAAAAATATGAAAATCACACTTGCGGCTCTTATTCTCGCTTTGACCCTGACGGCCCGTGCCGCCGATGTCACGGTTACGATCACCGACGTCCACATCTGCTGTCAGTCCTGCGTCAAAGGCGTCGCCAAGGCGGTGGCCGATGTCACCGGCTTGACGGCCAAGGCGGATGAGGACGCCGGCACCGTGACCCTGACCGGGCCCGACACTGCCACGGTTCAAAAAGGCGCGGACGCGCTGGTGGCGGCCGGGTTCTTTGGCAAGAGCAGCGATGCCTCGATCAAAATCAATTCCGCAACCGGCGCGAAAAACCAAACGGTCCAATCGGTCAAAATTGAAGACCTGCATCTTTGCTGCGGCAAATGCGTCAAGGCAGTGAATGAAGTGCTCGCGTCGGTGCCCGGCGTGACCGGTAATACGGCCGCCAAGGGTGCCAAGTCATTTGAAGTGACCGGCAATTTCAACGACAAGGACTTGTTCGACGCCCTGCAAAAGGCCGGGTTCACGGGCCAGGAAAAATGATTTTCTATCGTGGAACTGGCAAATAACGTTGAACCAGGCGTGCATGCCAACCATGGCGACATGGCTTTTGTCCGTGGGTACGTGGAAATCTCAACGACCGATAAATTGAAATCAATCATTCAGAGTCACGGTCCTGTGACATAATTGTCACAATTTCGTAACATTTGCTGTTGAAATTGTCCATTTTGTGCTATGGTGAGGCATGGTTGTAATGATATTCGCGTTGGCGCTGGGCGTGGCCGCGGTTTTTGGGTTCATGATGTTGTACAGCGAAATTCGCTAATACCAGGTCTAAAACACCGAATCCGCCGATCTTTCCGGCGATATTTGGCAGTGATGCTGAATCAAATTTTTTTGCCTTTTTTCTTTGTCCGCTTTCCGTCATTTCTGTCCGAATAATGTCAATTCGTTGGTTTATCCAGCCCTCCGTAAGTCGATTCATCCAGCGACCACATCGCTGGCGTGTAGCCGGCAGTGGGATTGAATACGCGATGCCACTGGATCATAATCAGCATAATGAAACAAAGACTGGATTTTGAAATCTAAACCGCACTACGAGATCCTGGATGGGCTGCGTGGGGTGGCGGCGATTATTGTGGTGGCGTTTCATCTGTTGGAGGCCCATGCCACTAACGCGTTCACCCAGATCATCAACCACGGCTATCTGGCGGTGGACTTCTTCTTTGTGCTATCGGGTTTTGTGGTCGGGTATGCGTATGACGACCGCTGGGGCAAAATGAGCACGTGGGATTTTTTCAAACGCCGGCTGATCCGCCTCCATCCCCTGGTGATTTTGGGCTCGGTTATCGGGGCCATTTGCTTTTACTTTGGCGCTTCCACGGTATTTCCGCTGATTCAGGGCACGCCAGTCTGGAAAATGCTGGCGATCATGCTGGTCAGTTTCACACTGATTCCTGTGCTGCCATCCATGGATATCCGCGGCTGGCAGGAGATGCATCCTTTGAACGGCCCGGCTTGGTCGCTGTTCTTTGAATATATTGCCAACGTTCTCTACGCCTTGGTCATTCGAAAATTTTCCAGAACGCTGCTGGCGATCTTTGTTTTGGTCGCCGGCGGTGCGCTGCTGCAATATGCGCTGACGAGCCACGAGGGTGATTTTATCGGCGGGTGGACGGTGGACGGGCCGCAGCTCCGCATTGGTTTCACGCGCATGATTTATCCGTTCTTTGCCGGGGTGTTGCTGTTTCGGATGGGAAAATTGATCCACGTGAACCATGCGTTCTGGGTGTGCAGCGGGTTGATTGCGGTGATTCTCGCGATACCGAGGATCGGTGGCCCGAACCAGGTCTGGATGAACGGCCTCTATGAAGCGTTTTGCATCATCGTCCTCTTTCCCCTCATCGTTTGCCTGGGCGCGGGCGGACAATTGAAAGGCACTTATTCCACGCGAATCTGCCGATTTCTGGGTGAGATTTCGTACCCCATCTATATCACGCACTATCCACTCATCTATCTTTACACCGCCTGGGTGGGCGACAAGCATTTTTCCCTGGCGCAGGCTTATCCGGGCGCCCTGCTCGTTTTTTTCGGAAGTATTGCCCTGGCATATGCCAGCCTCAAACTCTATGACCAACCGGTGAGGAATTGGCTGCAACGACGTTTTCTAATGGAAGCGCGCAAAGAGTCAGCCCCTTGACAAATCAGGACTGCTTGGCATTGTTGATCTATGACCAATACTGCATTTATTCGCTTATCAACTTTGCTGGCCACGGTTTTGCTGGCGTTCGGCATGACCACGCGGGCGCAGGCCGAAGCCTACAGTTCGATTGGGCTTTTGGACGATGCTTATGCGACCATGGCCCAAAGCAATCACGATTACAAAGGTCACCGGGTTCTGGCCATGAAGCAAATTGACAAGGCGATCCGTGAACTGGGCGGCCGTATCAGTGGCCACGGTCATGGCCATGAGGCGCAAGGAACTTCCGATGCGCAAATGCGCGCCGCTGCGGATCTGGTCCAACAGGCCAGCCCCGGGTTGCCCAAGAAAGCGCTCCGCCATGCGAACATGGCGCTCCAGCAAATCAATACCGCGCTCGCGATCCGGTAACTGGCAGGACAGCGGTTCGACGCTATTTCACCTGCAAGCCCACGGGGGCCGCCGGGGCGATGGAGTCGGCGGTTATTCGCGGAATGGGGCCATGGCCCACCTGCGAGAAGCCTTGATGCCAGAGGTTTTGTTTGAGCTTTTCGAGCAGGGCCGGGTCGGTTTGGTCGCCATAGGATAACGCCCAAAATATCTGGTGCGGAGAATCACCCACCGGGGTGCAGTTGAAAAAGGTTTTCCAGTAGGCTTCCTTATTTGTGCTGGGCGTGGCCACCTGATTCGCCTCGCCCAACTTTTCCAAGGTGATCTCCAAAAGGAAACCGTTGGTCCGGGGTCCGATTTCCTGAACGAGGTTGGTGCCCAGGCCGGGATTCAAGGACATGGAGCCGGTGGGCACGGAAAAAGTACCGGTCTGGTACCCGATCACCAGGGAGCCGCCATCCGCGTCATTATCGGGGTATTCGAAGGTGGGAGCGGGAGTCAAAACGGCGAGCGCAGGCTGCAGTTTCGCGGCGACGCGCATGAGCACGGCATTGGTTTCCGCGGCGAAAGCTGAGCTTCCCGGCAATATCGAAAGCAACAGGACATTAATTTGGGTAAAAATGTTCATGAAAAGCCCCGGCAGAGGAACTTATCTTGCATCAAGCCATTAAGTCAAACCCGGACCTCCCGGTTTGAGACGAAAAATGTTGGGAAAAGTTTCTTTGAAATTAAAAAACCGACAGTCACCCCGGTCCCTTTTGGGGTCACCCGACGGCCGCCGGTTCGTGCTTCAAGGCGGCCACGGCGTCGTACAGCTGCCGGGCCAGCTCTTTGCGGTCGGTGGTGTCCTTTTTAAATTTTCCGAACCGGATATCGGCATGAATTGACCGTTTGCCGATGAGATGGACCAAATGCGGAAAAAACGTGTGATCACCCCAATAGCAAACATCGTTGCTGGCATCGCCATCGGGGACTTCGTAATGCAGGCTGCAGAGGGCGATATTATGGGTGTTTTGGGCGACGGGCTCCAGCAGGGAGGTTTTGAACGGCAGCAGTTGTTTACCATTGGAGCTGGTGCCTTCGGGAAAAAGGGTGACGAGGGTGTTTTCGGCCAGGGCCTGTTCGATTTCAAAATTGGTTTTTCCCACCTGGGTGCGGCGCTCACGATTCACAAACACCGTCCCCGCCAAGGCAGCCAGCCACCCGAATAACGGCCATTGTCGCACTTCCGCCTTGGAAACAAAGACGGCGGGGGTAATGGTTGCAATCACGAGGATATCCAGATAGCTCAAATGATTCGAGACGAGCAGGCCGCGTTGCGGGATGGGACCGGATATGGTCGCGCTATAATTAAAGATGCGGAGATGGCGGCGGGAAGCGCGGCTCAGCCAAGCCGCGCGGGCGGCGCGCTTGGCCGCTGGCGGAGCAAAGGCGGCGCGCAAAAGGTAGTCCAGCACCGCCCAGGAAACCTCGGCGACGAACCAGCACGATCTGCCCGCGACACGAAATATCATCGACAGATTTCAATCGCCGGCGGCGCGCGGGTCAACTCAGAAAACGTTCCTTCGCCTGATCGGAGAGCTGTTGCAGGTCGACGAAAGTCAGGAAATCGATCGTGCGAAAATGCCGATCCAAAGCGGGCGGCCCGCAGATTTTGGCGCCGACATTCATGTAGGCCCGGAGCAATTTCGGGATTTTGCAGCCGTCTGCCGCCACCAAATCCAACGGACAATCATACGCCGGCAGCGGCTGGGTCCGCCATTCAGGGGCGACGAGATATTTGCGGCAAAGTTCAGAATACGCGGAAGCGCCCACCGCCGGGTCTTGGGAGGTAATGGAACTGCACCCGATCAGATACCGGTTGCCGCGCTTCTGGGCATAATCCGCGATCCCCTTCCAGAGCATTCCCAACACGACAATATTGCGATGCTGCGCATGCACGCAGGCGCGGCCGAGTTCCACGATCTCCTTCCGGAGCGGTTCGTAGACGGAAAAATCGAATTCCTGGGCGGAATAGAAGCCGAGGTTCCTGGCGGCGCTCACCCCGGTCTGCAGCCGGTAGGTGCCAACAATGGACTTGGTCGGCAAATGTTCCACGATCAAGTGATCGCACACAACGTCGAACGGATCGGCGTCCAGACCGGTCGCATAGGACTGCGGCAGCCCTTCATTGAGTTCGAGGTTGAACACCTCAAAACGCAACGCTTGCGCGGCTTTGATCTCTTCACTGGTGGCGGCCAGACGGCTGGCGTATTGCGCCCCAGTTTTTCCCAGCAGGAGCCGGGTGGATTCACTAATGAATTTCACAGCATTAGACTGGATAAATAATATGACAATTATGTGGCTTCCAGGTTAATTTATCAAGCAACACAAATGCCTGCATAAGAGGCACTAACAAAACGCCGTCCTTCAGCCTCGCGCTGCGAGGAAGCGTTCGACGTATTTTCCGAGGAGATCCGCCTCGAGATTAACCGCGTCGCCAACCTTTCGTTCCCGCAGCACGGTGACCTCAAAAGTGTGGGGAATAATCCAGATCCGGAAGCTTTTCTTGTTCACGGCGGCGACGGTCAGGCTGATGCCATCGACCGTCACGGACCCTTTGAAAACGAGGTAACGCATGACTTCCGGTGGTGCGGCGATATCCAGCACGTGATCCTTTCCGGCGCGTTCCCAGCGAACGATTTTTCCCAGGCCGTCCACATGGCCGGTCACAAAATGGCCGCCCAGCTCGCCGTTGGCGCGCAGGGAACGTTCGAGATTCACGAGGGAACCGGGTTTGGCGAACTGGAAATTCGTGCGCTGCCAGCTTTCCTGGAGCAGGTCGAACCGGATCAATTTGACCTTGCCGCGGGTCGCTAGTTTCACCACGGTGAGGCAGCAGCCGTTGACGGCCACGCTGTCGCCCAATTTCACGCCGCGGCCGCATTGGGCGGCGCGCACGGTTAATTCGATGGATCGGGCGGTGGGTTTGATCGACTCCACCACGCCTGCTTCTGCTACAATGCCGGTAAACATAATCGGTAACTAACCATCGTGCCGTCGAAGCGGGGTGGGTGGCAAGTTTTTCATGGCGTCATTTGGACGTTACGCCGGGCGTTTCCCCGCCGCCTTCAGGGGACATATTCTCTGGCTGGTCTCACCTTGATGTTCCGGTTCTGCTCCAATTCGGAAAGAGGGCATCAATCGCTTTCCAAAGTGCGGTACACTCAAACTCTGTATATGGATGGGTCATGCTTCGAAATGGAATGCTGCCTCATGTCCAACGCAGGCGCAACCGGCGATTGAGCGCTTTGCAACCAACATGGCAGAATAGGGCGCGCGTACGGAGCTCAAGAATGTTTTGAGAACCGCATTCTACAGATATTTCGCTCCGATGGAGCTGGAGTTTGGCGCCGTGGGCGCAAAGGGTTGGGTTGCCTTATTTGTGGCGTCAGGCGTCCCGCCTGACGTATAGGGCGCGCGTCCCGCCGCCCGGCAGAACCGTATGAGCAACAGGAGGCGTTCAGAATTTCCGGTGTTTCAATTCTCGCGCGGTTTTTCGCCGGGCGGGACGCACCGGCTCCACGGCAGGCGAGACACCCGGTGCCACGTCAGTCCACGCGGGCGGTGAGCATCAGGTCTTCGCCGACGCGGCGCCAGGTGACTTCGCGCAGGTTCAAAACTTCTTCCACGCGTTCGATGCCGTCGCCAGCGACGGCTTTGTGCGCGTCACGGCCGCCCAGGATTTTTGGTGCGTAAAAAAACGCGATGCGTTGGGCCAAGCCGCCGAGCAAAAAAGAGGCGTTCACTTCCCCGCCCCCTTCCACCAGCAAACTGGTCACGTTTTCTGCGCCCAACGTTTTCAGCAGCCACGGCAGATCGAGGCGCGGCCTTTGGTCAGCGGATGTTTTTTCCGTCAAGGGAGCCACGAGGACCCGGACTCTTTTGGCGAGTGCGACCACCCGTTTGGTGGGCGCTGCCTTGCTGACAACCATGGTTGTCAGGGACGCGGCGTCATCGGCAACCAATTTGGCGGTTAATGGGGTGCGCGCGCCGGCATCCAACACAATGCGGCGCAAGACGTGCGGCGGATTGGAAGGCGCGCCTGGTGCATCGCGTACGGTCAGACTGGGATTGTCGGCCAGCACCGTGTTGACGCCGACAAGAATGGCATCGTGGCCCGACCTTAGTTTCATACCCTCGGCGCGCGCGGCTTCGCCGGTGATCCATTTGGATTCTCCGGTGGCGGTGGCGATCCGTCCGTCCAAAGTCATTGCGGCCTTTACGGTGACCAGGGGCGTACGCCGGACAATCCAGTGATTGAAAACGTCGTTTAAGCGCGTGCAATCGGCCGCCAGTTTTTGTTGACGTTTTAGCAGCGCGGAATTTGCGCGGTTGATCACCGCCTCGATATCCACACGATCCACTTTGATTCCAGCCTGCCGCAGAATTTCGAATCCTTGGCCGGCGTGCTGCGGGTTGGGATCTTGCGTGCCGATGACGACACGACGGATGGCGGCGTGGATAATTGCGACGGTGCAGGGCGGGGTGCGACCATGGGTGCTACAAGGTTCCAGCGTGACATACAGCGTGGCGGCGCGCGGGCTTTGGTTGTGACGGGCGGCATCGTGGAGGGCTTCAATTTCCGCATGCGGTTCCCCCGCGCGACGATGCCAGCCGCGACCGATGATTTGTCCACCTTTGACCAGTACCGCCCCCACCATGGGATTTGGCGACGTAGTAGCATAACCGCGCCGCGCCAGTTGCAACGCCGCGCGCATGAATTTCAGATCGAGTTCGGAGATGGCCGGTTTCAAGGGTTTAGCTAGTTAAAAATATCAAGTCAGCGGTTCTCTTTATGAACCGAAAACGTTGCTTTTGATCCCGATGACTTACGCGGTCTCACCCCTGACCATGAACCTCAAAAGAGACTATTTATTATCAACAACTTACATAATCTCACTCCTCACCCCTGCCCCTCTCCTCGTTGAGAGGAGAGGGTGCCGCGTTGGGAAATTGCCAGGCATTTCCGATGACTTTTTGCGGCAACTTCAATCAGGTTCAGGGGTTCAATGCGCGAACTTCGTTTCGGGGAAATCTCACCCTTAATCTCTCACCCCGTTGAGGGGCGAGGGAGCCGCGATCGGCCATGGCCTTTAGTTCTTCGGCCATCGGCATTGCTACGGTGGCGGGCAGAGGACTGTTCGCCCTGCCAACTTTGGTTCGTGGTTCGTTGCAATCTCTTATTCCTCAAACAAGGCGGTGGCGAACTGTTTGGCGTCGAATGCCTGCAAATCGTCGGGCTGTTCGCCGAGGCCGATAAATTTGATGGGCAGGCCGAGTTCCTTTTGGATGGCGACGACCATGCCGCCTTTGCTGGTGCCGTCCAGCTTGGTGACGATCAGTCCGCTCAGCGGAACGGCCTTGTGAAATTCCCGCGCCTGATTCAACGCATTCATGCCAGTGCTCGCATCCAACACCAACAGCACCTCATGCGGCGCGCCAGCCAGCTGCTTGCCGATCACCCGGTGCAACTTCTGCAGTTCCTGCATCAAATTGTGTTTCGTGTGCAGGCGGCCGGCGGTGTCGATGAACAGGTAATCCGCCTTGCGCGCCGAGGCGGCCGTCACGGCATCGTGGGCGACGGAGGCGGGATCGGCCCCGTATTCGCCGGCGATCACTTCCACCTTCAACCGCTGGCCCCACAATTTGAGCTGCTCAATGGCCGCGGCGCGAAAGGTGTCGCAGGCGGCCAGGATAGACGTCTTGCCTTGCCCCTGGATCAGATGGGCGAGCTTGGCGGCCGTGGTGGTTTTGCCGGCGCCATTGACGCCGACGATAGAGACTACGCATACGCCACCCGGCACCGATTTCAGTGACGGCGCATTGCTGGAAAGGCTCTTTTCAATTTCCGCTTGCGCGATGGCGAGATAATCCAGACCGGCGGCGCCCTGGGTTTCGAAAGCTTTTTTGACGGCGGCCATGATCTGCGCAGTCATGGCGGTGCCGAGATCCGCGGCGATCAAGGCGGCTTCCAGTTCTTCAGTCGATTCGGCCGTCAAACGCGGCGACCGCGTGACGATGCGCTTGATCTCGTGAACGAGCTTGGCCTGAGTTTTTTGCAGGCCGGCTTTAAATTTGGCAAATAATCCCATGCTAAGGTTTTGAAGCAGGCGTGAGCTATTTCGCCGCCGCGCGCCGCTCATCCGCGATCTTCTTCGCGGCCAGCAGGCGTTCCACGTGGCTGTAAGGCAGTTTAACGGTGCCGATCAACGGTTTGTTTTTGCTGAACCCGTGGCAGTCCGATCCGCCGGTGATCAGCAGATGATGAAAATCCGCAATTTCCAGGTAATGATCGGCCATGGCCGTGGAATGCTTGGTATGGAAACATTCGATGCCATCCATTCCCGCGAGCACCAGCGCGGGAATAATTTCATCCGAACGGTTCAAGCCCGGATGGGCCATGACGGCGAGGCCGCCGGCTTGATGAATCAGTTCGATGGCTTCCAGGGCCGACATTTTGGCCTTGGGCACCCAGGCCGGCCGGCCTTTTTTCAGGTACAGTTCAAACGCTTCGTCGAGGCTGCCGACGAGTTTTTCCTTCACCAGGGCGCGGGCCACGTGGGGGCGGCCGGGCGAGCGGCAATTGGCCAGTTCAAACACGGACTCCGGTTTGAGGGGGATGCCCAGTTGATTCAACTTTTCCGTCATCTTGTAAATCCGGCTTTGGCGGACGGATTGAAATTTAGCGATCCCTTCGAGCAACACCTGATTCTGCAAATCGAGAAGGTAACCGAGAATATGAACCTCAATATCGAGGTGCTCGGCGGTCAATTCGGTGCCGACGATGAATTGCATGCCCACTTTCGCGCAGGCGGCCGCGGTGCGGGGACAACCTTCCACGGTGTCGTGATCGGTGAGGGCGATGCAGGCCAGGCCCTTGTTTTGGGCATTCAGGACCAGTTCCTCCGGCGTAAACGTGCCATCGGAAAACTGAGTATGCAGGTGTAGATCCGCGAATTTCATGCCGGGCGGGTCGATTATTTGACGATCCGGGCGGGCCGGAGCAGCTCACCCCGGACTTTGTCCAGAATGCCGTTTACGAACTTGCCGCTGTCCTGCGTCGAAAACTTTTTGGCAATGTCCACCGCTTCGTTGATGCTCACCACGGGCGGAATGTCGTCGCGATGCAACATTTCAAAGATCGCCAGCCGCATCACATTCCGGTCGACGACGGCAATGCGGTTGAAATCCCAGTTTTGGGTGTGCTTTTTAATGCACTCGTCGATTTCGGCACGAAACTGCAAAACGCCGCGGATCAGCGGTTCGGCAAACAGGCGGGTTTCCGCCTCCTCGGTCGTCGGGGGCGGCAGGATGGGTTTTTCGCCCCAGGTGGACGGCCCTTTTTCGTCCTCAATGGCGGAAGCGCGCTGGGAATTCCAGAACTGCGCCAGCTCGAGATCGAGATTATCCGGCGTGTTCAGGTCGTACTGAAAAAGAAATTGTACTGCGCGTTCGCGCGCTTCGCGTCGTTTGCCCATAGTTAAGTAATAAGATGCCGCAGATTTGCCCGGCGGGAAATGAAAAATTGCGCCCGGCATTGAGTTCGCTATTTTGTGCGCATGAACAAAGTCGGCAAACTCCTCCATACGCGCTACCGGGTCAACGACCTGGAACGCACCGTAACGTTCTATCGCGACATCCTCGGCCTGGAGGAAGTTCGGCGCCACAAATCGCCGCGCGGCTCGGAACTGGTCTTTTTCCAGGCGCCCGGCAGCCCGGAAGAAATCGAGCTGTGCTACTTCCCCGGCAGCGAATCCGTTCAGGTGCAACCGGATCTGACCCACCTGGCGTTCGAGATCGAGAGCCTGGAAGCGTTCGGAAAGCATCTGGCGGCGCATGGCCTTAAATATTCCGACGGCCCCACCACCACTTCCAGCGGCAGCGTGATCGCCTTCGTGGACGCGCCGGAAGGCTATGAAATCGAATTGATCGAAAAGAAAAAATCCTAAACCTCCACCCCAACCGTATTTAAAATCAATGAGCGTATTAATTGTCGGTTCCACCGCGCTGGATTCCATCAAAACCCCCAAGGCGGAGAATCCGCGCCTGTTGGGTGGTTCGGCCAGTCATGCCGCCGTTGCCGCCAGCTTTTTCTCTCCTGTCCAATTGATCGGTGTGGTGGGCGAGGATTTTCCAAAGAAGTATCTCGCCCTGTATAAAAAGCATAAAATCGACCTGACCGGCCTCCAGATTTTGCCGGGTAAAACATTTCATTGGTCGGGCGAATATGAGTTGAACATGAACAACCGCCGCACGCTCGCCACGGAGCTCGGCGTATTTGAGACGTTCAATCCGACGCTGCCCAAGGCCCAGCAAAATGCCAAATTCGTGCTGCTGGCCAACATCGCTCCCGCCCTGCAACACCACGTGCTCGATCAAACCATCAAACCGGCGTTTGTGGTGGCCGACACGATGGATTTGTGGCTGAACATCGCCCTGAACGATCTCATCAAGCTGCTCAAACGCATTGATGGATTTGTCCTCAATGACAGTGAGGCGCATCAATTGACCCAGGAAGACAACGTTTTCACGGCGATCAAAAAGATCCATAAGATGGGTCCCAAATATGTGATCATCAAAAAAGGCTCGCACGGCTCAATTCTTTCGAGCCCCAAGGGATTCTTTATTTGCCCGGCTTATCCGTTACACAAAGTGGTTGATCCGACCGGCGCTGGAGACTCTTTCGTGGGCGGCATGATGGGTTATTTGGCCACCGCCAAAGGCTCGATCGACACGAATATTCGCCGCGCGATGATTTACGGCTCCGTGACGGCGTCGTTCTGTTGCGAAGGCTTTGGGCTCAATCAAACGACCAAAACCAGCCGCAACGACATCAACCGGAGGGTTAAAGAATTGGAACAACTCACCAAGTTTTGAGAAAGGCCTTATTTTGTTTAGTTATCGTTATCGAAACTAGAAAAATGGCTAATTAAGGTGATTGTAGGGGATTTTGACCGCCTTTTGACGTGTCCCGTCAAAGGCAGTTTTTATTTCAGCTTCTTGGGGGTTGTTCCTGACGGATCAATTCCACGCCGTTTTCTTCGAGCGTCAGTTGGACCTCGGCGATGTGCGCGCGATCGCGGGTTTCCACAGTGCAGAGCACATGTACCCGGGAAAGGTCTGGTCCGGAAAAAGTTCGGTTGTGAACGATTTCCGTGATGTTCGTGCCGGTTGCGGCCAGCAAACTGGAGAGGTGCGCCAAGGCGCCTGGCCGGTCGCCGAGCAGGGCGTCGAATCGATAGATGCGTCCATCGGCCGCGAGACCGCGCTCGATGACGCGGCTGTGCGCCAGCGGATCAATATTCCCGCCTGTCAGCAGGAGCACTACTTTGCGGTCCTTCAATTCGGGCAATTGCCCGGACAACAATGCCGCCAGACCGATCGCGCCCGCACCTTCGATGATGCACTTTTCCAGTTCGGCCAGTCGCAACATGGCGAGCGCCAGATCCTCTTCGTCGACCGTCACCACCCGATGGACGAGGGCCTGCGCGATGGCCAGGGTGTTGTGCCCGGCTTCCGCGACGGCCAGACCGTCCGCCAAGGTGTAGCGCGTGGCAATGGGCACCGGCTTTTTGGCGGCGAGGGCAGCGGTGAAGCTGGCGGCATTGACGGGCTCCACGCCGATGATTTGTAATTCGGGTTTCAACGCTTGCAAGACCGTGGCGATTCCCGCGAGCAATCCGCCCCCGCCGATGGGAACGAGCACCGCTTCGGCTTCCGGCAATTGCTCCAGGATTTCGAAACCGATGGTGCCTTGCCCGGCGATGACCTGCGGATCATCGAAGGGATGGATATAGGTCAAATTCTGTTCCTCGGCCAGTCGGGCGGCTTCCCCGCGCGCCTCATCAAACGTATCACCTTTCAAGATGACCGTGGCGCCCCATTGCCGGCAGCGCGCGACTTTGACTAGCGGCGCGAACCGGGGCATGACCACCGTTACCGGGATTTTCTGCAGCTTGCCGTGCCGCGCCAAGCCCAGCGCGTGGTTGCCGGCGGAGGCGGCGATCACGCCGCGTTGCGCCGCTTCAGGCGTCAACTGCAGCAGGGCGTTGCGCGCGCCGCGTTCCTTGAAACTGCCGGTGCGTTGGAGATATTCCTGTTTGCAAAAAATCTGGCACCCAGTCAGCTCGCTGAGGGCCGCGGACTCCACGCAGGGCGTGCGCTGAATCACGCCATTCAGGCGGGCGCGGGCGGCGACAATGTCGGACAGCGCGACTTCGGCGAGGTTCTGGGTTTTCATATATTGATCGTTTTAATAAAAAAACCCTGGGCGCTGGGCTCAGGGTTGGGAAAAGAGTGGCGATGTGGTGAGCGCGTCTATCCCTGCCCCAAGCTGGGGCTGATAATGATCGGCATGATCATGTTCTGGGCGAACGCTGACATCGGAGGATTAATTATGCTAAAGCGGGGAAGGTGTCAAGCAGGTCGTGTTTGGGGCAGGGCAGACGCATCTAAATTTCATTCGGAATCAGACTAAAACCTAAAGAATTTTTAAATCCAGCGTTGCCAAACTAGCATTTTGGCGCCTCAAAAACATCAATTCATTAAGTTTTCTGACAATTTAGATGCGTTTGTCTGGTGTTTGGGGATGTGCCTTAATTTGAATTACCAATCCCGCTATTTCCTATTAAACACTTCAACTGAATTTGTTGCGATAATCCAAAGCGGTGCGTCTGATGGACTATTAGCGAATTGCTTGAAAGGAATTTGTCGAGGAATCTTGAATGTATATCGCACGTTTCCATTTGCAATTAGTTCGACGTCTCCATTCTCAATTTCTGCATTATTTGTCAGAAATCTAAATGTTAAATACAAATATCTAGCAGCGTTAAGCTCCTTAACTTCGAATAGTTTGTTGCTATATCCAACCATCATCGCAGACATTCCACTTTCGTTGAATCGAAGAAAATACGATCGGCCGTTTGTGATGGTTTGCGGTCTACCTCGAAGAAAAACGTCCGCTTGAAGCATCGGGAATACACTTAACAATGGAGTATTGCTATACCCAATCATCAGATCTGCAACTTGTCCCCAACTAAAGCGATTAGTTTCAACTAAATCAGGACCATTTTCGTCATTGACCTCAAAGTATGCAAATGCTGAAAGATCAGAAATGCGTTGGTTCAAGGGGTTGTTCTTAATCGCCATCTGCCTTATCTGCCACTCATCTTCTGCGGCTAATCCAGCCACAACCACCTCAATTGCTACACCAATTATTAAGAGAATTTCTCCCCAGTGCTTTACTGATTCACACCATCTGAAGTCGTTTATATTTTTGAACCACTTCTTTTCAACTAGCACTTCCATTAAAATCCCGATTAACGCGACAAATCCGCCAATACAAGCCGTCAACACAAACCAAAAGCTTGATGTCGTCGTGGTTTCCATTACGCGCCAATTATTATCACTATTGCTGAAACACTAATTTGGCTGTGCTTTTTCATTATTGGAAAGTGAAAAAGGCATCTTTTGACACCCTAAAGCTACGTACAATCTTAAAATCGTCGGGGTGCGTGAGCTAATAAGCAAACCAGCTTCCCTCACAATGACTGATTGAGCAGTCCAAGACTGCTCGCATTCGATTTGATTATTAGATTGGTTTATCACTTCTCGCTGCGGAAAGCAACGTTTTCATATCGCCTGTGGTCGTTCTCGTTCAGGCTGGCGTTCGCAGTGGCTTCGAAAAAGCGGCGGAGGGCCGCCGCACTCCATAACGCGAAGCGGTCACCGACGACTTGCCCACCGCGCGAAGCGTTTTGGAGTGCGCTGGTGCTCCAGCGCTTTGGGAGTCACGTCAATGCAGAAAACCGTTCCCAGTTGAAGTTCAGCATACCAATGCAAATAAACGGCTGTCCCGCCTTTGATCCAATCACAACTCGGCAAAGTTCGTCATCATTTTACTTTCACCAGACTTTCTCCGGTATTATTTCCAGCAAACCCTAAGAAACAAATTTCGGTTCAAACACCGGGCCGAGGTTGTGGCGGACGAGCAGTTCGCAGAACTTGGCGATGGCCCGTTTTTCGTCGTCGCCCAAATGATACTGGATATGCCATTCGAAATAGTCGCGCCGGAAATCCTCGTCAAATTCCTCGCGCGTTTCGATCAGATAGTCCAGGGTCTCCATGCCGAACTTTTTGGCCTCACGCAATTCCTGGCGCAAAGGTTTGTTTTCCACGCCGCGACGCAGCGCCCACACCGCATACACAAAGGGCAGCCGCGTCAGTTCGGTCCAGGCGAGGCCCAGGTCGAAAATTTCGTGCGTGTGCGGCGCGCGTTGAAATTCAATGGCCCGGTCGCCGATGAGCAGCACAAAATCTTTTTCGGACGCCGCAGCATAATTTTCGAGCGGCTTGAATTCCGGTTTGAGGCCCTGTTCCGCCAGGAGCACTTTCAACAGGTTCACGCTGGTGAGCGAGGCGGTGTCGCAAAAAACTTCCGTGACCTCGGCCAGCGGCTTTTTGTGGGCGAGCAGCACGCTATAAACTTCCCCCAGGGAGGCGAT
>Ga0302319_10008646_pt1 | contig 19761 bp, 11 predicted proteins | sample Bog_T0_2_FD_203319 | JGI IMG/M metagenome (GOLD analysis project Ga0302319, IMG submission 203319) | Peat permafrost microbial communities from Stordalen Mire near Abisko, Sweden - Bog_T0_2 | ecosystem: Environmental > Terrestrial > Soil > Wetlands > Peat | place: Sweden: Abisko, Stordalen Mire... | reverse complement strand
TGAAAGAAGGGCTTGGCGCCACCGATGACAACCCAGTCCCAGCCAAAGAGTAGTCCGCCCATGGCCGCAACAACGGAAATGATCCACACGTAGGCCACATTATAATCGGCTTTGAGAGTGGTGGGCCTGGTTTGAGTTGCGGTTATCATGTCAAAATTGTTCGGCGGGCGACGCTCCTAATCGGTATTTTGCATTTTCAGGAGATAAAATTGTTGCGGGGAATCCTGGTTAACGAGGTTGGTGACGCTGAAATCTCCAGCGCCATCGAACTGGCCGGTTGTCGTTAATGTCCAATTGGCCAAAGGCAGCTGAAGGTTGGTTGAGGTCAGCACATAAAAAGTTCCGGCAGGCACGCCGCCCACGCCGCTGAAGACAAGGTTGCCGCCTGACATTGCCACACTTCCGATCACGGGGCTGGTTGCCGGCGTCATCAGACTCAAGCGGATTAGTCTGGCTTGCTTTGGATTCAGGCCAACGGTGAAAGAGCCGGAAACCGTGGAGGTCGTTCCGGCCCACAAATCAGTAGCCAGAAAGTTGGTGGCCGGGAGTCCCGCGCGACTTAAATCCACACTTTCATTCGTCGGGCCGGTCGTGTAATTGAAAACGGCAATGCTCCAGGCGGAAGCATTTTCCTGGCGAACGAAAATGCCCGACGCATTGGATCCCGTGTTTCCCTCCACCGGCGTGAAGGTCCGACCGACGCTGGCGATGCGGTTGATGGCCGCATTCGTCAGGCACATTTGTGCGGCGGCCTGGCCGTCGGCGGTGGTGAGGTCATCACCGTCAAGAAAAAGCCCGGTGACCGCACCGCTGATGAGCCTGCTCTGGTTTTCGTTGGTGGTGGCGCCATACCCGTTGAATACCATTATATCCGGATCGTTGAATTGATATAAATCATCGAGCCACCAGCCATAAGAGACAGAGTTCATAGTATAGGCGGTGTTGCTGATCAGAGAGGTGTAGGCATCACACGCAATGCGTCGTGCATGACCATACTGGTACGGAAAGAGCGGCGCAATCGATTCGCTCAAGAACAATCGACCGTTGATCTGGCTGAGGATGTTTGACATGCCCTCGTTATAAGCCTGGATCCCGGTGGTAATATTCGGGTCATAATGCACGCCTTCCAGCGCGCCGTGGGACAAGAAATCGGATTTTAGGTAATCAAAGCCAAGATAGGTAAACAGATTTATATAATATTGAATCAACTGCTCGATTCCAGGATGTGTTGGATCCAAGGCGATGCCTCCGTCAACAGTCTGCACGGCACCGCCGGCGGTTCGCAAATAAGCACTACTCCAAGAATAGGTTGAACTCCCAGTAATCAGCGAGTTCGAGCCTTGATCCGCGGTACCCCAATAGACAAAAGGCGTCCAATAAATGCCCGCTTTCTGTCCGTTCGTGTGGCAATAGGAGGCAAACTGCTGTAATTGGGAGTTGCTTAAATTGCTCCAATAAGAATCCAGGTTGATATAAACCGTTCCACTGTTGGCAAAGCCGTTTGCCTGCAAATTAGTGTGAAAAAAATCGGAAACGGCAATCGCATCGTCGTAATTGATGGCGGTTTGAATCACACCCCAACTATTCCAACCAAAGAGCACGCTGTTGGTCCAAGGCAGTCTTGGAGCAACTTTGGTGTTTTCCGCCGCGTAGTTCACCATGGTCGCCCGCCAATCAGCGCCAAAACCAACAAACATGGTGGGAGAAGAAATCGTTGATCCTGACAGGTAGCCGTGAGGGTCCACGTCCCAAGGCGAAGTGGCGCCGCCAAAAACGTTCATTTGATTTAACTTGTTGTTCGCTCCACTGAAATAGACCCCCGACTTCCAAGTGTCATGGGTGACTGAGCCAACGACCAGGCCATTGCGGGAGGTGTTGTCATAAAAGGCTGACACTTCGTAGCTGGTGCTGGAACTGTTTATCGGCATCGCGTTGTAGGTGACGAAATCGTCGTTGTCAAACGGGACAAACAAGGCCCGATTGTCGTTGGTGATTCCAATATTCACGCCGCCGGTCGTGCTCACCACCACCGGTCCCATCCAATTGGCGCTTAAATTCGAACCAACGACGGTCACACTGGTAAGAAAGCTGTCGTTTTGATCGAACGTGAAATATTGCTTCATGACTGGCAAGCCAGTCCCTTGGGCGGTAACGACAACTTGATTGCTTCCGATGACCGTGTATATCCGGTTGGTATAAGCGGCATTGTTACCGGTGATGTAGCCAGTCTTCAAACCGACACCGGCGTAAAACGCGGATATTTTCATTGAGTTTTGCCAGTAAAAAGCGGTGGTGCCATTAGTGAGATTATATTGCAAGGTCACATTGGCATTTGACATCACAAGCATGTTCAATGTCCGCTGAAAGACGGGCTGGCCACAGGCTTTCGTTATCGGAAAACCTAGGGCGCATGCCAGGATAAACATCCGGCACAGGAAACCATCAAACGTCTGATCATGGCGTGACGAGGTCATTCGCGTTCAACAGAATGCAATCACGCCCTCAAAATCAACCATGCGGGGCCTCGCCACTTTTTTAAGAGCGATAGTCCCTTTGAAACCGGAAAAACAAGCATTGGTGTCGCCCTCGCATCGCAATATAGCAGAACAGTTTTTAATCGACTTATTCAACATCGCCCTTGAGTCAGCCAGGTTTGGCATATTTATTTCACGGCGGACGGACTGAAGGCGTTTGCCAATTACGGTGCCAATAATAAGTCCATAAATTCTGCAACCTGACCAGTTCGACGTGTCCATCAGCAAACCCCATATCAATGGCCCCGGGCAATGCCACACCCGGCGCGACGTTTTTAGGGGCGCCACCCGGGGGTTGGCCGCCGTGGCGGGAAATGCACACCCTCGGCATGCCCTCCGGGGTACCGCCGTCCCCGGTATAAAGGTTGCGAGCCGGGGAATCGCTTTCGATCGGGTCCAGGTTAATCCATACGCTGTCCATGAACATTGGGGTCAGGACCGCAGATTGGACAGAGTATTCACTTTTAAACAGCCACTCGGAGTGGTTGGCGGCATTTCCCAACCCGAAAGTAAGCCATGAATTATACCCGTAACTGCTCGCATAAGGTGGAGTGGAAATCGTCCAGTGCCAGGCAGAATCAGCCGTTCCCGCCGGGTTAACCCCTGGATTACCCTTGTCTGGAGCAGAGGGACAAATTAAAACATTAGTTGTATTACCATAATAAGATAGCATGGCCCCCATCCAGTCGCCCTGGCTCAAGGTAGGGTTATTGGTATTCATCGGTCCCACATAAACCTTGTTGTCCTGGGCATACATGACATTGGCCAGTGCCAATTGTTTTAGCCCATTGACACAAGCGATTTGTTGCGCCCGTCGCTTGGCGCTGGACAAGGCAGGTAACAGCATGGCCGCCAAAATAGCGATGATGGCAATTACCACCAGCAATTCAATCAAGGTAAATGCAGATCCGGTGTTTTGGTTGGTCCGATTCATGTTTTTGTGCATCTTTAACTGCCTTGCGCTCCATGTCGTTGCAACTTAGATGCAAGGCATGGTTGAATGGGGCATCAAGGGACTTTAAGGATAAAGAACCTGTTTTGAATTCCACTCGTGGAATTGGTGAAGGTGAAGGTTCCGCTTGCACTAAACGTGCCGTTGGTTAGCACCGTCCAACTTGCAATCGGTAGCGTGATGTTGGTCGAACTCAAGATATGATAGGTGCCGCCGGAACCGTCATTGTTGGTACCGCTGAGTACAACGCTGCCGCCAGACACGGTTATGTCTTTGATGGTTGGTGGGACGGCTGCGCCCGCAATCTTCAAAGTGCCGTTGCTGGTCAGGCTGGCAGTGTTCCAAATCAATCCCGGCCCGGGAGTTGGCGGATTAATGTTGGCGAACGCCCCACTATAAGTTGCGCCATTGAACAGCACAAAACTGTCGCCTACGGCCAGCGTGCCAGCGAGATTGGCCACATTCAAGGTGCCGCTGTAGGCGATATTTCCCGGGCTGGTGATCAAATCACTGGTCGCGGCGGTTTTGTTCACTTCCATTATGGTCGTACCCGTTAAAACGACATTGCTGGAGACTGTAATTGTCCCGATGGCACCCGTGCCGCCCGGTGACACGGTTGCCCCGGCCCCAACCGTCAGGCTGCCATTAACTGTGCCGTTGCCCTGTAAAGTTTGACCCAAGGCGAGCGTCAGGGTCTGGTCCGTGCGTTTAGTCACGTCAACTGTTGCGCCGGTGAGCGTGATATTCGTGCTGTCAGAAATGGACCCGTTGCCGGCCAGCGCCAAGGTCCTGCCCGAGAGGAGCTCGGTTATGCCCTGATAGGTATTGGTGGCGGTGAAAACGACCGTGTTGTTGTAATTGTCCCAGTAAAATCCACCCGGGCCGCTGATCACATTGCTAAAGGTGACAGTGCTGTCGCCAATCTGCAGGTGGACCAGTCCGTTCAGAACGACCGGCTTCTGCAAAACCGTGCCGCTGCCGGAACCGCCGTTGCCGCTATAGAAGGCAAGGGAGGAGTTGTTTTCCATCACGAGAGCTGAATTCAACCGATAATCACCCGCACCACCACTTGGCTGGAATTGGAAGCCGGCAGTAGGCAGGACGTGGATCACCTTGGCATAACCATTATCACCAATGGTGGTATCGCCATGCTGGATATTCATGAGAATATTCGAGTGGAGAGTCAGCACGTTTGTGGGATTGCCGAGACTGCCTCCCATCGCGCTTACCTGCCAGGTTTGCTGGCTGGAGGCGGTGGAGTAGAAATCAAAGTTTCCAAGGTTGGTGTCGATCAACACATCACTCCACTGGGAATAGCCGGGCTGGATGGCGGTGAAGTTGTAGTTGCTGCCATGAGTGCTCAAGGTGGTCGGCAAACCGGGATAACCCCAATCCCATCTGGCCGTTCCCCCGATGGTGGTGTTACCGAGCAGGGTAAAATTCTGGCCCAGCCCGAATGTGCTGGAATCATTGTAAACCGGGTTTCCGATGATTTGGATGGCCCCGTTGCCGTTGACACCCGCGCCGGAAATCACAATCGGCTTGGTGGTAAAGCCGAGATCGCCGCCCGGGTAGCCGCCGCTCTCATTAAGGTAAAACGTCGCCCCATTTGAGACGGAAATCGTTCCGGTCGTGGCACCCAATGCCGAGACGTTGTTCACTTGCACTGCTCCAGCGGCGATAGTCGTGTTCCCGCTGAAACTATTCACGGTGTTAACGGTCAAGGTGCCGGTGCCTGTTTTATAAATACTGGTGGCACCACTGATTGTGCCAGCGCCGCTTAGCGTGTAGTTGAGTGTGGAATTATTTGTGATGATGGCTGGTGACACGATCTGGCCGCTGCCGATGTCAATGTTCGTCCCCGGTGAACTCGCGTTGGCGATGGTATCATTAAAGATAACCGTGTCAGAATTGGCAAACAACTCCTCCGCATGGGTAATTATGTTTGACCAGTTCAAGGAGGAGAAATCCCATTCTCCATTATTGGCGTCATTGTTCCAAACCAACAGGGACGGACTGCCGCTGACAATCACAGCGATCTGGTGCGGGCTGGTTGTGGTGATGTTGGTCAGGGTCAAAGTATAAATACTGGACGAAACGGTTTGTACCCCGGCGAATGAGCCGGAAAAGCTTCCGGTGTAAGTAATTAACGGGTAAACCCCGTTTTGCAGAGTGCCGCCGGTGGGATTTAAATAAATGGTGTTCCCGTTGACAGTCAAATTCCCGGTAACCGCCACCAAATCGTTATTACCAATGATGGCCGTGCTCAAGCCTTCGGTTAGTGTGGCTCCGCCTTCCAGGGTCAACCCGCTACTGGCAGTAAATGTCCCAGCCGCATTTTGGTCACCCGGCTGCAAGGCTCCGGATACATCGACCAAGCCGTTCGCCACGCCCTTTCCAGAAACCACGGTGCCGGACTGACTGGTGATACCGGATCCAATGGTGCCATCCAGCACCAATCCGCCGGTATACAGATCCACCCCGCCGCTGAATGACGGGCTATTACCCGATAACGTTAGTGTTCCGCTTCCGCCATTCAGATAGATCACACCGGAGCTGCTCAAGACGTTGCTGATCGTGAGCGATGTGCCTCCACTGATATTGAACGAGCAAAAGCCCGGCTCGAGCGTCATTTGACCGGTCATGATGTTGTTGCCGCCATAGTTGTCGATCGTTCCATCCTGGAAATCGACGATTTTGTTGATTTGAGAATACGGTCCACCATAAAAAACCAACGAGGAGCCCGAAGAAATGGTCAGCGTATGATTTGGATCTCCAAAGGTGGTCGAACCAACCACCCCCAATTGCCCGGAGGTCAAATTGATATTGCCCAAGGCCGGGTCCAGGGTTGTATTTTGCCACTGGAAATAACCGGAGCTGACCAGGGTCAGATTGTAAGCGTTGCCGGACGTGCTGAGAGTGCTGCCGCTGCCGAAATCCCAGCGGTTCGGATAGTCAAAGGTGGTATCTCCCGTCAAGGTGAACGCCAGGGCCGTATTGTAAACTGCGCCGCCATTATCGGTGATGGCGCCATTGCCCCCAACGCCAGATCCAGCAACATCCACCGGCTTGTTGATGGAATATCCATTCATGTCGAACGTGGAGCCATTGGCGACAACGACATTCCCACCGGTCGACCCCAAGGCGGAGGAACTCCCCATTTGCAAGGTGCTATCGTTGGTGACAACCACGTTGCCCATGAAACTATTGGCACCGCTTAACTGCAACGTCCCGCCGGTCCCGGCTTGCGCAAATGAGCCCGAACCGGAAATATTATTGCCTTCGGTGACCGATCCAGAATTAGCAAAAACCAGGTTTCCGTTGTCGAGGATCGAACTCGACGGGAGACTGCCAGCCGTATCGTTGTTGCCGACTTGCAAAGTTCCGCCGCTGATCGTGACGCCACCGGTAAAGTTGTTTGCCCCGCTATTATCAATCACCAGCGTACCGGAACCTGACTTTTGCAGGCTGCTGGATCCGCTCAGCGAACCGGTGCCGTTGAATGTATAATTGAGCACGGAGTTGCTGACCGTGACGCTACCCGGCGTAAGCGTGGTTGTCAGGTTGACCGTGCCGGTGGCAGCCCCATTCAGAAACTGAACGAATTCTCCGTTGGCGTAGACCGCTGGGCCACCCGCCAGCCAGTTGGCCGTGGTGGCATCCCAATTTCCGTTGATATTACCATTCCAAGTGAGTGTGCCTGAACCGGCGGTCAGAACCAAATCGATGGAAGCGTTAGCCGTGTCATTTGAGAGGTATCCGGCATAAAGTGTCGGCAACGTGCCGAGGCTGAAATTGTAGCCGGCGCCGCCAATGCCGCCGGAATATTTAACCAGGGCGATCTTGACCGGGTAACTGCCGAAGGGAGGAGCCGATGAAATGTTAATTGTATTCGCCGCACCACCCGTTTTCAAACCGGTGGTCACAACCGAATTCGAGGCCGGAATAACACTCAGATTCAGAGTTGAATTCCACAGCGATATGCTACTGACTGGTGCGGCTGGCGTGCCGGCACTGCCGGTGACTGATAGTGTGCCATTTGTCACATTGATGTTCCCGACGCCGGCGCCATTGACAATGGTGTTGGCGGCCAAGGTACCGCCGCTGACATTGATCGTGCCAGCCGAACCCGCCGTCAAACCGCCGGTGACGGCAGCCAGCGTCAGCGTATTGTTCACCTGCAAGGTCGAGGATGTGCTCAGAGTGGCATTCGAATTGAGGTTGACAATCCCGACACCAGCCCCGCCATTCCCCACCTCCTGGTTGCCAATGACCGCGCTGTTCACGTTCAGGAAGCCATTGTCCAAAGTCAGAACGCCCAGCGCCGAGGCCGTGCCTGCCTGGCCCAACTCCATCGCATCCACCACCATGTAGATATTTCCACCGCTGAAATCACAGAGGGCATATCCCGGAACATTAGGCGCGCCATTCGCGTTGCAAATCCAGAAATTGGCGATCCGACCGCTGCCACCGCTGCCATAGAAATAGGCGCTGGGAACCGGGTTGGCCCCGCCGATGAAGGCCGGATTGAATTTCATCCAGGCTCCCACAAGCGTCGTGCCGGTGCCGCCAATAATGAGATTGCCGGTGCCCGTGGCAATCGAACTGTTCTGACCCAAGTATACGGCGCACGGTACTGAGTTGGTGTATCCCTGGTTGCAAAGCTGGAAATCGTTGCCCAGATATATGTTGTTGGTTTTCGCCAGATAGAGCGTGCCGTGACTGAAATGGGCGCCGCCACTGGCAACCAGAATTTCCGAACCGGAATCCGTGAAGTTATCAAGTCCGGACAAATCCAGGGTCACATTGTGAATGTCCCCGCCCGAAACCGAGCCTTGGTTCACATGCAAATTGCCGTTCATGGAGAGTGCACCACCGGCCCCCAGCAGGGTGATGGTCTCAATGGCATTGGCCGGAGCCGGGCTCGCCGTGTTCAAGGCGTCCGCGCCCACATACATTTGCCCGTTGCCGGCATCAAGGGTCAAAGTCACACCGGGGTCGATGAGAGTCGTGTAATTGCCATTGGTGGGAACGTAATCGAGCTCCCAAATGGGCATTTGAGCCACGGTTGTGGTATTGTCCAAAATGTTGTTCACGGAGAAAACCGAGTTGAGGTTGGCTCCCGTGCCGGTGAACTGAACCTGGTTGTAGTACGTTTGCTGCGGGCTGGTCCAGTTGGCGGCGTCGCTCCAATTGGTGCTCGTGGTCACGCCGGGAACTCCGATCCATTGCTCTGTCGCAGCCGATCCTGAAAATACAACAAATGAGGAAAGTGCCAGCACGATTTCCATTTTTGCCTTTGTCATTAGCCTGCTGATCTTGGACTTGAAGTTCATATGCGTGACTTTGTTTGTGGTTTCGGTTTTGTCTTTGCTTTTTGGGTGTTTCGGAATCAAACCTTCGACAGCCGGTGCGCCCTTTTTCGGCGGCACTGTCACCCTTTGTGAGAGGAACTGTCGTAACATTTTTCATCCATGGCCATTTTTTGAATGCAATCATTTTATCCACGATCGGGATCCCATAATGATGGCGTTTCCGAGCGACACGGCGACAGGACTAAATGATCGGCTATGGCTAGAAATCTACTAGACGACTAGCGAAGCGGGAATGGACATTCTAACACTGTGCATGGACAATTGACCGGTGCTGTTCAACTGCGGACGTCCGGGAAACGGGCGCCATAGCGCCGCCGGTGTTCAGAAGGCGAATGGTTGTGCATTTTGCTGAAGGCGCGGGAAAAGTAAAACTGGTCTGAAAAACCAAGTTGTTCGCTGATTTGTTTAATGGAAAACTCCGTGGTGTTCAGCAACTGCACGGCTTGTTGCATGCGCAAATGGTTTAGATAGCTTAATGGAGCATAGCCGGTCACGCGCAGAAATGAGGTTGTGTAATGGGATCGGGACAAGTTCACTAGCGAGGCCAGCGTGGCCACTTTCAAGGGTTCACGCAAATGCCCTTTCATAAACTCGATACTTCTGGTTATTCGGTCGCGCACGCTGGTTCCGCCATACCGAAATTCATCTTTGTGGCGAAGCATCAATCCCATCAAATGGGTTAATGAATGAGCGGCGTAAATCAAGTGGGTCAGGGTGAAGCCATGCTCAAGACCCTCCAGTACGTCCTCAAAGAGAGATAGCAACTGCACATCGCCCCCCAAGGGCACGACTGGATTTTCCCTGGTCACTGCGAGCAACTCGAGATAAATCGGAACATTCAAGCCTACGGCATGGAACCAATAGATGGTCCAGGGCGCATATTTGACCGCCCCATAAACGTGCGGCGTGTTGACGGGCAGGACCAGCAACTGGTTCTTGGATATCCCGTGCTTTCGACCGGAGATTTCACACCAGCCGTTTCCCTCCGCGCAATAAATGAAAATGACTTCCGGGGATCCCATTTCCCGCGCGCAGGTATGGCCTTTGGCTTTAGGGTAGTAGCCTGCGTCGGTCGGTAACAATTGCCTGAGCAGAGGATGCTGCAGGGCCGTGGCTAGAATTGGTCGCGGCAGCACCACCAGGCGCTGTCCGACAAATCCTTCGTGCTTCTCACGCCATTTCATATGGGGATTGAGGTGCTTGGTCATTACCAGTATCAACGAGGGCTGCCGATTGCAACTTTTTCGTCTGGCAGGCTGGGGCTTAGGAACGCCGCGAGATGGACAATCAAGGCCGTCACCCGGAGTGACGGCCTTGATCAATTAAATGTGAAATCTACTTCTTGAGTTTCCGATTCAGGCCCAAAAGCAGGGAAGCTCCACAGCCAAGCAAGCCAAAACTCGACGGTTCCGGAACAGCTGTAAAATCAAGATCATACCCCAAATTTGGAGCTGGATAAATTGAATCTGGCTGGCTGGTCTGGCCGAACGACGGATTCGGGTTGCCTGCGTCACTGGTGTTGGAATCGTATACTCCTGCGCGAGAGAATTCGTAACCGGCCGATCCCTGGACAAAAGGACCGTTGGGAGCACTCCCACTCAAGCTCCCATTCTCGACATTCCATGTGATCTGACCGTTGTTCCCATTGTCCGGGGAATTATTGCTAATCAGGTCTCCCCAAGGGTCCACACCACCAACGACAGTGGCCCCAATATCATAATAACTCTGATACGAGAGAGTCACAGTCGAAGGCAACTGTACCCAAGCATAGCCATTCGCCCATAGAGTTGGAGTTCCCGCCGGTACGACAGCCGAAGCAACGACGCTGCCGGCGGTGGAGTTGCCGCCCGCGCCCCAAAGTGTAATGGTATGGCTGATATCCAAGGGCGCGTCATTGGGGTCGGCGTAACCAAGATAGTTCGCGCTCACATTATAGTAGTAGGGGGTGTAGAATACACCGCCGACAATTCCGGTAAAGGCGTTCTGACTGAGGCCTGTCAAACTGACGTTCGGCAAATAAAGCTGGGTGTTTTCATTTTGGTCTCCGTTCACTGTTTGGGCAAAGGTGGCCGGGGCAAAATTCATGCCCAATGCGGCTCCGACGAGGATTGATAGGTTAGTTGCTTTCATTTTGATTTGGGTTTTTCTTTTACGATCTGTTAATGCTTTCCAGACCAGCCAGCCGCGAGCGAACCTTGATGGAGCATGGGCCAATTGGACATATTAAAATCCTAACAAAGCTTTTCCTTAGTGGAATGGACAACTCGCCGAACCGCATGGACATTTGACCGCTCGAAAAGCACGTTTTAGCCTTGCGCCAAACCAAGGTGTGGACCCGCGAAACATTATGAGGCTCATGGACAAATTGGCCGCCCTCAATTTAATTTCGTAGTCTGGTGATTCTGTCGGAGGCGGGTGAACCGGGTTCGCGCAGACGCAGTCCGTCCCAAACATTCCGGACCGGGTTCCGGTTCCGGCCTCACCCCTTTGTTCGGATGGAAGAAACTTTTCACGAATGTCAGTCAGCCTTTGGAAGCTGCGGACAATTTCCCAGACGGCGCGCTCTCGCCCAATCGCTTTTGCTTTAAAATCCACGATAATAATGATTGAGTAAGTCTTTGGTGCATTTTCGCCTGAAGTGGAGGACAGGACTGGTTGAAAGAAGAAAAGTGATTTCCAACCTATTGGAATAACCTTTTCTTCAGGTTCCAAGGGGGTTCAAATGTAAACGTGATGAAGCATCATTCGAATGATATCTATTATGCGGACGATTCTGCAATTTCAAATGGCACCAATCTGAACCCCAGAACTGCTGGCTTTTGCCTGAAAAAGCACGCTCAGATTATCCGGTCCAACGTGCACCTAAACGTGCACCTATCGATACAAACGGATTGGTTCGGATACGGTCGGATTATGAGGGATCGCTCGATTTTACCCCTCAAAAATGGCCTTTTTCGGGCCGATTCCGACCCTCGCCTCCATCAAAAACGCCTGTAGATACAGGGTTTTTCGGAGGACAAAGCGTCGAGTTTCAGTGAAATCTTCAGTGACCGGACTACTCCGGCACTATCCGGGCGGAATCACGCAGGGCCCAGTGTCTTGAAACGGGCGGTCCTTTAGTGGGATTCTTTGACAAAAACGGTCAACTCGTCGTCACAAACGCCGCCGGCCCAGGGCCTGCGTCAACGTTAGAGCACTACAGCGTAACTATTGATGGTAAACACGCACAGGAATTCTTCGACCAGAGCGGTCGTGAATCCGACGGACGCATTGACTATGTTGGCGACTGGCATAAGCACACAGGATTCTCTTTGGCACCAAGCAAGCAAGACGTTTTTGGAATGAAAACAATGGCGGACTTCGAGTTTTCACCAACAAGACACCCAATTTCTTTGATCTATCGGATATGGCCTCTGGCTTGGCAAGTATATGTTTGGGATGGCTCAGGATCGCTCCTGAAAATACCGTCAAAGATTGATCGACTTAATAACTATTCAGCGGGAGGCATCTAATAACTTTGCACAAAGAACGTTTATGCCTTAATCAGCTTGGGAGCCCACGAAACTCTGTCTTCTATTGAAGACATTTAATCGAAATCGGTCAACAAAGCTCAAACCTAGCGTTAAATGGAATGATCGCCTGACTGAACTCGCGAAACGTCTCAGGCTTCATTGGAAAGTGTGTACCTCTCCGCCAACAGAGCCTCTTGCATCTTCTCCAGTTTTACCGATCGAATAAGCCCCAGCGGCGGGGCAAAGCGGCATCCCATTTGACAAGTCTGGTGGAAAATAGGGCGCAGGTCTGCCCAGGAAGGCTGTCGTTGGAAGATTGGGCACCGTAGTTGCGCAGATAACAGCACTTCGCCGCATTTACGGTGGCTGGAGGCAAAAGTTTCGGTGCACTGGCCTCTGATTAACAGATGGCCTGAACATTTATGCTGATCCGCCGGTCGGCATCCCGCTTTACACTCAGTACGTGACCGGGAATTGGCAATTGTTCTGCCAATCTGGCTTCAGTCAGACCGAGATTCTCAGCAATGAATACATGACGACTAGTGGCCATCTCAAATATCTCCCCATGCAATTCTGGCAGGGCGGCCCATATTCCGTTCAGCATGACCAATGGTGCCTTACTTTTGAGGATCGCGGGCCACGCCAGTTGGGCCAACTCGCGCAGTTTGGCCATGTCCAGCGAAGCCCGGAGATAATTTATGCCGTCTGCGGGCACGAAGTGATCGGCCGACCTTGAATCGAGCCCGCACACAGAGGAAATGGGAGATTTGATTTGTGACCCGGAGTGTGCCAGCGCCGTAAACAAGTAGTCGCGGGCATTTTGTTCACCCTGAATGACGCTGCAACCTCGCTCTTTGCGTAGCAAATCCTCGCAATTGGTGACATTCCTGCCGCTCCAACTGATTGCCTCGGCATGAATTGAGGGCATCTGGCGGCAAATACGCTCGAGGATCTCGGCTCGTTTCACCCTAGGAAGTCGTTCAAATATGCGAATAAATGATTCAATTTGCCGCAGGTTGGCTCCATTGGCCCAGTCCAGAATTGTGCTGGCGCACTGGCCGGCGATATCGCCAATTTCCTCGTAATACAGTCTCCGACCGCGCAATTCAGAGAGGCCTGCGTCCAGCAAGTTAAGGAGTTTGGATCCGCGACTTGGCATCACGGGCGCGATTGGACTCGAGACCAACGGAAGAATTGACTGATTTTTGAGTTTTCTCATGCTTTTTAGTTAGACGCGCAACGGATTGGCCATCGACAAACCCATGGAATCCGCCCGCGCTAGGCCGCCGAGCTGCCGCCGTATAACATGTAACTCGTATGCGCTAATATATGGTACATCCAATAGTGACGCAATTGCCTAGACACACGGGAATTCAAAACCTCCACTTTTATCGCAGATATAGGTTACTATCCGTCCAATCGCGAATACATACGGGTAACTCTGAATACGTCTTCACCGACAAGGTAATTAGTGCTTATCTAGTGTTCGATACGGTATTAACAAGATATTAAACATACCGTCGTTGTGTAAATGCCCGTATTAATCGGAAAAAAACAATTAATCGCACAAAAAACACGCTGCAAAGGGAAAAAGCCTATAATGGAGGTATAACTTTGGATGGCGACAACTCACAATATCACTGAGCCGACTGCCAAATAAGCAAATACGCCTGCAACAGACATAAGACATTATGAAGCAACAAAAGAAAGCTCGGAAGCCCGCGCCGGCCCGGAAGAAGCAAAAGAACAAGAACATAGGATCTAATTCCAAGGTCATTACCCTCGACAAGCATATTAAGAATAAGGCCTGGCCCAAAGCGCATAAAACAGCGTCTCAAGATACAAATAATCAATCCGCGTTAAATCACGTCAAGTCAACGGCGGAGGATGTGTACTTGACAACAGCACCGCCGTGTTTCGGGGATCCTTTCTTCTCCATAACCTCGGCGAGGCATTTCAATTATACGATCCGTCAACAACCGGCTCTCTCTGTTCCATCTACCGCTAAGGAATTGTGCGCCAAGTACTGTTTGATCGAAAGCGATACCGTGCGTGAGTTAATAGGGGACAAGCAAACAACCATCGGCACGGTCCCCGGCATGACTGGACGCCTGATTGTCGCCACATCAGACGTCTATGTGCGGAGCGGCCTTTCGCCAACTCAAGTCCTTGGCCCTGCCACAGTCTGCACTTTAATTGACGGGTGCGGGTTTATTTACGGAATCGGCGTTACGGTTCAATCTACCTGCTGGACTTTAGCGGGGCAAACTCTTGAAAATGCGCTGGTCGATAAGGTCAAGTTCTGCTCGGAATTTGGCTTAAAGATTCAAAAGCAGGAATGGCCAGGAAATTATCTCCCGCAGAACATCTTTGTGGATAGCGGGGCAATGGTTAAAGGCTTTTCACCAGATTCCGCAATAGGGCGGCTGGGTTTGACGCTTTCCAACAGGCCAAGTGGTCGTCACGACCTAAAGCACATACTAGAACAACACTTTGCCATCATTGATGGGCACTGCATACAATGGCTTCCTGGTACGGTGCCAACCGCGTCTCGGCGGAATGGAGTGCGGAACACCCTGGATGGTGCCCTGACTTTTCAAGAATTTAATACATTGTTGGTCTTGGCAGTGCTGAAGTATAATTCCAGTTCGCTAACGGGCTATCGCCTGACGGCAGACATGATTGCCGCCGGCGTTGCTCCTTGCCCAATAGACGCGTGGAACTTTGGATTGAAGCATGGCGGCGGTCTACTCCGGCTGGTTTCACTTGACCACGCAAGACTATATTTGTTGCCCACTGCCGATGCTGTTGTGACTGCGCATGGCATCCGCTACGGTGGCCTTCATTACACCTGTGAACGTGCCGTGCGTGAGAATTGGTTTGGAAGGGCACGGAATCAGGGGCCAGTGCCAATCAAAATATCGTATGACCCGCGCCGGGTTGATCATCTTTATTTGCACAGCCCAGACGGCTCAACCACCGAACACTGTCTGCTCACGCCGGCCGCTCGGCCCTTCAAAGGATTTACATGGGCGGAGGTCGTTTGCTGGAAAGAACAACACAAATCCACACGGCCGGTGGGTTCCGTCGATGGGATAGGAGGCCATTGACATGGCACGACCGACGAGAGAACAGTCAGACCCCCGCGTAATAAGGGATTGGATCAAGGAGGGCCGGGGAACGGGGCACAATGGTACTTGGCAGCCATGGCTGCGGATTCAGGACCTGTCGAGCACCGGCAAGGCGGGACGCCTATCGAGACATATCTCAGGTGATCGGTTGGTTCACGTCTTGAGCGGATATGAAACGCACTGTTTTGACATATTCGAGTGGGCTCCGGGGATAATTGACATCAACGAGCAATACCCATTGTTACCCCTGGAAGAAACCCAGGAAATCGCCCGGGAATTGGGCGTCGATCACCCTGTCTCCCCAAACACGGGTGATCCCATCGTGATGTCAACGGACTTCATGCTAACCCAACAAAATACTGAGAGCCCTAAAGAATATTTCCCCCGCGACTTCAAGCCAGCCCAGCGATTGTTCTCGCCCAAAACGCTGGCAAAGTTTGAAATAACGAAACGCTATCATAAAAATCATGGACGTGACTGGCGTTTAATCACAGATCACAATTTCCCGATTGAACTGGCGCGGAACCTTTCTTTTCTGCGCGATAAGCGCAGTCTCGACGGCCTCAAGGGAATCACGCCTGAAGTCATCGAGAACGTTCGGCAGGTGCTGCTGCCATTGATTTGGAAAGGCAATTCCAGTCTATCGAGTGCGGGATTGCATTGCGACAGGCAGCTTGGTCTCGACGAGTTGGGCACAAGCCTTAATGTGGCCTACCATTTCATCTACACGCGCCAGTGGATCGTTGACTTGACGCACCGACTACGCGCGGGCCTTCCGCTCATCCTTCTTTCACCACAACCAATTTAAGTCGACATATGTACCATTACAATTCTCTGCTACAATGGAGCACTGAATCCGATTCTTCGTTGGAACGGGTGCTGTGGGTTGATGCCGCGGAAGAAAGCATCTTTGTCTTCCGGATTGAGTTAAAGCGAAAAAAGAACAGCCCTAAGACCTTCCCTTGCTCGCGGACCAAATCAGAATTGAAGGACGCGTTCAAGCATGGGCATGTTCGTGTGTTGTTAAAAGACCCATTTCTCCGCCCTGCCGTCCCCGTTGAATCACTTACCGAAGATGAACAAAAAAGTTGGGAAAAACTTCAAAAAGACCTTGAGCCCATTATAAAGGATCCGGAGAGGAACATTCTCCGCGGCCCCGAGCAACGGCGCGGGTTGATATCTGCTGCAGCTGAACGCGCCGGGGTGTATGGCACTACCATTCACTCGTTGCTGATAAAGTACTGGATTGGGGGCCAAACCCCGCAATGCTTGCTGCCAGATTATCGCTCCTGCGGCCAAACAATCCGCGGCAACAAGGGCGGTAAAAAACGCGGACGGCTTAATGCGGAAGAGGCCAAGGTCGGTCACAAAATTGGTGTGGCACTCACCCAAGAAATTGAGACCCTTTGTCGTCGCGGCCGCGATATGTTTTATCTCAAAGAGGCGAAAACGCTGAAACTAGCGCACCAACTCACGTTGGGGAAGTTTTTCTATGACGATTATGAATTGAAAGATGGCGTCTGGGTGCCTGTGTTAAAGCCGGACGATGAACTGCCGAACATACGACAGTTCAAATATGTCCACAAAAAGTTCAGGGATCCCGAGAAGGAATGCAAGGCCAGGGAAGGTCCAAAGAGTTTTCAGTTAAAGGGCCGGGCCCTGCTTCGGAACACGGAAACTGAGTTGTTGGGACCGGGACAAGTAGCCCAAATGGATGCAACGACCGCCGACATTTACCTGGTCAGCGAACATGATCCCAGCGTGATCATCGGGCGTCCAACCATTTACGGCATCAAGGACGCGTGGGCAAGGTTCTTGTATTCACTCATCGCGACGTATCGGCATACCAGTTACTGGGGTGGTGCTTTGGCGCTGGAAAATGCCCTGGTGAACAAGGTTGCTTACTGTGCCGAGTACGGAATAACCATCAAGGCAGATGTTTGGCCGGTCAATTTTCTGCCTGGGAAGATACTGGTGGATCACGGAGAAATGTCTACCTACAAATCCGACCAGGTAATTGCCGGCCTCGGGGTGGACATCGACGTGCTGCCAGCAGGCCGCGGCGATTTGAAAGGAATTATCGAGCAACACTTCCGTAAGATTAACAATCAAACAATTAACTGGCTTCCCGGTGCTTTGCCGAGGTTCAGGGAAGATCGTAATAAGCGCCACGAGCTGGACGCGGTCTTGAATATCCATGAATTCCGCTTTTTCCTGCTGGAAGCGACGCTTAAATACCATCAGAAGCTCCTCACGGGGTACAAGGCTGATGCGGACATGATTGCTGCCGGGGTGGAGTTGAGGCCGATTGAATTGTTGCACTGGGCGCAGGCGAACCGGGGTAGCCAATTTCGGCATTTCTCGCTGGATCAGGCGCGCTTGCAACTTCTGCCCGGCGGCGAAGCTGCCGTTACCAAAGACGGAATCCGGTTCAAGAGTGTAAATTACACATGTGAGCGTGCGATTACGGAGAAGTGGTTTGAGCGCGCCCGCCGCGACGGCACGTTCAAAGTCCAGATTGCAATTGACCCGCGCTACATGGAACCAATCTATTTGCGCAGTTCCAAATCAGCTTCAATCGAGCCCTGCCAACTAACATCAGCAGATTCGCGCTTTCGCGGCTGGACGTGGGAAGCATTGGACGAGCACTCAAAAGATCAAAGCAGTCAGGAAATCCAGAGTTTTCCGCAGGAAGCTCAAGCAGCCGTGGAACTGCATGCTAAAGTCACACAAATCGCCGAAAATGCCATTGCGCGCCAGGAAGCCGCCAAGGCCGAAAACCCTGGCCAGAGTGTTGCCTCACGGCTGAATAAGATGCCCGAGAATCGGAAGGCAGCGAAGGCGTCGGAAGATGCCAGTTCACTTTCCCGCACCGCCACCCCACCGGCACCTGCTCCCGAGGAACCATCATCAGACAAATTTATTCATTTGCCCACTGTTGCAAAAATACCAACGACACTTCGCCCGAAGATCGAGTCGGCATTCACCAGAAAACTTCGTGAACAATTCGAAATGGCCCAACGCACTTTATGAAAAGAGACGATAAACCTTTCAGGGACGGAAGCCCAAGACCATACCGGGGCAGACGAGTCATTGCCCGCTATCTCGAGCCGGAAGATGAAGATTATCGCGGCAACCCGCTCCTTGAAGCCCTGCCAGGAGAGTGGGACGAATCCAAGGTCATTGAAAAGCTGACTTGCTACCTCCCTGGCAACAAAGACCTACGCCTCAAAAACAACGCGATTCGGAAGAAGCGCCTGATCGCGTTTAAAACCAAGTTCTTTCAGCCCTTTGATTGTCACCGTTACATGGAAGAAAATATTTCGATGATGTTACGTAATGGATACATCGGGCGCAATCCACTCAATCCCCGTTTCCGGAGGAACTTGCGTGATAGTGTTGATATGTTGATTGATGAGTCCGAGGATGAAATGCCTCCGATCTTACCCGCCGGAAATCTGGGCTTTGCGTTACTTGGATCGCCGGGCATGGGCAAAACCATCAGTTTGGCCAAGATTCTCATCAGGCAGTATCCGCAGGTCATACAGCACCGGAATCATCCGACCGATCCCACCTTTCAGGACATCCAAGTGGTCTGGCTGTTCCTGACCTGCCCTCATGATTCGTCCACCCGCGGACTTTGTCTGCAGTTTTTCGGTGAACTGGACGCGATATTGGGGACGACATACTACGATGATTATGCTGGCGAAAACGAAAACGGACTGATTGCCGCCATGGCAACCGTGGCCGCATTGCATTCGCTGGGCGGCCTGGTCGTTGACGAATTGCAGTTCCTCAGCCCGGGCAAAAGTGGCGGCAAGAGTGAACTGCTGAAGTTTATCGTCCAATTGCAAAACACAATCGGAATTCCCGTTATTTTTGTGGGCACCCACGCTGCCGCTGGCATTGTGGCTGGCGGCCCGCACCAAGCGCGCCGCAGCGTGGGGATTGGCGGTGACACTTGGGATCCCCTTGCGCCTGACAGCGCCGAATGGGATCTGTTCTTAACCGCAATGTGGGAACATCAGGTACTTAAAAACTATGTACCGCTTGATTCGGATTTTGCCAAACTGATGCATTGGGAATCACAAGGCGTCCCCTGCTACGCCGTGGATCTGTTCTTCTTTGCGCAACGCGTGGCCATGGATGACGGCACGGAGACAATCACACTGGATGGCATTAGGCGGGCAGCCGAGAACAGAATGAAATTCAACCGGCCATATATTTTGGCGTTACGTTCAGAAGGCCCTGTGGCCG
>Ga0302319_10008645_pt1 | contig 19762 bp, 13 predicted proteins | sample Bog_T0_2_FD_203319 | JGI IMG/M metagenome (GOLD analysis project Ga0302319, IMG submission 203319) | Peat permafrost microbial communities from Stordalen Mire near Abisko, Sweden - Bog_T0_2 | ecosystem: Environmental > Terrestrial > Soil > Wetlands > Peat | place: Sweden: Abisko, Stordalen Mire... | reverse complement strand
TTTGTGTCCAGAACTACCCGCGTACCAGGCCTCGACGACGCCCGATACCTTGTCGATCCATGGCATGGTGACGGCGGTGCCAGTTTCTAGCACGACGATCGTGTGGGGATTCGCTGCCGCCACTTGTTCGATCAATGCATCCTGGTTATCCGGAAGCGAAAGGCTCGGCACGTCCATGTCTTCAGCCAGCCACTGCGAAGCGAAGACAATCGCCAAGTCAGCACCCTTGGCGAGGGTCGCCGCTGACTTCGGATCTGTCCCCGAATCGAATTCAATCTTCGTGTTCGGCAGTTTCGCCTGGAGTGCCTTCAAAGGAGAGATTGGGAACCAGATGTGATCCTGCCAATTCGTGGCGCCTTTTCCCGGTGGCATGATGGCATTGCCGCCGGGAGGATCTACTTGAGCCGAACCTCCTCCCGAAATCATGCCTACGTCCGCGTGTCCACCGATGATTGCAATACTGTGGACCTTGGACGGATTGATAGGAAGCACGGTCGGGCTGTTCTTTAAAAGAACGATGCTCTTCTCTTCAACCCGCTGCGCGACTTCGAATCCTTTTTCAACGTTGACAACGCTCTTCTGTGGCGGGTCGTCGACAACCCCGGAAAGAAACTCAGCATAAAGGACTCTGCGCGCATGGTCGTCGATCTCTGCCATCGGAACTTGCCCAGCTTCCACAGCTGCCTTGAGCTTTGGACCGAAAAAGTCAGCCATCGGCTGTTCCTGATCAAGGCCTGCGGTGGATGCCTTCTCAGTACTGTGGGTGCCTCCCCAGTCGGAGATCACAAAACCCTTGAAGCCCCAATCTTTCTTGAGCACGTCTTGCAGTGTGTAGTGATTTTCGCAACCGAAGTCTCCATTGATCCGGTTGTAGGAACACATCACCGCGCCGGGATTCGCAATCGAGATAGCGATGTGAAACGCGAGCAAGTCAGATTCCTGAATCGCGCGCTTCGAAATGACCGAGTTCACAAAGTTGCGCCCCGTCTCCTGATCATTCATCACGTAATGCTTGATGTCGCCAACCACGTGCTGAGCCTGTTCGCACTTCATGAGGTTGCCAACGACTGTGCCCGCAAGCAGAGGATCTTCGCCCGCGTACTCGAAGTTGCGGCCGTTCCTAGGCTCGCGAGCCAAATCCACTCCGCCACCCAAGGTCATATTGAAACCTTGTGCCCGGAGTTCCTGTCCGATCACTGTGCCGAATTCGCAGGCCGAGTCAGTGTCCCAGCTCGATGTCGCTCCCAAGCTCGACGGCATGGCGGTGGAATATCTCCCGTTTGCTCCACTGTCTCTGACCCCATAGCCCGCATCCGAAATCACCAGAGGCGGTATTCCAAGGCGCGGTACTCCCTCAACGTATCCCGCTCCACCGTTTGCCAGATGCGTTAGCGGCATCTGCCATTGGGAGGCATGTGCCATTCCATTACCGTGCAAGAGCACTAGTTTTTCATCGAGTGTCAACTGTTTTAGGGCGAGTTCCGTCCGTTCCTCCGGGGCGAGGCCAGGATTCATCCAAGGCCGGTCAGCACCTTGAGCGCTCGCAACGGATGCCGCCGACAGGGCCCCAAGGATCGCGGCGCAGATGAAAAGGAGCCGAAAACTGGAGTCCCGATTAGACCGGGGTTTCCGAAAGGTATTCAGGAGAGCGACGAGAGTCATTTAGAGCCTTCCGTTCTGTTTTGAATGACAAACCTGGCGTTATTGATATGAAGCTCTTTGAGGTACGTGACTCCGTTTATGACCGAAGTGACCACGCCAGTTGTTTCCTGTTTTCCTTCGACCTTGTGCGCGGAGACTGTAAAGGATTTGTCGTCTTCCGTCTTCATGGTCAGCCGCACCCACGATCCGGATGCTGCGTTCCACGACACTTCGCATATCCCGCGAGGCAGATCTGCGTTTCCGGCTCGGACAGGCGTTGCCAGATAAATCGTCTGAGCGTCCGTGGCCGCCATCAGAGTGCCCGAAAAGAGCATCGCCAACAGGGCAAGCCCACGCATGTACCTCACGGACGGCTCCCTCTTTAGCGTCAGATTGTGTTGGATTCCACGCATGTATGCAAGCTAGGCAAGGCTGGGACTATTTAAAAGGCCCATCGTGCATCAGACAGGGCACTAAGAATGAAGGCTATTTATTTGCATCTAGATAGCCCTGATGAGGGAGGCGGCTCAAGGGAATGTATCATACAGATTTTCGCCCCAAAAAGGAGGGTCACCAAGTCCGGACAGCAACAACAGTGGGTGGGCCGGGATGACCTTCAATGACGTTCGCTTCGATTACCGCTTCAAGGTTAAGTTTTTCCCAGTTCTTCGGAGCCTTTTGCAGCACTGCATCCAGGTACGCTGGATTGGAGACGACCTCGCTTGCGGCTTCGGTTCCTTCCCCCAAAATCCCGGCCAGTATGATGACAGGCTCCCCGGTCACCTTGTCGCGAATTCTAGCGACTACGGCATAGTCACGCGCAAGGCTCTTTCCTGGAACCTGCCATTCAAGCATCCAGTTCTTTTTGGGCGAGGTCGTTCGATCGACCACCTCGCGAACGTGGCGATTGTCGTATTCGAACCCAATCGGCAAATCCTGGGTTATGCGCATTGTCCAGGGATTGTCGAAAGCGCCAATCAGAACGAACGGGCCTTCTCGCAATTGAGCGAAGCCAGTATCCGACGCGGCCAATACGCGAAACTCGCCGCTCTTCGGTACGAGTGGCGCTATAGAACGGGCGAGCGTAATAACGTCATAAACGTTCAGACTGGCACTCTCTCCCACAGGAATCGGGGGGACTGTTCTGCTTTGAAGATCGACAGAGTCTGTCGGTACGCCGAGACAATACGTAACCCGACTTGAAGTTGCGGTGATTGGCTCCCAGAAACGCGCTAAACTTGAGGGCTCGCTTTGGCGTACGGCGGGACTTGGGGTTCTCACGTGCCCGATCCAGAAGCCAAGAAGTGCAGCAAAAAACAGAGCAACCGCTGTTAACAGCCAGTTGTAAATTGCAGAACGTGCAAGCTCTCTTTTGGAATCTCCCGACGGATTTTCGGACGCCACTGGGTGTTGAGGCAACAATTCAACATGCTCAGAGACCACCTGCATGTCGTCGGAGGCGGAGGAATGATGTGCCAGCTCTCGAAAAGAGGGGACGTAGGAACCAAGCGGCAACTCGATGACCAGTTCCCCCGCATGGTCGGGGCTGTAATAGTACTGAATGAGCCTTTTCCGAACCTCAGCCGCTGTCGTGCGCACTACGGGATCAAGATTTACATCGTAACTCGGTTCGCGTCCAAAAGCCTCGACGCCGATCGTCCGTTCCTTTAAATCACCTGCGTTGCCAAGCAACGTTTGCTCGACGGTATATGTGAGCAACACCGGGTATCGCTTGCTGTTTGTGAATAGCGGGTGCGCCACGAGGCGCCTCAGCTGTTCGCGAACCAGTACCGCACTCGGTAGGGATTCAGCCAAGATCGTGTCTTTGTCGGATTGTGGTGATATCCCCATCCTGCACTCATCCGCCCATATGAATGAGCCGGCTTCAACCGCTTAAGACCTTCATAGGGTTTTCCCAATTCATTCCAGCGAGGCCACAGCCGCAGTCATCGTGTTCGGGACGACTTTGCGCCGGGCGAACTAGCTGAAATCCCTCACCATTCTATGTGCTGGCTCGCAATCATGTATGATACATCCCTTTTGGGAAGCGAGCCATCCCGCTTAACATATTGAAAATAATGACCTAATGGCGTTCCCTTCGGGGAGACTCCCTGAAATCTGCCTCCGAGGCAGGCAATCCGCCTGGCCGAAATGTCGGCTTGTCAGACACTTGCTCTTGATTCTCAATTGGCCGGTTAGGCGGTTACCTGGTGCTCATCGGAACTCGAGTCATGAGTGCGAGGGATTGTACCGGAGATGAGCCCATGAATTAGGCTTCATCCAACCCTGGGGGCTCCGCGTTGTCAATTTCACCCGATGGTGGGCGAAGACGAGGATACTGCTTGCTCCTCATGATTTTCACAGTTTGCAGTTCATGATGATGCCAACTTGCGAATCGGCTTGGAGAGCTCCGAAGCAACTCGGAAGTAGATGTCTTCCGAGTTCAAATCCGGGATTGGTGCTGATTTTCGGCAAAGAGAACTTGGGCTGATCCCACACGATCAGCCCGGTGGCCCGCTTCCCAGAAATTTGGGGGCATTTTGTGGGCAAATAGCGCCCATGGTGTCAGTTCTGCCGGTTGTGCCGGCTCATAAGTCCTGTGCCGTCTATAATTTGGCTTTTGAAGCATTCCATGGCATGGAAGAGGTCATCGGTTCGATCCCGATCAGGTCCACCAATCTACTCCCGATAAATCTGAAATAGGGAATCCTTCGGCCCTGAAGCGAAGCCATGGCTCGTTCAGAGCTGACTCAGCTTCGTGGCAGCGCGGTGCGTGCCGCGTGATAGCCGCACATCCCATGAACACCGCCGCCGGGAGGCGTGGACGACGAACACAGATAAAGGTTCGATGTGCCGGTGGAGTAATTGCCCCACGCCGGCCGGAAGAAAAATTGCCGCAGCGACAATTCGCCGCCATTGATGTCGCCGCCAACCAGGTTGGCATCCATGGCCTCCAGCTCGGCAGGCGCAGAGACGCGCCGCGCCATCACGCAATCGCGAAAACCGGGCGCGAACCGCTCCAGTTGCGCTTCGATTCGGCTCGTCATATCGAAAGTTGATCCGTTCGGCACATGGCAATAGACCCAGGCCAGGTGTTTGCCGTCGGGCGCGCGCGTTGCGTCGAACAGCGACGGCTGCGCCACCAGCACAAACGGATGCGAAGCAATTTCGCCATGCGTCGCTGCATACTCAGAAAGCGCAATCTCTTCCACGGTCCCGCCCAGATGCACGCTGATGGCGCGGCTGCATTCCTCGGCGCGCCACGGAATTGGATCCGAAAGCGCGTAGTCGATCTTGAAAGCTCCCGGTCCGTAACGAAAGCGCTCAAGAGATTTCCGATAGCTCGGCTGAAGACGATTCGCGGCAATGGAGACCAGTTGCCGCGGCGTCACATCGCAAAGCACCAGCGCCTCGGCCCCGTCCAATTCGTCGAGCGTCGAAATGCGTCGTCCTGTACGAATCTCGCCGCCTAGCTCGTGCAAATGGTCCGCGAGCGCATCGGTAATGGCCTGCGATCCGCCGCGCGGAATAGGCCAACCGCCCGCATGGGCAGCCGCTCCCAGCACAAGTCCGGCAGCGGAACTGAGCGGCTCGTCGAGCGAGAGAAATGAGTGCGCCGCCAACCCCGCGAACAACGCACGCGCCCGCTCGCCGGCAAAGAGATTTTTCGCCAGCCGCAGCGCAGGCTGGAATGCGTAGATTCCGAAGCGCGCCATCAAAAATGGATGGTGCGGAATCCGCGTCAACGGCCCGAGCGCATCGTGGGCAAACTGCGGCCAGTGTTGCACCAGCGGCTCAACCACCTTGCGCCACGCTCGCCCGTCGCGCCCCAACGCAGCCTCCGCATCGTGCAGATCGCGCTCCAACATCACTGCCGAGCCGTCATCGAGCGGATGCGCCAGCGGCGCCGATCCATGAATCCATTGCAATCCGTGTTTCTCGAGCGGCAGCGTCGCGAAGAACGGCGAACCGGCAGCCATGGGATGCACCGCCGATCCGAAGTCGTGCCGGAAGCCGGGCAGCGTCATCTCCATGGTGCGGACCGCGCCGCCAGGCTGCGCTTCCGCCTCGTACACATCCACCTTGAGGCCGACTTGCGCCAATGTGATTGCCGCGGCCAGCCCGTTGGGTCCCGATCCAATTACATGCGTTCGCTTTATCTCTCTAGTCATGCTGAGGCAACTCATCCGGCCACTGCACCGCGGCGAATCTCCCGTCGGGCTGACGGGTCATCGCTGGTGCGTACAGGCCCATCAAACTCCGCTTCCACCAGTTTCGCGTGCGCCGTTTCTCGTCCAATGATGTAAACCAGTACTGCCACAATACCGCTCGCACATAGCGCGGGGGCGCCTGTCCGTACGGATTTCCGCGAAATAGCTCAAGCACATCGGGGTCGTTTTCCAACAGCCTTTCTTCCGTCAGCGGCACAAGGTCGTTCTGCTGCCAATCGCCCAGCGACGCAAACCACAGGTTCCATTCGAAGCGCGGCTGATAAGGCGCGTAGATGCGCGGTGCTTCGTTGAGCGCCTGCGGCTTGTAGCGGAACAGATACGGCGTCCAGTTTTCGTCGTCGTTCGAACCCTGAAACTCAATCTCATACCGGCCCCGCGTCATCACTGCGAACAGCCCATATTGATTGGCAATCCGAAACGGCTCCAACGCCACAATGGGAGCAGTCGGCAGCCGCAGATCCGGCCATTGAATGCGAAGCATCTCCGCGGTCGTCGCATACCCAATCCATCCAAGCATCAAAGCCGATCCGCAAAGTGGTGCCATCTTGAAATAGCGAATCGGACCGCGATTCTTGCGTGGACCCTCTTCCGCCGCGCCATCCTCCTCATTGAGAATGAAATGCGAGTCCTCATCTTCCAGCGCATCTTCCCGTTTCTTCGTTCCAGGTAAAGTCGCGCGCACCCGTGCCGGCAGCAGCCACTGCAAGCTTCGATCGTCCAGCAGCAGGAAGCCCAGCGCCAGCACCAGGTAATTCAGAAACGTGTAATTGGCAGTGAGAATCACGCCAATCTCCCACGGCGTCACGATGAAGAAGCAGACAAGCCGCGCCCGCCGGGGCAGGAACATCATCAAAACAACACCCAGTTCCATCGCCAGAGTGCCTGCCACCGTAGCCGCGTGGAACCAGTGCGGCAAGTGCTCGACATACCACCCAATCCACGTCGGCAGCGGCCCGTTCTGATAGTACTCGTCCATCGCCGTGTAATTTCGCCATTGAGGATCGCCGCTGAGAAGCTTCACCATCCCGGATTCGAAGTAAATGCGGAACCACTCCCATTGCAGCAGAAAGAGGCTCGCGCGCGAGGGCGGGCTTGCTATTCCCCATCCCGGCAGAAGTCCGCGCGGCGCAAAGAACAATGCCAGGAAGCCTGCTTCAAGCAGCATTCCATCCGATTGATAGCTTGAAAATGCTTGCGCCGCAGTGACGAATGAGAGGAAGCAGAGCAGGCAGACCAGAAAGCTGAACCGCGGCCAGAGATTGCAGAATGCCGCGACCGATGCGATCAGGCCAATTAATGTAACCGCCATCATCTCGTGCTCGCCGGACGAGAACCAGAACACCGTAGGCGCATACCAGAAGCGAAGCGGTCCCACCGCGCCCTGAACAGCAACGAGAAAGCGTTGTGCGGGCAATACTCCGCGTGGCCCGATCAGTCCCTCAATCTGAAAGAGCAGCGAATAGAATGCCGAGAAATAGAAAATCGCCAGCGCGCGCAGAAAAATCCAGCGCGGCGCAAAGCGCTCGCGTGAGCCTGCCTCCGCGTCGAACACCCAGCGCACCGCTCTGCCGGGAGACCACTTCACCGAGGCGCGTTGCGCGAGATGAGTCGGAAGCAGTTCCATAATGTAGACCTGCGAGAGTCCTCCGAATTCATGACCTAGATTACTCGCAGCACCCTGCTAATTCCAGCGCCACATGCAACGACTCGCAACCCTAGGGAACCTCCGATTCAGTCGTTGTTTTGAAAGGGCACGACTTCAGTCGTGCCGTAAATGCAGCGAAATGACCGTGTCCTTTAGCCCCTGAGGGAATGCCGGTGGCCTATTCAGAGCTTCCCAAGCCGATCCTCGAACCCGCACCGCTTACACTGAAGTGCAAAGGTCGGGTCATGAGCGCAGCCATCGAATTCCGGAACGTATCCTTCGCGGTTTCCCGCGAGCGGCTGCTCCTCGATAATATTTCGCTCACCCTCGAAGAGGGCACCACGACCGCCATCCTGGGCCGCAGCGGTTCCGGCAAAACCACCCTGCTGCGCACCGTCAACCGCCTGATCGAGCCCACCGGCGGCAATGTGCTCGCCCACGGAATCGATGTCCGGACCAGCAACCTCATCGCTCTGCGCCGTTCCATGGGTTATGTGATTCAGGAGACCGGCCTGTTTCCCCACTTCACGGTCGAGCGCAACGTGGGAGTGGTGTTGGAAGCAGAAGGCCGGCCCCGTGAAGATCGCATCCATCGCAGCCATGAGCTGATGGCGGCCGTCGGCCTTGATCCGGCCGCATTCGCGCAGCGCTACCCGCACCAGCTTTCCGGCGGCCAGCGACAGCGCGTGGGCGTGGCTCGCGCACTCGCCGCCGAGCCGGGCATTCTGTTGATGGATGAGCCCTTCGGCGCGCTCGATCCGCTCACCCGCGGCGAAATGCAGGACATGCTCCGGGGCTTGATGGCCACGCTGAAGAAAACCGTGCTGCTTGTGACTCACGATCTCGATGAAGCTTTGTATCTCGCCGATCGCATCGTGTTACTGAGCGAAGGCAAGCTGATCGCGAACCTCAAGCCCGCGGAGTTTCTGCGCTCGAATGATCCCCTTATCGATGCCTATGTGCGCGCCTTCCATCGCGGCCAGCGAACTGCATCTGGGCCAAACTCAGCGAGTGAGGTGTGCCCGTGAACGCCGGCTTCTTCGCGCAATTCGGCAGCGAGATCGCCACGCTCACGCTTGAGCACCTTTGGCTCACCGGCGCGGCCATGCTCTTCGCCACGGCCATCGCCGTTCCCACGGGCATCCTTCTCACGCGTTCGCCGCAATGGGCCCGGCCGGTGATTGCCGCAGCCAACATATTGCAGACCATCCCATCGCTGGCCATGTTCGGCTTCCTCTTGCCTCTGCCGTGGCTGGGCGACCGCGCCGCGCGCATCGCAATTGTTGCACTCACTGCTTATGCGTTGTTGCCCATCCTGCGCAACACCTATGCGGGCATTCGCGGCATCGACCCGGCAGTGATTGAAGTCGCGCGTGCCCTCGGCCTCACCGGCTCGCAGCGGCTCTTCAAGGTCGAGTTACCCCTGGCCGCATCTTTCATCCTCGCCGGCCTGAGAACCGCCACCGTCACCTGCGTCGGCATCGCCACCATCGCGGCCGCCGTGGGCGCTGGCGGCCTGGGCGAGCTGATCTTCCGCGGCGTCGCCTCGGTCGACAACCGCCTCGTGCTTGCCGGCGCAGTTCCCGCGGCATTGCTTGCGCTCGCTGCCGATGCAGCACTCGGTCTGCTCGAACGCCGCTTCAAGGTTCCAGCGAAATGACCCGCGCATTCCGCATCGCCGCACTCGCCGCGGTCTCTTTCGAAGTCTCCATTCTGCTGACTGCATGTTCACCGCCGCGCCCCGATCGTCCCGTCATCGGCGCCAAGAACTTTACCGAACAAGTCGTGCTTGGCGAGCTTCTGGCCCAGGAGATTGAGGCTAAATCGAATCTGAAAGTCGAGCGCCGGTTCTATCTCGCCGGCAGTTACATCTGCCAGCAGGCGCTTGTCTCCGGACGCATCGATGCCTATGTGGAATACACCGGCACTGCTCTCACAGCGGTGCTCAAGCAGCCCGTCGATCGCGGTCCCCAGCGCGTTCTCGATACCGTTCGGCGTCTCTATGCGTCGCGCTACAACGTCGTTGTTGCCCAACCGCTCGGTTTTGAGAATACATTCGCCATGGTCATCCGCGGCGACGATGCGCGAGCACTCAACGTAACAACGCTTAGCCAAGCCACTCGTTATACGCCAAATTGGCGCCTTGGCGTGGGGTATGAATTCGAACAGCGCCCCGATGGCTTGCTCGGGCTGAGCGCCGCATACGGACTAAAATTCGGCGCCGCGCCCCGCACCATGGATCTCGGTTTGCTCTTTCGCGCGCTCAACGGGCGCCAGGTAGATATGATCGCGGCCAACTCCACCGACGGCCCCATTCAGGCCTTCGGGCTCGTCGCCCTTGAAGACGACAAGCACTACTTCCCGCCCTACCAGGCCGTCCCGCTGGTGCGCGCGGAGGCGCTCGCTCGCTGGCCGCAGATCAAGACCGCACTCGACGCGCTCGCCGGAAAAATCACCGCGGACGATATGCGCGCCATGAACGAAGCCATCGACGGCCAGCATCGCGATCCCGCTCAAGTCGTGCGAGAATTCCGTATGAGGAATGGGCTTTGAACTCCGACCATCCAACGAAATCCAAAGCGACCGGCGGAAATCAACACATCGTGAGGAGGCCATCTGACCAATTCAAAAACAATCAATCGCTGTTCCTGGGCTCAGAACGATCCGCTCATGCAGGCCTATCACGACAACGAGTGGGGTGTGCCTGAGTATGACAGCCGCGCCCTGTGGGAAAAGCTGATGCTTGACGGCTTTCAGGCCGGGCTCTCCTGGCTCACCATCCTGCGCAAGCGCGAGGCATTTCGCAAGGCCTTCAAAGGCTTCGATCCGCTGAAGGTAGCGCGCTTCACGGAAAAAGACATCGCCCGACTGCTTGAAGACCCCGGTATCGTACGCTCACGCGCCAAGATCGAAGCAACCATCCAAGGCGCGCGCATCTTTGCATCGATGCAAAAAGAAGGCGAGGACTTTGCAAAGTATATTTGGGGTTTGGCGGGCGGAAAGCCGATCGTGAACAGTGGACCGGTTCCTGCCAAGACACCTCTCTCAGAAGAAATCTCCAAGGCACTCAAGAAGCGCGGATTCAAATTCGTTGGCCCGGTGATTGTGTATGCGTGGATGCAGGCCGTCGGCATTGTCAACGACCACAGCGCCGATTGCTTCCGCCGAAACGTCGCGGGAAAAAGGCAGCGACCTCGCATGAAATCCGCGTGAACGCTGCCTTTTCTCACTGCTTCGAATTGTGATTGCTCGGTCCAGCACCCGCGCCGATAGACGAAAGGCGCGAACTGATCCTGCCGCAACAACTATTTCAGGCCGACCGTCGCCTTCAGCGGAAGCTTATCCGACGAGCCGCCGACCATGATCGTGTAGTCGCCCGGTACGAGCGTCCATCCATCTTTGCTCTCGTCGAAAATCGAAAGGTATTTGCGGTCGATCTCGACTTCCACGCTCTTTGTCTCGCCTGCCTTGAGTTGCACCTTGCTCCAACCCACCAGCCGCTTGGGCGGCTCTTCCGCGCTGGCCGGCAGCGCCACATACACCTCGGCAATTTCGGCCCCGGCGCGCGCACCGGTGTTAGTCAAAGTGAAAGATACTTTCACCTTGTCCCCTGGAGTTACAGTCAGCCCGGAATAATGGTAAGTCGTATACGAGAGACCAAAGCCGAAGGGAAACAGGACCGGCTTCTTCTCCGCGTCGTACCACTTGTAACCAACCTTCAGGCCCTCGTCATAAGCGACCTGGAACGGAGGCAGTCCCTTGGCCCACTGGTCAGGCGTCATGGGAGCGCTATCGCCGTGGCGCGAAATGGGCGGCGGCTGCGTGATTGTCGGATGAGGCAAATCCGCATCGCTCTTCGGAAACGTGTTGGGCAGCTTGCCCGATGGATTGACAGAACCGAAGAGAACGTTGCCAAGTGCGTTTGCGCCGTCCGAGCCTGCGTACCAGGCTTCAACGATTGCCGCCGGAGCATCGACCCACGGCATGGTTACAGGACCGCCGGACTCGATCACCACAACAGTGTGCGGATTAGCCGCCGCCACCGCCGCAATCAGCGAGTCCTGATCATGCTTGAGTGTCAGGGTCGGCAGGTCCATGCCTTCGCTCTCCCACTGGTATGCGAAAACGATCGCCACGTCCGCGGTCTTCGCCAATGCGGCCGCCTTCGCTGCATCGTCCCCGGAGTCGTAATTGACCGTTGCCTTCGGCGCGCGCGCCTGGATCGCTTTTAACGGCGACGTGGGAAACCATATCTCCTGCTGCCAATGCGTAGCTCCCTTCCCTGGAGGCGCGATCGCATTGCCTCCCGGCGGATCCACCTGCGCCGAGCCGCCGCCCGAAATCATTCCCACGTCAGCGTGCGCGCCGATCACCGCGATGGTGTGCAGGCGAGCGGGAACAAGCGGCAGCGCTGCTGCCTTGTTCTTGAGCAGCACAATGCCGCTCTCTTCAATCTTGCGCGCCACTTCGAGCCCGGCAAGCGGATCGACCACGCCGCGCTCTCGTGGATAATCGATGACACCCGCGGCAAACATTGCGCGCAGGATGCGATGCACATGTTCGTCAAGCTCCGCTTGCGGAATCGTCCCAGCCTCCACTGCTGCCTTGTACTTGGCTTCGTAAAAAACGCGCCCCGGCTCTTCGTTGTCGAGTCCCGCTGCCGAGGCCTTCTCCGTCGAGTGCGTGCCGCCCCAATCGGAAACAACAAATCCCGGAAACTGCCACTCTTTCTTCAGGACATCTGTAAGCAGCCACTTGTTCTCACAGCTGAAGTCGCCGAGCACGCGATTATACGAGCACATCACAGCGGCCGGATGTCCCCGCTCAACGCCAATTTCGAAAGCCAGCAAATCGCTCTCCCGCGCCGCCCGCTTGGAGATGGTGATGTTGACCGAATTGCGTCCGCTCTCCTGGTCGTTGAAGGCATAGTGCTTGATGTCGCCAATCACATGCTGTGACTGCGTTCCCTCAATCAGCCGCGCCACCAGCGTCCCGGCCAGAATCGGATCCTCGCCCAAATACTCAAACGTTCTGCCGTTGCGGGGTTCGCGCGTAATATCCACGCCTCCGCCCAACGACATGTTGTAGCCCTGTGCGCGCAGTTCGGTGCCGATCAGCTTGCCATACTCATAGGCCGCGTCCGTATCCCAACTGGCTGCCGCAGCCACATTGGCAGGCAGTGCCGTGGAGTAGCGTCCGTTGGCCCCGCTCGATCGAACGCCATAGGCAGCATCGCTCATGTCGATGCCGGGAATGCCCAGCCGCGGGACGCCCACTTCGTAACCCACGCCGCGGTTGGACGGCATATTTTCCTCCGTAAGCGGGTCGTCCGTGGGCATGCCCACACCATGCAGCACCGCGATCTTCTCGTCGAGCGTCATCTCTTTGATAACCAGATCGGCGCGCTCGTCCGGCGAGAGGCTGGTATTCGCCCATGGACCGGTAGGCTTGGCAGGCTGCTGGCGGCGCTGTGAGCAGCCAGGAACAACAGACAAAACGATTGTCACGAACACGAGCGCCGAAAGGCAGTATCCGGCGCGAAGTTGGAATTGCTTCATTGAGGCCCTCTGTAAACATTTAATTCAATAGCGAAAATAATCCTATCAGCCAAGGGGGAGGGTTGTAAGGAGTCAAGTCGCGCTGAGCGATTGATCAACCGGCGGAGCCAATCCAATCTGTGGCCGCGCGGCCCATCAAGCCGCTGCCCTGGGCACTCGACGCTCCGGCTTGGGCGCAGAAGGACTGAAGCATTCGAGCCGAATATCGGACACTCGTCCACCCAACTGCCGCAACTGCCCCTCCACCACTCTTTGCACGTTAGCCGGATCGCCTCGTGCTCGCAGGTTCACCAGCAACTCATGCCGCTCCGCGGGTGACGCGTCCAGATCCCCTTCCACCCTCGGCTCTTCGCCGTTCGCGCAATGCGCTGCCTTCACCCATCCGCAGGCGGAGTTGTCGAACACCTTCAAGTGAACAATCGGGATCTCAGCCTCGGTCAGCGCCACGTCAAGCGCATCGAGAAACGGTCCCACCACGAGCGCCGGAGAAACGGCCAGCGCCGGCTCAAGCACAAAACTCAGATTGAGCCACGCCAGTGCCGCTTCCGCGCGTGCATAACGCGCGTAGTCGATATCGAGCGTAGTTCCTCCCGCTTCAATCGCTCCGAAAAGAATCTCATCCAGCCATTCCTGCACGCCCTGGCCGGTCTTCGCACTGAGCCAGCGCGCCGCGTGGCCGGAAGAGATTGGCGTAAGCCCGGGAGGGCCGTCCGCTTCCGGATAGAGATCGGCCTTCGTCACGCAAACAAGGTCCGCTTCCTGCAGCTGCTTTTGAAACAGGAACGCCATGTCGGAATCGGCATCTTCCCTGAGCAATTCCGCCCCGCGCGCCGGGTCAATCAGCACCGTGAACGGCGCCACGCGGTAGCGTTGACCCTCTCCCAGCAGCGGGCCAAACACCGTCGCCGAAATGTCCGTGCAGCTTCCCACCGGCTCGGCAAAAATCACGTCCAATCCCCGATCCCGCAGTTCTTCAATCAAGTCCAGCAATCCGGAAAACCTGCAGCAGAAGCACCCTCCTGTCACTTCGCGCGCAAGCACCCCTTGCGCTTCCGCATGGCGCGTATCCACCAGTTCTTTGCCCTGGTCATTCAGAATCACTGCGCAGCGCATGCCCCGCTGTTCCAGCAGCCGCGCCGCCGCCAGAATCAGGCTGGTCTTTCCGGATCCAAGAAATCCGCCGACAACAACAATCCATGCCCTTCGCGTTTCCGCCGTCATGCGCGCACCGTAATCCGCATCTCGTCGTTCGCGGCCAGGCGCAAGGTTTCGCTCAGTGTCACCACCAGTCGCTCCGCGCGCCTCTTCACCTCGTTTTCAACCGGCCTTCCGAGACTTTCTACCGAAGCCGCCGTCCCCGCCGCTGCAATCTCGCACGAACGGCATGCGAGTGTTCCCTTCAGCACCTTGATCGCAAACACCGTTCTCCCCGCCAGCCTGCGCAGCGAAAACTTGCCCCATCCCGTCCCCGTCGCCCAGAAGCACTCAAAGTCTTCTCGCGGCATCTTCGGCACCGCCACCACTGCCGCAGAGGGCCCATCGTAGAGAAACCCGCTCAGCGCCACCACCGTCGACCACGACGACATGGCCCGCGCATAATGATGCCCGCACTCCGGCTCATCCCACGGGTTCCGCTTCTCTCCGTCAAATCGCGCGCGCACATTCTCCACGCACTCCACGCCCTCCTTCACCATGCCCCAGTTCATCATCAGCGCAGCCACCAGGTACTCCTGCCCCGTCCACGCCTCCGCATAATAGGGAAACGGAATGTGCGGCCGCTTCGCCTCGCCGTAGTCGCACACCACCACCGCCGCTTCTTCATTCAGCGCATAGGTCCGCTCCACATTTTCGTGCGTGGCAAGCGTCGGCTTGTAGTTGTACTTGTAGATCGACTGCAGCGTCTTGCGAATATTCTCCGGGGAAACAAGCGGCCCCATCCCGCCAACCTCCACAAGGTATTGCCCAATCAACTGATCTGCCAGGCAGCCGCCGCCCACCTGGTATTCCGGCGTCTCCGTATTTTCCGTTCCCATGTCGCCGCGCAGGTTCTTCGCAATCTCATCTTTCTTGAATCCGCGAACTTTCTGAATATAAAACTCGCCATTGAACAGGTTTGCGTCGGTCCATCGGCTTCCCTGCTCGAACAGCTTCCTGTATGTTTCGGCAGACGCCGCGTCCCCCGCCGCGCGCGCCATCTGCTCGCCCGCCCGCAAAGCGCCCAGATAATAAATCCCGCACAGCGGATTCGGCCCGTAAAACTCAATGTCGTACGTGTTGTGCTGCACGCCCTTCATCACGCCATCGCGATTTGCGTCCCATCCCCCCGCAACCCACGCAAACTCGAGCGCCTTCTTCGCGCGCGGCCACGTGCTCTTCAGCAGCGCATCGTCACCGGAGATCTTCCAGTCCAGCCACGCATGAATGATCTGTCCCATCTGCCCGTCAGCTGCCGCGTATCCTGATCGCCCCTTACCCTCGGGCAGCATCTGCCGAAAATGCATCGCGCCCGCATCGTCCATTGAATACCCGAACGCGCTCCTCCGCAGCGACCTCGCGAATGAGGGAAACAGAAACGCCGTCGCCGTTTCGTAATTCCATACGTGCGTACAGTTGCCAAAACAGCAACCCCACTGATCGTCACTGCCCTCCCATGCGTGGAACTCACCATCGGCCGTGCGGAAGCAAGTCGTAGTCGCCAGCGTCGAGAGGTTCGCGCTCGCTGCCTCCTTCACCGCCGCCGGCAGCGTGCTGTCGCGCAACGCATTCGTAAACATCCGCGTGCCCGCTTCCAGCTCTTCGAGATGCGCAGCCGTGTAACTCACCGCCTCCCACGCGCTCTTGAATCGAGCCGCATACGCATTGCCTATTACAGTCTTCCCTTCGCCCTCGGGCGCAGGCCAGCCAATCCAATCGGGCGTGCGATTCGCGAACCGCCATCCCAGCAGGAACTCAAAACTCGCCGTCTTTCCAACGGGAATCGCCCGTTTCAAACACAACACGCCCACCATATTGTGCGGCTCCGGCTGCGCGCCCAGCTCACCCGTCTTTGCAAACTGATCCCAGAAATGCAACGGCGCATTCCACCAACGCCCCGCCGGCCATCCCTCCCAATGGGAAACTTGCGCGCCGCTATCCACCCGCGCGGCAAGCACAAACTCGCCGGCCATCGGATCGTCCGCCGCCAGTGCGGGGTTGCTCATCACCAGCCCCGCAATTCCACCCTCGGTGTGGAACTCGTTGCGGCGTCCCGCGTCTGACTTCTGACGCGCGTCGTCGTCCTTTTCTGCTTTCGTGTTCACCGGGTTCTCGATCGAGAACGCAATGCCCACCGTAGCTTCTTCATGTCCGAGGTTGGTCACTGCATAGCGCAGAATTGCCACCGGCAATCCCGACTCATCCGGATCGTGCGGAATGAAAGGTGAAAACGCATCCAGTTCCACCTTCACCGGCAGCGAGCGGTCTTCAAAATCGATATGTGCCAGCGGATACTCCCCGGTAAATGTCGCCGACTCCAGCCGGCCGAGCCCCGGCACATTGCCCGAACCCAACCCGTCCTGCCCTTCGTAGGGAGGCAGTATCCGCGACTCAAGCACACGCGCCACCGGCTTTCCGCTTCCCGCCTGCGCCCAGATGGCCGGAAACGAATACAGCGGCCGGAAGCCCTTGTTCGGCCGGTTGAATATCTCCCAGTTCACCAGTTGCCCGCGCCCGCCCAAACCCACACTCCCCGCGGCCACGCCGCCCAGCGGAAACGAAATCATTCGCAGTTGCCGCCCGCGAAATTGTCGCGGATAACTCACATCCGCGGAGTTCTGCTTCGCGTCCCGCTCATCTCGAACCCTCTCCGCATGCGCCAGCGTGCTCCAGTTCTCCCCTTGCGTAGCCGCGCCCACCGCGCCGGCAGCCTGCTTGAGGAAGTTCCGCCGGTCCAGTTTCATCTTCTCCGTCATCGTCCGTCTCTTTCTTCAGCCGCGGTTCGCTCCGATTGTATCTCTCTCATGCTGGTTCTGATTTGGCCGTCCCTTCGCTGAAAGAAATTCGCTCACAACCGGGAACCAATGCCGTCCATTCTGCGTTACCATTCCAGCTATCCGCATTTTTTCGCGTCCCGCAGCTAAAACCCTCCCTGAAGGAGAAACCTCTTGAGCCTTGAAATTCGCGGCCTGTCCAAGCGCTATCCCAACGGCGTGCAAGCTTTGAATAACCTCAGCCTGACCATCGGGAACAACATGTTTGGCTTGCTGGGCCCCAATGGCGCCGGCAAATCGACGCTGATGCGCACCGTCGCCACGCTGCAGGACCCTGACTCTGGAACCATCCTTCTCAACGGCCTCGACGTCGTAGCGAATAAAGACGCGGTGCGCCGCCAGCTCGGTTACCTGCCCCAGGAATTCGGCGTGTATCCTCGCATCTCCGCCGTCGACATGCTCCATCACCTGGCCGTCATGAAGGGCATCCACAAATCCGGCGAGCGCAAGGAGGTTGTCGACGCCCTGCTCAAGCAAACCAACCTTTGGGATGCCCGCAAGAAGGCGCTGAGCACTTACTCCGGCGGCATGAAGCAGCGCTTCGGCATCGCCCAGGCGCTGCTCGCCGATCCCAAGCTGATCATTGTCGACGAGCCCACCGCCGGCCTCGACCCCGCCGAGCGCAATCGGTTCCTGAATCTGCTCAGTTCGTTGGCGCAAGACGTCATCGTGATCCTCTCCACGCATATCGTCGACGATGTGCGTGAATTATGCCCCCGCATGGCCATCATCAGCAACGGGCAGGTCGTGCTGGAAGGCGTGCCCGAGGAGACGCTGGAGCGTTTGCGCGGCGGCATCTGGAGCACGCTCGTGAACACCGAGGAAGAGTTCGCCGCCGTCTCCACGCAATTCAAAGTGGTATCCACCAAGCTCCTCGGCGGCGCGCATGAAATTCGCGTCCATTCTGACACCCCGCCCGGCGAAGGCTTCCGCCAGGTCGATCCCGCTCTCGAAGACGTCTACTTCCTCACCCTCAACTCCCAGAACGTCAACTCGCAGACCGTCAACTGACGAATCTCTGAACCAATGAATCTCTGATTAAGTCGATGTTTTGAAAGGGCACGACCGGAGCACCCTCTGGGCCGCGTGCCGCAAACGCCTAACAAGTCGATGTTTTGAAAGGGCACGACCGGGGCACCCTCTGGGCCGCGTGCCGCAAACGCTTAACAAGTCGATGTTTTGAAAGGGCACGACTTTAGTCGTGCCGCAAGACCCACAAAATGAACGTGGGCTTTAGCCCCTGAGGGAATCCAGATGGATCATTCGGAGCCTTCCTAGACGCACAGCCAGGAGAAACCGCGTATGTTTCTTGACTTTTTGTTCTTCGAGATCAAGCTTCGCCTGAAGAGCGTCTCCACGTATTGCTTCTTCGGGTTGTGGGTGTTGATTGCGTTCTTGTTGGAGGGCTTCTCGAACTACACCATGCCTCCCGGCAAGATGCTGGTCAACGGGCCGTTTATTACCCAGTTGTTTGACTTCCAGCTCTCCTTCTTCGGCGTCATAGTGATGGCCGCCATCTTTGGCACCTCCATCCTGCGCGACTTCCAGCGCGACACCTACCAGATGATCTTCACCAAGCCCATCGGCAAGTTCGCCTACCTCGGTGGACGCTGGGCTGGATCTTTGCTGATCACGCTCTTGATCTTTACCGGCACGCCCATCGGCGAGATCCTCGGCAGCTTCTCGCCATGGGTCGATCGCGCCCGCGTGGCCCCGCTGGACCTTGGAATGCTTGCCTATCACTACGCCGTCATCATCGCCCCGCAGGTCTTCTTTCTCGGGTCTGTTTTCTTCCTCGTCGCCGCGCTCACCCGGCGCATCATCGTGGTCTATTTGCAGGGCGTCGCGCTCTTTGCTGTTTATTTGATCGGCCTGGTCTCGGTCCTGAACGCGCGCAGCCTCAATCCGTTCTGGCCTTCCGTCTTCGATCCCGTCGGGCTCGTCATGATGCGCAGCATCGCTCGTTACTGGACCGTATCGGAGCAGAACACGCTTTGGCTTCCATTCACCGGCATGTTTCTTTGGAACCGCGTTCTCTGGTGCTCCGTAGGCATCGCTGCTCTGCTCGCCGTCAACACATTCTTCCCCATGTCGGCCGAAGCGCTCACTGGCCGTGGCGGCAGAAAGAAGAAAAAGACCGAGCAGGAATCCACGGCGCCGCCCGCGCCCCGCTTCCATAATTTGCTGCCCAAGGTAGCTACCCGTTTCTCTTTCGCAACCGGTATGCAACAGTTTCTATCTCTTTCAAAAATCTACTTCCGCAACATCTTCCGGGAAATCCCCTTCTGGGCGCTCACCGTGGTAATGGTGGTGATCGCCATGGCCGACGGCCGGGGAGCGGTGAACATTGGTGATTTCCGGGTTTGGCCCGTTACCTATCTCATGCTGCAAGCGGTGGAAGGGCTATCCACGCTGCTTCTCTTCGTCGTGGCCACCATGTACGCGGGTGAGTTGATCTGGCGGGAGCGGGATACGCACTTCGAACAGATCCACGACGCGTTGCCCTTCCGTGGATGGATCGACACCCTCAGCAAGTTCATCGCCTTGGCCGCCGCCGAGTTCTTCCTGCTGACACTGGTATTGATTTGCGGCGTGCTGACCCAGGCCATGGCCGGCTACTTTCACTTCGAGCTTCTTCAATATTGCGAGGAACTCTAC
>Ga0302319_10008642_pt1 | contig 19766 bp, 16 predicted proteins | sample Bog_T0_2_FD_203319 | JGI IMG/M metagenome (GOLD analysis project Ga0302319, IMG submission 203319) | Peat permafrost microbial communities from Stordalen Mire near Abisko, Sweden - Bog_T0_2 | ecosystem: Environmental > Terrestrial > Soil > Wetlands > Peat | place: Sweden: Abisko, Stordalen Mire... | reverse complement strand
AAAAATCGCCCCGTTGCGCACCACAAAAATGTTCTCGCCCGAGCCCTCGCTCACCAGCCCGTTCACGTCCAGCCCGATGCCCTCGGCGTAGCCGTTCACTTCCGCTTCCATGTGGATCAGCTGCGAGTTCATATAGTTTGCGCCCGCCTTGGCCAGCGCCGGCATGGTGTTCGGCGCGAGCCGGTTCCAGCTGGAGATGCACACGTCTGCCCCGCCGTGGCCGGGAATGTACTTGCCCCACGGAAAGTTCGCAATGTAGACCTCGATCGGCGTGCCTTTCGGGCTGACGCCAATCTCCCCGTAGCCGCGCAGCGCAATTGGCCGCACGTAGCACGGAGAAACCCCATTGGCCGCAATCAGATCGACCACGCCGGCGCAAAGCTCCTCCAGCGTAAACGGCAGATCCATGCGGTAAATCTTGGCCGAGTCGAGCATCCGCTGCATGTGCTCCGGCAGCCGGAACACGGCCGAGGCGCCCTGCTGCTGGCGGTAGCAGCGTATGCCCTCGAACACGCTGGAGCCGTAGTGGATCACGTGGCTCATCACGTGAAGAGTGGCCTGCTCCCACGGAATCAACTTGCCGTTGTGCCAGATATTCGGTGTGCTTTGGATAGGCATGGCGGGGATCAAACGCTCCTTCAACTCGCTCGTCGGTATCCCTTTAGCCTACCCCGAACCAACCGCCCCTGTCACCCGGGGAACGCACTACGAGAATCCAAGCGTGGACCAGTTCCATATAAGCCCGCGCGTGGTACTTTCAAAAGCGGTGAAAGATAAACAAGGAATCGAAGCTGTGAAGAAGCGCCGCCTGTTGCCGGGCCTTGCCGTGAAAGACGGCTACACGCGGCACCCGTTTGACCTGGAGTTCGGCGTCAGGACGAGCGGGCTGATCGCCGGCCGCAACCTCAAGAGCGGGCATCGAGCCGACCGGCACAACACCGCCTACTTCGGTGTGGCTCCTTCGGTCTTTCGCGAAATGATCGTGCGCTGGCGCAGAACGAAACCTGTCGCGCCGATCGATGAATTCACGTTCGTGGATTTAGGCGCAGGCATGGGGCGCGCGCTGCTGCTGGCATCGGAGTATCCATTCCGCGCTGCAATTGGCGTCGAGCTGAATCCAACCCTTGCCAGGATCGGCAGACGTAACATGGCCTTGTGGCGTGCTGCCGGCCGCGCCCGCACGTCTATGCGCATGGTCTGCCGCGATGCCGCGGAGTTCGAGCTACCGCAGGGCCCATGCGTCGTCTTTCTCTTTAATCCTTTTGGCGCAGCCGTTATGCGCAAGCTGCTCAAGTTATGGAGCCGCAGCTTTGCCCGGCGCGAGAGGCAACTCGACATCCTCTACGTAAACAATGAGCATGACGTAGCGATCCGGCAGCAGCCGGGCTTCGAACGATTGTTTGACGGAGAGGTGCGGCGCACGCGGGCCGACGCCATCGCCGATCATAAAATCATGGCCAATCAACCCGACGGCGAATACGCCGTAACCATCTGGGAAGATTGCTCGATCTACCGCTGGATGGGAACGGCGAATACATAGAGTCGTACTGCACAGCGCGTTTTGAAACAAGCAGCGCCGTCAATTACAGTTGGTTCATCTGTGATCATCAACTTCGCCAGGCGCGCGCACGACCACAACTGGGAGCTCGACCCCATCACGCGGTCTCTGCTCGACACGGACTTTTACAAGCTGCTGATGCTGCAGTTTATCTGGAAGAACTTTCCCCGCGTCCGCACCACATTCACCCTCTCCAACCGCACTACATCGGTGCGCCTGGCTCAGGTTATCGGCCTCGATGACGTGCGCGAGCAGCTTGAAGAAGTGAAGCACTTGCGCTTTCACAAATCCGAACTCATTTGGCTGGCCGGCAACACATTCTATGGACACCGCGGCATATTTGAGCCGGCCTTTCTCCACTGGCTCGAATACGATTTCCGTCTCTCTGAATACGAACTGTCTGAAGAAGATGGTCAAATCGTTCTCCGCTTCAGCGGCCTCTGGACTGAAACGACGATGTGGGAGATTTACGCTCTCTCCATCGTGGACGAGCTGAAGACTCGTGCCAGTATGAAGCGGCTCAGCGAGTTTGAGCTCGACATTCTTTATGCCCGAGCCAAAACCCGCCTTTGGGAGAAGCTGGCGCGTATGCGCGGCGTGCCCAACCTGAGCGTTAGCGACTTTGGCACGCGCCGCCGCCATAGCTTTCTGTGGCACGAGTACGTCGTGAATGCCATCAACGACATGCTCGGCGAAGGCTTTGCCGGCAGTTCGAACACCTACCTCGCCTACAAACACGATCTTGAGGCCATCGGCACCAATGCGCACGAGTTGCCTATGGCTATGGCCGCAATGGCCACGAATGACGAAGAGCTGAAGTCCGCGCAATATCGGTTTCTCGAATTGTGGCAGCAAAGCTATGGCCATGAGCTGCTGATTCTGCTTCCCGACACCTTTGGGACTACACAATTCCTCGAAAACGCGCCCGATTGGGTGGCAGACTGGACCGGCCAGCGTGTCGACAGCAAAGATCCGAAGATCGCCGGCGACGAGTACATTGCGTGGCTTGAACGGCGCGGCCGCGACCCGCGCCGCAAGCGGCTCATCGCTTCCGACGCTCTCGATGTGGATCAGATACTGAGCCTTCATGCGTACTTTGCGGGCATCATCCGCAACGGCGCTTCGCCAGGCAGCTTTCGCAATGCAGGCGACTTTCTCGACGAGACCAAGTGGGTTCCCGATCCGCGCATTCGCTTTGGCGCCGGCTGGGGCACTTTGCTTACCAACGATTTTCGCGGCTGCAACCCACAAGGCGATGAAGGCTTTGACCCCGTAAGCCTGGTGTGCAAACTCAGCGATGCCGAAGGCAAACCAGCCGTCAAGCTCTCGGACAATTATGCAAAAGCGCTCGGTGAACCCGCTGAGGTGGCGCGCTACCGCCGCATCTTTGGAACAGCCGGGGTTTCAGACGTGCCCGTGATTGCGTGATCTGCCTCCCAGTGTAATCTGCTCGTTATGAATGCGAACGCAAGCTCGTATGCAACCCAACTCCGCTTGGAGCTTGGCGCGCGTAATCGCGTGTACGCTTGCGGACGCCTGCATGTTGAAAGCTACGGCAATCCTCCTGTCATTGTTTACGCGCCTGAAGGCGACCGGCACGGGAACTTCTTCGATCCGGCATATCAAGCGATCCGCGCCAATCCGCAGTGGCTCAGGCGTTTCGACAAAGTTCATGCGCAAGGAGCGCGAAGTCTTCCCAAGCTCGATCTGAATCCTCCCAGACGCTGGCGCGAGCTTGACTCCTCTATGAGTTCCGATGCACTGCTGATGAATGTTTTCTGCACGCCCGCAGTAGTGAACTCCGCTGCAGTGCGAAGCGCGTTGGGCGTGGAAGAAACAACGTCACCCGTCTTCGGCTGGAAGGCGCGCGTACCCTTTGCCAACGGCCGCTTCGATCGAACAGAAGTGGACATGCGTTGGGGTTCGCTGCTGGTCGAAGCCAAACTGACCGAAGCAGATTTCCAAACCCGCGAGGCGCGTCTGGTCGAGTCCTACCGCGGCTTTGACGAAGTCTTCGACCGCGAACTGCTGCCGGTTGTTCAGTTGCCAACCGTGCGGCGCAAGCAGCCATTTGAATTTCCTGAAGCCTACTCGCAGGAGCAGGAAAGCCTGATCGATACAACTGAGCTAGGCCTGATGAATTCAGCTGCGATGAACGAATCGTCCGCATCGTTCGCTGCTGCGCTTGAATTCAATTCCACACTGCCAAGCGAGCGTGGCTACTCAAGCTATCAACTCATTCGCAATGTGCTCGCAGCCTACGCATCGCAATCGAGCTTCTGTGTGATTCATGATGCTCGGCGGCTTGATCTTCGCGAACAGTGGTTTCAAGTGATGGCCGCGGTGAAAAGCGCGGAGTTGCGCGTTCGATTGAAGGTGCTCACCTGGCAGGAACTGTCAGCCATTGTTCCCGTCGAACTGCAGGATTTCCTCGATGCAAAATACGGAATCGCCGCACCCGGCATGGCCGCTACGCCAGTCGACGATGTTCGAATGGCCGAATGATAGCCCTTGTATTTTGAGTCACAGGCCACCGGAAGGCTCGATGCGATAAATTAATTGTGGTTATGAATAATATCAACGTTCCAGATTCTACCCGCCATTGGGATTGCCTGAGCCTGGGCGAAGTGATGCTTCGTCTGGACCCTGGGATGGGGCGCATTCACACGACGCGGCAGTTTCAGGTGTGGGAGGGTGGCGGCGAGTACAACGTGGCCCGCGGCCTGCGACGCTGCTTTGGTCTCCGCACCGCCATTGCCACCTCTCTCGCCGACAACGCGGTTGGCCGTCTCATTGAAGACTTGATTCTGCAGGGCGGCGTGGATACTTCCCTGCTCAAGTGGGTGCCATACGACGGCGTAGGCCGCGCGGTGCGCAACGGGCTCAACTTTACCGAGCGCGGCTTTGGCGTGCGCGCAGCAGCCGGGTGCAGCGACCGCGGCCACACCGCCATCAGCCAGGTAAAATCAGGCGACTTCGACTGGGACACGATCTTTGGCCCGGCAAACGGGGCGCGCTGGTTCCACACCGGCGGCATCTTCGCCGCGCTCTCGGCATCCACCGCACAAGTCGCCGTCGAAGCCATGGACGCGGCGCGCAAATACGCCACCCCCGTCTCCTATGACTTGAACTACCGCGATTCCCTTTGGAAGTCCATCGGCGGCAAGGCCAAGGCGCAGGAAGTGAATCGCGAGATCGTCCGCAAAGTCGATCTGCTGCTGGGAAACGAAGAAGATTTCTCCGCGATGCTCGGCGTCAAGATCAAAGGCGTGACGGAAGACTTTGCCGAACTGCCCATCGAAGGCTACTCCGAGATGCTGCGCGAGGTGGCCAGCCTCTATCCCAACTTGAAAGTCATTGCCAGCACGCTGCGCAGCGTACACAGCGCCACCAACAACGGCTGGGGCGCAATTGCGCTCTGCGATGGCGAGATTGTGCATGTGCCGCAGCGCGACATTGAAGTCTTTGACCGCGTGGGCGGTGGCGACAGCTTTGCTTCCGGGCTGATCTACGGTCTGCTCGCCGGCAAAGGTATTGAATGGGCGGTGCGCTGCGGTGTTGCGCATGGCGCTCTGGCCATGACTACTCCCGGCGACACCAGCATGGCCACACTCGCTGAAGTTGAACGCATCATCAAAGGCGGCTCTGCCCGCATTGCGCGGTAGCAAGCGCACGCTGAGAGGAACGTATGGCCGAAACAACGCAAGAGACAATCGAACGCGTCGGACTGATTCCCGTATTGCGCGCGAAGAGCATTGAACAAGGCCGCCGCGTGGTGGACGCCATGATGGCCGGCGGCGTGACGGTGGTCGAGGTGACCATGACCGTGCCGGGAGCCGTAGACCTATTGAAGCAGCTCAAGAAGGACTTTGGCGATGAACTGCTGCTGGGCTCGGGCACAGTGACGACCGCCGATCAGTGCCAGGCGACCATCGATGCCGGCGCGGAGTTTGTCGTGAGCCCCAGCCTGCATCCCGAAGTGATTGCGAAGACGCGGAAGAACGGCAAGGTCTCCTGCCCTGGCGCGCTTACACCCACTGAGGCCATCACCGCGTGGAATGCTGGCGCGGATTATGTGAAGATCTTTCCCTGCTCGGCGATGGGCGGTGCGAGCTATCTCAAGTCGCTGCTTGCGCCGTTTCCGCATCTCAAGCTGATTCCCACCGGCGGCGTAACTCTGCAAACGGCAGAGAGCTTTATCAAGGCCGGCGCGCGCGCGCTGGGCGTTGGATCGGACCTGGTGAATCTAGCGGCGATTGAAGCGGGCAAGCCGGAGACGATCACCGAGACGGCCAAGGCGTATCTCGATATCATTGCAGCAGCGCGCGCAAAGTAGAACTGCGCTCACAATCTGCGGAGGTGACTCGTGCATCTGGTTTCGTTCTCAACGGCCGACGGTAAGGTGCGGCCCGGTTCGCTGATGCAGGAGGCCAACCTCGTCGTCGATCTCGCGAGCGCGGGCTTTGCCGATACGGCCGCGGTGATTGCCGCTGGATTCAACACCACGCATAAGGCAGGAGAGTATGCCAAGGCCGGCGCCTATGCGGCCTACAAGCTGAGCGACGTTAAGCTTCATGCGCCGCTTGCCAATCCGCCGCGCGTGTTTGGCATTGGACTGAACTATCGCGATCATGCGCTGGAGGCGAAGCTGCCGCTGCCCAAGGTTCCGGTGATCTTCTTCAAGATGAGCACGGCGATTGTTGGGCCTGGCGAAAACATTGTGGTGCCGAAGAACTGCAAGCAACCGGACTACGAGGCCGAACTGGCGTTTGTTATCGGCAAAGGCGGCTACAGGATTCCCGCTGCAGCGTGGCGCGAGCACGTGTATGGCTTCACCATCGTGAACGACGTGAGCGCGCGCGATGTGCAGTTCGCCACCTCGCAGTGGTCGCTGGGCAAGAGCTTTCCCAGCTTCTGCCCGATGGGACCGGCGATTGTGACCACAGACGAGATTGCCGATCCGCACGCGCTTGCGATCGGCCTCATGATCGATGGCGAGACGCTGCAAGCGTCGAACACGCGCGAGCTGATCTTCAAAGTGCCGGAGTTGATTGAATACATCTCGTCTATCACGCCGCTGCTGGCCGGCGACGTTGTCTCAACCGGAACGCCTGGAGGCGTTGGCATGGGCCGCACGCCGCAGCGCTGGCTGAAAGCGGGCGAAACGGTGACGGTGAAGATCGAAGGGCTTGGCGAACTCGTGAATCCTGTCGTGGCCGAGTAGTGTGTATCCCCGGTCCCCAAAAGCGAGGGACCGGGCACCCTCATCATGGTTTAGAAAGATTACCGAGACTGGGCTCAGGCGGGTTGGGTTGATTGTTCCTCGCTGGGTTGGGAGCCGAACCAGGCGTAGAGGGCTACGCCGACGAAGCAGACGGCGGGCACCAAATAACCGTGGTTGACGCCGAACAGGTCGCTGATTTTTCCCATGATTGGCGTGATGGCCGCGCCGCCGACGATGGCCATGACGATGCATGCGCCGCCGGTCTTGGTGCGGGAACCCAAGCCTTTTACTCCAAGGGCAAAGATGGTGGGATACATCATGGACATGAAGAAGCTGTTGACGACCAGACACCCAACGCCCAACCAGCCGGGATGGAGGAAGGCTACGGTGCAGACCGTGGCATTGATGACAGCAAAGACGCCGAGAAGCTGTGAGGGCGAAACAAAGCGCATAAGCCAGGTGGAGAAGAAGCGGCCGATGGTGAAGGCCACCAGTGTGCCGGTGAGCATGTAGCCGGCGTTGCGCTCAGCGGTTTTGGTATAGGCCATCACGTAGGGGATCATGTAGCTCCATGCGCTGACCTGCGCGCCCACATAGAGGAACTGCGCAACGACGGCGAAGATAAGGTGCTTGCGATGGATGAGCGAGGGGCCCTGGTCTTGCGCGGCATCGGCGGCGGAGTAGTCGAGACCCATGTGGGGGAAGGGTGTGCGGGCGATGAGCACCGCCCAGAAGAGCACGATTGCGCCGAGGATGACGTAGGGCACGATGACGCGAAGGGTCTCCGACTGGAGATAGGGCTGATAGGTTCCTGCGGCCTGCATGGCGGCGATCTGGGGCTTGGTTAGCTCGACGCCGGAGAAGATGAAGCGGGAGCCGACCAGCAGAGCGACGATGCTGCCGACGGGATTGAAGGCCTGGGAGAGATTGAGGCGCTGCTCGGCGTTGACGGCCGGGCCGATTTGCACGATGAAAGAGCCGGCTGCCGTCTCAAGAAACGCCAGGCCGCTGGCGATGACGAACAGGGCGGTGAGAAAGAACCAGTACTTATCCACAATGGCGGCCGGCCAGAAGAGGATGCAGCCGACGCCGTAGAGACCGAGGCCGACGAGAAAGCCGGCTTTGTAACCGGCCTTGCGCATGATCCAGCCGGCGGGCAGGGCGAGCAGAAAGTAGCCCATGTAAAAGGCGGACTGGACCAGGCCGGCCTGGAGGCGGCTGATCTCAAACGACTTCATGAACTGACGGATGAGGATGTCGTTGAGGTTGTTGGGAATGGCCCAGAGAAAGAAGAGGGCGGTGACCAGAAAGAAGGGCAACATGCGGCCGACGGGAACAAGCCTCTCATGAATGCCGTTGCTGGCGGTGGTGGATGCGGATTCCGAGCCGTTAACGCCGGCGGAGATATTGATGGCCAAACGAACCCTCCTGTGTGGCGTTCTTGCGGAGACGAGGAAAGCGTTTACAAAACCCGGCGCTTAGCGGGACTCGAAGAATCGCACCAACCTTTTTATCCAATCGATGCTTGGTATGGCAAATGCCCTGCGGGGAGAACTGGGCTCGCGCTCGTGCTGTGTCTGTGGAGTTCGTCGCCAAATGATGAAAGGCAGCCGTAGGTCCTTCGACTCACCACCCCCAAACTGAAAAGCGTTTGGGGCCCCGTTCGCTCAGGATGACAGCCGCAGTTTTCGCTCAGGATGACAGGGCTGTTTCAGGGGGGCAGGGCATCTTCAGTAAAAGCCTTTGGAGACGGGATACTACAACACTTTTGCCAGCCAGTGGCCGGTGTGGGAGTGGAGGCTGGAGGCGATTTCCTCGGGGGTTCCCTCGGCGACGATGTGGCCGCCGCCTTCGCCGCCTTCGGGGCCAAGATCGATGACCCAGTCGGCGCTCTTGATGACGTCAAGGTTGTGCTCGATGACGATGAGCGAGCCGCCGCCATCGATGAGCTTGCGGAAGGCTGTGAGCAGCTTGGAGACATCGTCAAAGTGGAGGCCGGTGGTTGGCTCGTCGAGGATGTAGAGGACGCGGCTGGCCTGGGAGGGCTTGGCGTTGGCGTTGACGGCGCGCACCTGGGAGAGATGTGCGGCCAGCTTGACGCGCTGCGCCTCGCCGCCGGAGAGAGTGGTGGCGGATTGGCCAAGGCGGAGATAGCCGAGGCCGATTTCGTCGAGGACGGCGAGTTTTTCAAGCAGCTTGTTTTGGCCGGCGAAGAAGCGGAGCGCTTCTTTCACGGTTAGCTGCAGTACCTGATGAATGTTCTTGCCCTTGTACTTTACGTCGAGGACTTTGGTTTTGTAGCGGGTGCCGTTGCAGTCTTCGCAGGGCAGTTCGACGTCGGCGAGGAACTGCATTTCGACGGTGACGGTGCCGTCGCCCTCGCAGGTGTCGCAGCGGCCACCGGGGACGTTGAACGAGAAGTGGCCGGGAGTGAGCGCGAGGCGCTTGGCGTCTGGCTGAGAGGCGAACAGCTCGCGGATGAGGTCGAAGCCCTTGATGTAGGTGATGGGATTGGAGCGCGGAGTGCGGCCGATGGGGGTCTGGTCGACCAGGACGACGCCGTTGAGGCGCTCCACGCCAGCAAGCGAGGTGAACAGGCCGGTGGGGTCCGCGCCGTCGCTCTCACCAAGGGCGCGGGCCACGGCGCGATAAAGGACCTGGTGGACGAGGGTGGATTTTCCTGAGCCGGAGACGCCGGTGATGGCGACTAAGAGGCCGAGAGGGATTTCGATATCGAGGCCATGGAGATTGTTGACGCGCGCACCGCGCAGGACAAGCTTTTCGCGGCCGGGCGCGCGGCGGCGGGTAGGCACGGGAATGGAGATTTTGCCGGAGAGATAACGGCCGGTGAGCGAGTTGGGATTGGCTTCAAGCTCGGCGAGCACGCCTGCGGCGAGGATTTTGCCGCCGAACTCGCCTGCGCCGGGGCCCAGGTCGAGCAGGTAGTCGGCGGCGCGAAGGATGTCAGCGTCGTGCTCGACGACGAGGATGGTGTTGCCCAGGTCGCGCAGCTCCTTGAGGATGTGGATGAGGCGCGCGGTATCGCGGGAGTGGAGGCCGATGGAAGGCTCGTCGAGTACGTAGAGCGAGCCGACGAGACGCGAGCCAAGAGATGTGGCGAGTTGGATGCGCTGAGCTTCGCCGCCGGAGAGCGTGGAGGCGAGACGGTCGAGGGTGAGGTATTCAAGGCCGACGGCGAGAAGAAAGCCGAGTCGCTGGCGCACCTCAATGAGGATGGGGCCGGCGATCTCCTCCTGCATGGGTGACAGAGTGAGAGCGCTGAAGAACTCGCTGGCCTGCGCAATGGTGAGGGCGGCAGACTGGCAGATATTTTTGCCTTCGCCGGGACCAATGCGGACCGATCGCGCCTCTGCGCGGAGACGCTGGCCACGGCAGTCAGGGCACTCGGCGTAGCCGCGGTACTTGCTGAGCATAACGCGGACGTGGAGCTTGTACTTTTTGCGCTCCATCTGCGCAAAGAAGCCGTAGACGCCGACGTATGCGCCTTTGCCGCGCAACACGGTTTCCCGCGCCTGCTCGGGCATATCGCGCCAGGGAACGTCGAGGGGAACGCCGAGTTCCGCGGCCTGTTTGCGCAGATCGCTGTACCAGGGGCGGTATTTGGGACGGTTCCAGGGATCGATTGCGCCATCGGCGAGGGTGAGGCCTTTGTCGGGGATAACCAGATTGAGGTCGAAGTCGACGGTATTGCCGAAGCCCTGGCAGCGGGGACACGCGCCAAACGGATTGTTGAAGCTGAACAGGCGCGGCTCAGGCTCAGTGGCCGGCTTGTGGCAGTTCTTGCACTCGAATGCGCCGCTGAAACGCAGGCGGCGCTTGGTGGCCTGCTCATCGCGCGGAGCTTCTTCAAAGACGATTTCGCCGGATTCGCGATAGCCGGTTTCGACAGCGTCCACAATGCGCGGGCGGGCTTCGTCGTTGACCACGATGCGGTCAAGCAGGACGAAGACGGGCAGGGTGAAGTCCAGTTCGAGCAGGGATTCGGGGGTGGAGAACTCGACGATGATTCCGCTCTGCCAGAGGCGATTGAAGCCGCTCGCGCGCAACTCGGCGAGGCGGGCTTTAAGTGCCTCAGTGTGCGGGGAGTCGCCGCCGTTCGAAGCCGGCTTGGCTTTGGCGGGCGCCTTGGCGGCGCGGGCAACGGACTTGGCGGTTTTTGCGGCTGCGGCGGCTTCAACTTGCGGCGGCAGAGCCGCGGTTACAACGGGAAACAATGCGTTAAGGCGAGTTCCCTCCCCCAGGGCCAGAACTGCGTCGGCGGCCTCGTCAACCGAATCGCGCTTGACCAGACCGTCGCAATGGATGCAATGCACGGTTCCGCAGCGCGCGTAGAGCAGGCGGAGGTAGTCGTAGATCTCAGTAGCGGTGGCAACGGTGGAGCGGGGATTGCGCGTGGTGTTTTTCTGCTTGATGGCGATGGCGGGCGCAAGACCGTCGATCTCGTCCACATCGGGCTTTTCAATGCGCTCGAGAAACTGGCGGGCGTAGGCGGAGAGCGACTCGACGTAGCGGCGCTGACCCTCGGCATAGATGGTGTCGAAGGCGAGCGAACTCTTGCCCGAACCGGAGACGCCGCTGACGACCGTGAGCTGGCCGTGGGGAATCTCGCAGGAGATGTTCTTCAGGTTGTGAGTCCGCGCACCGCGGATGGTGATGACATCGCTCAAAGGGCTAGCACCGGGGAAAAGGAATTCGGCCGCATCTCTGTGCCTTCAGCGAGGTCCAGAGCGTAACCAGCCATTCTTCATTATAGGGCGGAGGGGGTGGGGCGACCGGCAGTGCATAAAGAGTGACTGCCGAATAGCCGGTGATATGGGCAGAACCAAATTATTGAACCGCTCCATCACAAAGACACTCTGTTACTTCACGGAAGCGATCTGTCCCACCAGCTCTCCCGAGCGCCTGGCCGAGCACCACTGCAAGATCATCCGCCGCAACTGCGGCTGCTTCCTCAGCTGTGCGGACTTCTACTGAGTGTTACTGTCCGCAGGCAGAATCGTTAAGGTGACCGCGTACTGGTGGTAATCGGAGTAGCGAGCACTCCATTCGTACGGCGTCTTTCCAATGACCACACGCGCCGTAATAAGAGAAGGAAGCCAGAAGATTTTATCGCCCACTCTGGTCGCGGCGTAATCGATTGTGCCGAAGAATTGAGAGGAATTCGTCCCTGCGGGGTTGGTGAACTCAAGGTGGGTCAAGTGATGTGTTTCCGGATCAATGCGGGCCACGCCAGAATGGACGATGCATTGAGTGCGAGTGGCAACTTCAGAAAACGGAGTGATAGTAAGTTCCAGCGGCGCATCTTGGCCTGCTCGCGCGGCCAGGGCAAAGTTGTAGCAGGGACGATTTTGGACACTGAAGAACAGACTTTGAGTGTCATTAAAACCCTCAGTCAGATTGAAGGGAAGGAAAGTACGTGTGTTCGGTGTAACGGGCTTTCCGTTGAGTACGGTGATCTCCCGGTTTTCTGTCCAGGGCCCTTCGGGTGACTTGCGCACGATGCGCACCGTGGCCTCCGCCTTCGCGGTGTTTTTTCCGAAGACTACGACTTCATCCACTTTGGAGACGATGCTCTCGTGCGCGGTAAGCGATGGCAGCGTGGCATGGTCGCGGGCAGCGTTCTCGACCAGCTCATCGACCAGCCGGTCGGATGTAGGGTTCGCCGCAGCAGCCTGGGTGGAAGCAGCAGGTGGCGCCGGAACCTGCGCGGAGGCCTGCAACAATACTCCAGCAATAAATACTGGCCACACACGCGACATGCTCATTCGCAACATTGATCTCCTCTGCTACCTAACGTGAATCATCACACGGGATTATACGCCGCAAGCATCCGCGAAGTTCCGCAGTCCCGCCGTAGCTGCATGGGGCATATCACCTGTACCGAATTGGTCCGACACCGAGCCAGCCGCGGTGTTCGGGTGTGTAGTCGCCAATCTGTAAGTTACCTTGTGGTATACCCGGTCATGATGGCAGAGGTCCGGCAATTCCAGGGAAATCCGGGCTCTTGACCACAAACCTCGCGTGCTGGCCAAGGCTCGGTCCAGTGAGAGGCCTCGGCGGCGGGTGGCATGGCGCAAAATCCATCGGAACGCCGTTCCCCAAGCTTGCTCCAGCGTAGTACAATTCGCGTAAACGTTTACCTACACCGCGATGCCAACCTGCTAAACTCTGCTCGACGCACTTTGGCAATGACCGGCCATCGCTCTGGCGGAAGCGCTGAAAGTTCACAGGCATTGCGAGCCCAGGAACCGTGCGGGAACGAATGATTGCAGCAAAGAAAGGCTGAGGATATGAAACACATCAAGGATCTTGAAATCTGGTTTGTCACAGGCAGTCAGTTCCTCTACGGGGAAAAAGCCCTGGCCCAGGTCGCCGTCAACTCTCAAAAGATCGCCGCCCATTTCGACTCTCAGGAGTCCATTCCGGTAAGCGTGGTCTTCAAGCCGGTGATGACCTCGCCGGAAGCCATCCGCTCGCTCTGTCGCGAAGCCAACAACACCGAGAAATGTATCGGTCTGGTGCTCTGGATGCACACCTTCTCGCCGTCCAAGATGTGGATTGCCGGTCTGAAGTCGCTCACCAAGCCTATCCTGCACCTGCACACCCAGTTCAACAAAGCGCTTCCCTGGGCCACCATCGACATGGACTTTATGAACCTGAATCAGGCCGCGCATGGCGACCGCGAATTCGGCTACATTACTGCCCGCCTGGGCCTGCCCCGCAAGGTGGTTTCCGGCTTCTGGGAAGATGCGCAGACGGTGGCTGAAATAGCCGCATGGTCGCGCGCCGCTGCCGGTTGGCACGAGTCGCAGAACCTGAAGGTTGCCCGCTTTGACGACAACATGCGCGAAGTGGCCGTGACCGAAGGCGACAAGGTCGAGGCGCAGTCCCAGTTCGGATTCAGCGTGAACGCTTATGGCGTGGGCGACCTGGTGGCGTGCATCAACAAGTTCTCTGACGCAGACGCCGACAAGCTGGTGCAGCTTTATCGCGACACCTACACGGTGGCCAAGAATCATGACCGGCCCGACTCGTTGCGCGTGGCGGCCAAAATCGAACTCGGCCTCCGCGCCTTCCTCGAAGAGGGCGATTTCGGCGCGTTCACCGACAATTTCATGATTCTCCACGGCCTTGAGCAGTTGCCCGGCATCGCCGTTCAACGTTTGATGGCCGATGGCTACGGCTTCGGTGGCGAAGGCGACTGGAAGACCGCAGCGATGGTTCGCATCATGAAGGTGATGGCCACGGGCCTCCCTGGCGGCACATCGTTCATGGAAGACTACACCTACGACTTCAACGGAACGCCGAAGGCGCTGGGCTCGCACATGCTCGAGATCTGCCCCTCGATCGCAGCCGGCAAGCCGACGGTCGAAGTGCATCCTCTCGGCATCGGCGGCAAGGCGGACCCGGCGCGCCTGGTCTTTACTGCGCCCTCTGGACCGGCCGTCGTGGCCTCGCTGGTCGACATGGGAAATCGCTTCCGCATGATCGTGAACGAAATCGACGTCATCCAGCCCGAGCAGGAGCTGCCCAAGCTGCCGGTTGCCCGCGTTGTGTGGGTGCCCAAGCCCAGCCTCAAGGTTGCTTCGACGGCCTGGATCTACGCCGGTGGAGCACATCACACCAGCTTTAGCCAGGCGCTGACCATGGAGCATCTAGTCGACTTCTGCGAGATCGCCGGCGTGGAATTGATCCCGATCGATGCCGATACGAAGATCAACGATTTCCGCCGCCTGCTGCGCTGGGAAGAGACCGCCTACTCGCGCCGTTAACCGCAACGTTTGTTCACGCAGGATTGTAACCAGGGGTGCATCGATATAGAGAGGCTGGCTGCCGCTCTATGTTGGCGCACCCCAGCTTTTTTGCAGTTGTATTTCCTTCGGATGGCCCGATCCGGCCTAACTGCCCTTCGATTCAGGCTGCGTTTCTTGGATGGACTACCCGTAAAGGTCAAACTGCTGCCACCACCCTGACTCGCCCTTGGCCTTTAGTTGGCCTCGGGCGGCTCTGCATGGTCGATCACGACTATATCCACCGATGCCTTCGTTCCCTTGAGACTCAACCCGAGCTGCTGCGGCAATGCATTCAACAGATTTGGTGGGGCCGTGTCCGACAGGTCTGTCATTCCCAGCGCATCCGCCTCCTCGCGGGTGAACTGAAAGCTGATGCTGTAGACGCCGGTCAGGCCGGTCTCGTCAACAATTGGCCGGTCCACCACTACGCGTCGCAACTCACCAATGAAATCGTCGATGGATGCGTTTACACCAAGCCCCCACATCGTATGCCCCGGTGCGCCACCAAGCATCATCTGCTGGTGAGCTTTCACATCGCCGTCACCCGGTTTGAGTTTGGGACCACCCCTGGCGATCACCAGAGCGAACGCCGGCATCTCCCGCCTTTCGTGATGGAACTGAAGCTGGAACCGTTCAATCACCAGCTTCTGCACAGCGATCCTCCACTGATGATCGGTAGGAACGCCGACGCCATCGATCTCGCCTTGTATATCAAAACGTGCAACGTCCATCCATGGCGGCCCTCCTGCTAGTTGCTTCGGATTGAGCCTCCATGCCCACTGGATCAGATATCTAAGGCTCATATTGGCGGTGTTGAAGTACCTGCCATTTCGTCCCCATCCTATGCCGCAGCATCTCGCCGGATCGCTCGGTTTGATTGTCGCAACCTCGAACTCAGGCTCGCCTCCGTCCGGTGAGCTCCACGGTGCCGGAGCGGGAGACGCTTCTTGCGTAGCCGTCGGTTGCGCACCAACGCTTTGCGCGTTCAATGACGCACAGCCGAAGACCAGGCAAATGCCAAGAATCTTTACATGAATTCTCATTCGCCGTGCCGCCTCCCATTTGGAGAGAAAATCAATTCCCTGGCAACGCGGTCGCAAGCGCTCGCCGATGGAGTATTTGAATCCACAAAGTTGATGGGTTCTTAAGAAGCATAGTAGCAAATAACCGCTCAGGGCAGTCCGCAGGCTATCCGGTAGTAACTTTTTCAGCAACAATTCCGCACGGCTTTCCTAGCAGCGAAGGTGTTCGCCAGAGGCGGCTTTGGGGCGGAGTTATGTTCCGATTCTTCTCTCCATGTTACTTTTTATTGCCAGCGGCGGACCGGTCTCCACTCTTAACAGCTTGAGTGCCGGACTGCGGCCTGTCGCGCACGTCGTTCTCGTCTACGTGCAGTGAGTTACCCGCGACCTTCGCACTGCCCTCGTGGCACGACTGCGCCGCTTTCGACGGATTGTCTTGCCGAGGCTGATTGCGACTTTCGGTATTTTTAGCTTTCTGCATTTCAGGCTCCAGGGCTGGCGTGTGTAGTTTCTACAGATCGAACGCGACCGCATATTTAAAAGCCATCCTAGACACGCAACGCATACCGAGTTGCTCACAATCGCACATCTGTTCTCAACCGGTGTGCGGCTTTCGGTGGTCCAAATAGGACAGACTGTTGCGCGCCCCTCTCTTAAGATTGGGAGCATTGACGACGTGTGAAGCTATCTCAGTTCAATCGATAGTGACCGACTAGATTGCCCTTTCTTCCACTTGCAGGGTGGAGGAACTGGCGCAGACGCCCGATTCCGGGCGTCCCAATGCCCTTCTCTGCAAAGGAGCTTCTCTGTGTCCAAACAAATTCACGAAAAAGAATCGCAAGCTGCCAGGCTCCTGGTTCCCGACGGCTTCTCACCGGAAGATGTCAAGAACCTTTCCAGCGTACTGAACGCGCTTGTTGCCGACGCTTTTGCCCTCTATCTGAAGACTAAAAACTTCCACTGGCACATGAGCGGGCAGCACTTCCGCGATTACCACCTGCTCCTGGACGAACATGCGACTCAGATATTCGGCATTACTGATGCAATCGCCGAGCGCGTTCGCAAGGTGGGCGGCACAACCATCCACTCCATTGGGCACATTGCCCGGTTGCAGCGGATTGCGGACAACGACGAAGAGTTTGTTGGCCCGACCGAGATGCTGCGGGAACTCCATGGCGACAACAAGGCCTTTGTGGAAAGCCTTCGCGCAGCGCATGTGGTGACCAGCAAAGCCAATGATTACGCGACCACCAGCTTGATTGAGATCTGGATCGACGAGGCGGAACGCCGCGCGTGGTTCCTATTCGAAGCAACGCGGTAACGGTTCCTCAACCCGGCTGCGCCATCGCCGTTCTGTTTGTATTCGACCCGGAGGCTCTGCTCAAGAGTCTTGTGGCAAAGGTACGAACGCGGCGATGGCGCGTCATGTCACTCCATTGGGAAGCGCTGCGATTTATTCGAGCAGCGCTCACCGCGACGAAGCCCGGAGAACCCTCGTGCGAAGGGCTTTGTCCGCGCGGCTGCGGGACGTGAGCGCGTTTCGATCCTTCTTTCGCAGGACGCTGGGTTCATGCCCCATGCCACGCGCGCATAGGACCACTATCTGGATGTGAGTGCAATCAACAAACCAGTCTGGACCCTTTAAACTGGTGGTTGAGGTATTTTGTGGTTCGCACGGCTTTCTTTGTACTTGTTTTTGCGGCTCTTTCGGGCGCTCTGTTCGCCCAGGAGCCGACATCGAGCAGTGATGGCGGCAACGCCGCACAAGCCGCGGCGCAGGCAGGAGGGCGGGACTCTCAAAAGCCGATCGCCAACGAGGTGACGGCGGCGGAGGCGGCGATTTCCGGCGCGGACTGGAAGACAGCGGCGGCAAAACTCGACGCTTATCTGGTGACACATCCCGAGGACGCGCGGGCTTTGTTCGACGCCGGGTATGTGGCCGACTCGCAAAATCGGTTGGACGATGCGGAGGCGCTTTACCGGCGGTCGATCGAGGCCGACCACAAGCGGTTTGAGGCGCACCTGTCGCTGGGGCTGCTGCTGGCGCGCGAGGGCAAAGAGGCCGAGGCGCGGATCGAGCTGCTTGCCGCTACCACCCTGGATGCAGGCGAGGATGGATCCGCGCTGAAGGCGCGGGCTTGGCGGGCGCTGGCGCAGATTGACCGGCCGCTGCCCAGCCACCCGGGCGACGTGAATTCGGCATCGAACGATCTGCTGGAGGCGCTGAAGATCTCGCCCGAAACAGAGGACGATACGCTGCTGGCGGCGAGCCTGGCCGAGCAGAACCAGCAATACGACGTTGCCGAGACGGCGTACCGGCGTGTGCTCCAAAAGGATCCCGGCTCTGAGACGGCCAACGCGGGGCTAAGCCAACTGCTGATTCGCGACAAGAAATATCCTGAGGCGGAGACGCTTTTGCGCGCGGCTCTTGAGAAGCTGCCGGACGATCCGGCGCTGAACGCGCAACTGGCCACCACACTTGCTGCCGAGAACAAGGCCGAGGCCGTGCCGCTGTTGCAGAAACTTCATGCGGCGCATCCCAACGACCTGGCGGTGACGCACATGCTGGCACAGGTGCTTTCCGACGCGGGAGACGATGCCGGATCGGACCAGTTATATCCGGCGCTGCTGGCCGCCTCGCCCGGCGATGCCACCCTGCTTGTGGAGCACGGGCAGAATCTGGTGCGGCTGGGCAAATTCCCTGAGGCCCAGGCGGCCTTTGAAAAGGCAACTCAGATTAACCCCGCGAGCAGCGATGGATGGAGCGGACTGGCCTTTGCCGCGTCGCGCACCGGGCAGCCCTCGGTTACGCTGCACGCGCTTACCATGCGGTCGAAGTTCCAGCCAGAGAGCGCATCTACCTATTTTCTGTGGGCGATATCGTACGATTCATTGCACCAGAAGGCGCAGGCGGCGGCCTATTACCACCATTTTCTGGATTCCGCGGCCGGGAAGTACCCGAATCAGGAATGGCAGGCGCGCCAGCGTTTGCAATTGCTTGAGAAGTAAGCGCTGGATTGCCGAAGAATACTCTTGACGATGTAGCGCACCGATTCTGCGCATGGGATGCTATCCCTTGCCTGAAAACGTGGACCAGGTCTCCGGCCGCTTGATTTCGTTCCTTGAGGTTTGTGCTTTCCCACCCATTCGCCAGAAAAAAAGCGAATGGATGGGGCACGGGGCCGATACGGATTCACACGGTCAGAGACATAGGCGTGCGGGCGCAAAGGGCACAGAAAACGCCGGGAAATGCACAGCCCTGGTTACCATCGGTTTTCACATACTGAAAGCTGCGGACGTTTTCTCTTGCGCTAATGGGTGAAATCATCCTATAGTCACGGGACTAGGATTGACGACGGAGCTAGAGGCAGCCGCAACGAGCGGAGGTTCCTTATGCGATGTTCGGGCAGATTCGCGATCTCAATCGTGCTTGCCGCAAGCGCACTCCCCTTGTGGGCGGGCGGCATCGATAGCAAACCTTTCGACATGGATACGATCCAGGCCCTGGAAGCGCGGGCCAGCCAGGCGCAACCGCGCGAACAGTGTTTTCTCTACGCCGAACTTGTTCACCAGATGACCGAAGTGAGCATGAAGCAGTACGCGGCCGGCGACGTGGAGAAAGCCACGGGCATGCTGAAGCGCGTGCAGGAGATGGCGCAGAAGATCCACCTGCAAATGGGCGTAGACGACAAACGGCTGAAAAATGCGGAGATTCTGTTGAGCCACACGGCGTTTCGCCTGAACGAGATGCTGCACTCAAGCTCGTCTGAGGACCGCCCGCTGGTTGAGGCAGCGCTGACCGACGTGAACCAGGCCCAGAACGAAGCCATGATGCAGGTCTTCAAGAAATAGGCCTGGGCATTGCGATTCCCTTCAATGAAAGCACCGCGGGTTTTGTGCGCGCCCGATTGCAGGCGAAGCTTCTGTGTGCTTGAATGAATGCGCCGGAAGGATTTGCCATGCGCATACTTGCCGCGATTTTCGTTTGCCTGATGCTTGCCGCGCCCGTTGCCGCGCAAAAGCAAAAGCGCGTGCCACTAACTGAAGTCGAGACCGACAAGATTGCCGAAGCCGGCATTGATCCCAACGCGCGCGTGGGTCTCTATATGCAGTTCCTGAACGAGCGTGCAGACGCGATCAAGAAGCTG
>Ga0302319_10008639_pt1 | contig 19772 bp, 17 predicted proteins | sample Bog_T0_2_FD_203319 | JGI IMG/M metagenome (GOLD analysis project Ga0302319, IMG submission 203319) | Peat permafrost microbial communities from Stordalen Mire near Abisko, Sweden - Bog_T0_2 | ecosystem: Environmental > Terrestrial > Soil > Wetlands > Peat | place: Sweden: Abisko, Stordalen Mire... | reverse complement strand
CGGATGGCATCTGGACGGGAAAGACCGGCGTCTTGGTAGGCGGCGAGGGCCCGCCGATCCTCCGGCGAGTTGGCGGTGAAGGCGTACTTGAGCGGCGTGGAGACACTGAGGAGATGGAGGGAACGCTGGCCATGCGGAGTTTTCTGAATGAGAACGAACTCTGCATGGCGCCCCGGTACCGTGTTGATCGACTCGATGCACGCCAGTTCCGCGGCGCTAAGGCTCTTCTCCTGGCCGATCAGACGGGCCTTATCGTAATTGTCCTGCTTGAGAACGAAAAGATTGTCGGCCGCGCCCACAAATGCGTTTCGGGCCTGGCGATGGGCGAGAAAATCTTCCAGCCCCTGGGAAATCGCGCCAACCGTAACCCCGGTTTTGCGAAGCGTCCGGAAGCAGTACTCCATAAATTCCGCGGTCGCCTCGTCCTTCAGCATGATTCCCGCTTCGTCAAAAATCAGAAACTTGGGATCGCCGCCGCCCTCAAGTGAGAGACTGGCCACCGCGCTGACAATCGAGTTAAAGATGACGCGGGAGAGATCGGCGTCGCGCTGGTCATGGACGACACGCTTGAGATCGAAGACGACGACGGGCGCCGCAAGATCGATCTGGGACGGCCCATCGAAAAGATTGGCGAAAGAGCCGTCCTCGCACCAGAGGGCGAGGCGCCGGGCCAGCTCAGCGCCCCGTTCGTCTCGCAAGAGTGCCGCCCGCACGTGGCGCAAGAACACGGTCTGCTGCAAGTCGCGGAAATAGGCTCGGCGTAGGGCCTCCTCTAGGACTATGAGGTGCTCGCCGGCGAGCCGCTGCTGCCGCTCGCGCACCAGACCTTCCAGCCAAAGGGCGCGTGAGCGAAGGATTTCCGGGTCTGGCACCGTACCGGCAGGCAACCAGAGGGGATTGAGTCGGTTCGCCCGGCTTTTCAGGTTGTAGTCGATGTAGAGGCCGCCGCTCGATTCGCAGAAATTGGCGAATGAGCCTCCCAGGTCGATGATGACGACCCGGGCACGCCGCCGCCGCATCGCAATAAGATTTTCATCCGCGAGTACCGACTTGCCGGAGCCGGTCCCGCCGACGATCAAGTGATGGGGATTCGCGAATAAACCTTCATCTGGGACGATCCAGTTGAACAAGCTCCGGGATGCCGTCTGAAAGAGCACGCCGATTGCCTTGTCGGGCGGGAGGTTGGTGGGCTGTCCGAACAGCGGGAGTAAGCGGACCAGTTGCCGCGTGGAATAGTCGAGTAGGCGGTACCGGTCTTTGTCCTGCGTCCAATAGGGTTGGGTCGCGCGCCAGTAGGGCCACAGCGCCCGCTTCTCCTGTATGAATACCGCGTCGTTGGCCCGGGCCAGCGCCAGGGTCGCGGCAACCTCCAGGTGGCTTCCGAGTTGGCGCCCATTTCTTCGAGTTCTTGGTTGAGTTGGAGGGTGGCGGCGCGCTCCGTTGGATCCTGGGAGGCTTGGGGATCGGATTCCCGCTGGCGCAGGAGGGTTTTGAGGCGCTGCATGCGCTTCAAACGATCTCCGCGCTCGACGTTGACAATCATTTCGGCGCGGAAGAGGCCGCTCCGCAAAAGGAACTGGTCGAACGCCGGCCGGGCCAGTTCTTCCGGAGGCTCGTAGAGCGTCAGCACGGCATGAAACCAGCCGTCGAGTTCGGCCATTCCGACCGGTATGCCCGCGCCCAGCGGGTCCCACCGAAAGACGCTGTGGGCGAAACGCTCGATTAACGGCGCGCCGCCAGTATGGGCGGCGGGGCGGGGATTGGCCCCGCCTTCAAACTGGCGCGGATTCCATCTTTGGAAGAAGAGCCGTGCGACGCCGTCGTCGTCCAAGCTCTCTGGCTGCCATCCCAGGTGGTCCAGGGTTGCCGCGAGCGTCCGGGCGTGAGTCAAAAGCTCAGCGGAAGCGAAGGCAAATTGCTCGCGGTCATATCGAAATCGTTCCCGCGCATCGGCGAAAACACTTTCTAAGCGCCGCAAAATGGAACGGGGAAACTTGACGTCGATAGGCTGCGGTCGGGGCTGGATTTGCCGGCTCGGCAGCTTTCGGATCAGGATCAGGTAAGCTTCCATCCAGCGCAGCTTACCGGCGCGCAAGGACGCAAGGAGGTTCTCCTCTTGTTCCCGTTGCACTTCTCCGACCAGGCCCGGGGAAAACTCCCGTCCCACCAGCCGGCCGGCGAAGTCGGTGCTCCGGGAATGTTGAGTCCAGATCACCTGCAGGTCGAAATGGTCCGGTAGTGCGTTGAGAAACCCGGCTAACGCTTGGTATATGCCGATTAGAGCTTCATCCGAAAGGAGGCAGGTGTACGGCGGATCGAGACGGAAGCCGTAGCCGAGCGAGCGGTCGCGATTGACGACGACGCCTTGCGTCACCGCTAGCGGCGACAGTTCTCGGCTAAAGCTTTCACCGTTGAGCTCGTTACTCCGCTGAAACTTTCTGTTCCCTTTCGACTTCATACCAGGAAGGCTCCTCGAATCGCCCAGGACGGAATTGCCGGGGTAAAAAAAACGAGCGGAAAAAATGCACATCGTTGCCGGGGGGCCGTCCGAGTCGAAATGCGGCCAGATACCCGGGATAACCGCCGAGGAGTGCGATCATCCCGACATTGCTGTTGAGGATGATCATATTGAAGGCCAGGGCCCCGATCAAAACGCCGAAGTCATTGGGAGTAAAAATGCCCCAGATGTAGATCGAACGGGACAATTGGCGGTGATAGCGAACTTGGAGCATGGCTATTTGTGCCCGGATTCCGTCACGGATTTGCTCAAGGGCGGGGCGAAAGTGCTTCGGAAGGTGCGGAGCGCCTGTTCGAGTTGAACGAGTACGCGGTGCAATTCCTCTCCGCTCCACTCTTCCTTTCGACCCAGGCCGCTTAATTCATCGTAGGCCTGTTGGATCAAGACAACGGCATGCCGTTGGTCCGAATCCGGCAGGTAGAAGAAAACCGGGAGAGATGCCTCCACTTGGGCCTCACCGACAAGAAAGACGATCGGTTTGGGCACGTCGAGAACACGCAATTCGTAGCCCGGGATCTTTAACGGGAGCAACGGTTCGAGCGCGGACTCTTGCACCAAAGCCAATTCTGGCGCGGGTTCGGCTCCGATCGCTGAGAAGGCGACTAGGAGACCGAGAGATAAGCCGAAAGCCTGCACGCCAGCGATAATAGCAACCCGGTCGAAATGTCTGAGTTGTTATTATTCGGCCATGCGTAATAATGGCTTTCAAACTACTTCTTCGTCTGCCGGGTTTTTGGCTATCGGAATTATTGTTTTGGGGTGTTGTCTTGGCGGCGGTGTCCTGCACGCGCAAAGTGCGAGCGCGATTTTCAATGGCCCGCAAAACATGGATCAGGGCCTCCAGAACGGGCTGAACAATCTCACCGGCTACGTTTATTCGATCCTCAAATTTCTCAGCCTCATCGGACTAGGAATCGCCTACTACTTCGTAACACACCATGGGGTGGGCAAGGCCATCCTCGCCACCGTCGCGGCGGTTATGCTTTGGTTTGCGCCAGTCGTGGCCAACATCGCCCAGAACATTGGAAGTGCCGCTGCCCAGCAGTCGCTTTCAAATTCACCGGGAGGTTCCAACGGATAACAGGCGCTGCCAGAGCGCAGGCCGAGAAATCCCTTGCCTCTGTCCGCTGGGTAGGTCTTGCTGACCGTTCTCTTGTTCGGGCCGTAGCGTAGTCTGGTAGCGCGCTTGCATGGGGTGCAAGAGGTCGGGAGTTCGAATCTCCCCGGCCCGACCATTTTAATTCTTAAGTATTTATATCTGAAATACTTAACAGCCTCAATTCTGCGGGCTTTTGATCGGATCTTCGCCCTAAAGACTCTTGATGCCGCCGCCGGGCAACCGGTGAGCAACCGGTTATGCATCTCGTTCTTGCTGATGCGGCAAAAGGATTGAGGGGACGGGTTGTTGAGGGTAGCAAGAAACGTCCCCTTCGCGTTCCTGGCCGATAAGGTCAAAATTCTAGGAGGGACGTGAACCCCTCGAATAGCCCCGACACCTACCCCCGATTCTCATGGAGCGCTCCCCCAAAGGCCTTTTCGTTCTGCCTGACGGCCGGAACCTGATCGTCACCTTCATTCTCGTCAGCGCGTTGTTCCTCCTCTGGGGATTCTGCAACGGGATGATCGACGTGATGGACAAGCATTTTCAGCAGGTCCTGCATCTGACTCTGGCGCGCTCGGCCTGGGTCCAGTTTGCCCACTATCTCGGATATTTCTTGATGGCCCTGCCGGCGGGATGGCTCGCGACCAAACTCGGTTACAAGGGGGGCATCATCGTCGGCCTGTTGATGGTGGCGGTGGGCGGGCTTTGGTTCTACCCGGCGACCCACCTGGCCGCCTTCTGGGCGTTCCTGCTGGGCGTCTGCTTGATCGCCGCCGGCCTCACCTTCTTGGAGACCGTGGCCAATCCGTATAGCACGGTCTTGGGCCCCCCCCAATTTGCCGCGACCCGCATCAATCTCGCGCAGTCTTGCAATGGCATTGGTTGGATTTTCGGGCCGATTGCCGGCGGGATGTTCTTTTATGGGAAAGATGCGGCGGGCGTCAGCACCGGCAGCCAGACCCTGTGGATTCCCTATGCCGGCGTCGCCGTGCTGGTCCTGGTGCTCGCGGTGATTTTCGCTTTCGCCAACGTGCCCGACATCAAGGCGGAGGACACTTACCATCTGGACGAGAGCGATTCCGGCGTGTCGCACTCGATCTGGGGCCATCCCCATTTCGTCATGGCGGTGATCGCGCAGTTTCTCTACGTCGCGGCCCAAGCCGGTATCTTCAGTTTTTTCATCAATTATATGACCTCCGAGGTGCCACCGATCCCGGAATCGTGGCGGACGGGCCCGCTGGCGTCGTGGTTCGAGCCCGGGCAGCCGGGCGCCTTGGCCCTGAGCGACCGGGGCGCGGCCTATCTCGCGTCCCTCGGCTTCGTCTGCTTCCTGGCGGGCCGGTTATCCGGCGCCGGCATCCTGAAGAAATTTAGCCCCTCCAAGGTGCTGGGCCTTTACGGCTTGCTCAACGTACTCGTCTGCGGCCTCGTCTTTCTCAAGCTCGGCTGGCTCTCGGTGGTCTGCGTGTTCCTCAGCTATTTTTTCATGTCGATCATGTTTCCGACGATCTTCGCCTTGGGCATCCACGGCCTGGGGGCCCGGGCCAAGCAAGCCTCGGCTTTCCTGGTCATGGCCATCATGGGTGGGGCGATCCTGCCCAAACTCATGGGTGCCGTCGCTGACCATTGGGGGATGTCGCGGGCTTTTGCCGTGCCGCTGTGCTGCTTCGCGTTCGTGTCGGTCTACGGATTCAATTGGTCGAAATTGAGCCGGCCCGCTTCCGGCGTCCTGGTTCGGCCAAGCTAGCTTATCGGGAATGTCCCGGATAGGGGCCTTCCGCCGGCATCCGGGCAATCCCCGTATCGTGCAAAATTAGGCCCGGTTGGGAAACTAATCCCCGCCGAATGACACTATGGGATCAATAGACCCCATAAATATGAACGCGAAATTTATCCTCCCCTTCGCCGCCGTCGCTGCCGTTTTGGCCGGATGTGCGACTTCCCCGCAATATCCGGTCACCTACCAGGTTCCGATTTCGAACCCGGTCATTACCTCCGACTACGGTCCCCGGAGCCTCTCGGTCAACGGCGTGCAGGACGTGGCCGCGACTCCTGGCCAGCTGCTCTATTACCAGGTGCTGGCCCCGATGAACATGGTGTTCTACGCCTTCGACAAGACCGGGAGCGGCCCGGGCGGCCCGCTGCTCGGCCAGATGCAGGGCACGACCCTGTATTCATCGGTCCTCCCCACCGGCAATACGGTTGAATTCGTCTTCTCCTCGACCCAGCCGGTCACCGGCGGGACCGTCCAGCTGACGGTTTCGGACCACGCCATGACCTCGGGCTCGAGCGCGATACCCTACACGACCCCGGGGCCGATGGGCTCGGTGGTCCCGTCCGCGGCGATGCAGCCGATGGTTTCGCTTTCCCCGACCAACACCTCGGTCGCGATTGGCCAGTCCGTGACTTTCACGGCCGCCGGCGGGGCGGGCACGGGCAACTTTGTCTGGCAAGGCGCGGCCCCGGCCACCGGCTGGAGCAATGTCTACACCTTCAATGCTCCGGGCACGTACACGATCACCGTCTATCGCTCGGGTGACGGCACTTATGCCCGCTCGAACGCGGCTTCGGCCATGGTGACGGTGTCGGCCGCGCCGACCGCGATGCCGAATCAGGGCTATCCCGCCGTGTCGGTGACTCCGGCCCAATAAGAGAGCTTACCGTACAGAACGGCCGGCTGACTGGCTCTCTGGACGGGCAGGCCGTCTTCCTCCGGGAAGACGGCTTTTTTTTATGCCCAGCATGCCACATTGCTATGAGAATGAAAGTTTCTCTCCCAGCCTGATCAGGGCGAAGGGTAGCGAAACGCAAGGGCGGCACCGTGAGGTTTCCGTCTGAAAGAAGCGTGTAGCGAAACCGCGGGTCGATGAACAAGAACCGACTACTGAGGCGCCCAGGGTGGAGGAGCGGGCAAAAGACCGCGAACTCCATACTGATCAAGGCCGGGAAGCGTAAAGTCGGCGATCGTGCGGGGAAAGTCGTGGGGCTTATCTGGGGAGATCTCGTCGTGGCCTGCGCGCAAGCGCGGGCTGAGGCCGCCGCGAGGGGGCTTGATCCGCGCCGAGAGGTCAGCAGCGCGCGTAGTAGCGGTGAAGGGGTGGAAACACTCTGGAGCGAAGGCGCAAACGGTGTGGCTGCGCAAGCAGCCGCGTGAAAGGAGACGGGCAAGTACGACCGCATAGCCGTGGAAGCGAAACGACAGGACGAGCCTGAAAGGGGCCGGCGCCCTCCGGGAGAGGTCGGTGAAGCCGATCCTGGCCTGCAAGGGAAAGTCGTGCCAAGACGCGAGGATGCGAAGCCAGAAAGCCCAAGGACAACGGACAGGTTAATGGAAGAGGTGGCCGATCCGGCCAACCTGAACGAGGCATGGAAGCGGGTGCGATCCAACAAAGGGGCACCGGGCGTCGATGGCATCACCATCGAGGCCTTCCCCGGCTGGTTAACCTCCCGCAAGGACAAGCTAGTCGCAGAACTAAAGGACGGCAGCTACCGACCGCAGCCGCTGCGCCGGGTCAAGCTGCCGAAGCCAAACGGTGGGGAACGCCTCCTGGGCATCCCCACAGTACTGGACCGGGTGGTCCAGCAGGCAATCCTGCAGGTGCTGCAACCGCTGCTTGACCCCTCGTTCAGTGAGTACAGTTACGGGTTCCGTCCGAACCGAAGGGCGCATCAGGCCGTGAACCAAGCCCAGACGTACATCCAAGCGGGTTACGACTGGGTGGTGGATCTCGACCTGGAGGCGTTCTTGGAACCATGTTCATACTGCCCCCTGGTTGATGGACGGCTGGTCGAAGAGGCCGGGAATCGAGTCTGGTACCTTGATCCTCAAGCCTTTGCGGCGGCCTCGGTGGACGAGGACGGCTGGAAGCTCGCCGCGCTTTACACGTTGCATGATGGTCTGGCGGGTGATGCCCAGGCTGCGCGTGGCATCGATCATGGGCACATAGCCCTCCGGCGTCGTTTCGGCGAAGCGCGCCCGCAGCGCTTCGTCAACGCGAATCCGCCACGGTGCTCCGGGCGTGAGCTGCTCTCCGGCGATGAATCCCTCGCCGAGCCACCGGTGCAAGGTCGAGGGCGCGATTCCGAGCGCCTGAGCGGCGTCGGCAATCGTCATGCACTCTCCCTCCAGCTTTGTCGGCTTCGGCTCAAAGATCGGAATTTTCCAATGCCTGCGCAGGTTGCCGACACGATTGGCGGTGAAGGGCAGGCCGTAGGCGGTTTTGCGGCCTTGGCGATTGAGAATGCCAGCGACGACGGCGTCGGAATAGTGCGCGGCGAGGCGGCGCAGCAGGGCGATCGTGTCCTCCTCGGTTCGGATGGTCGCGGGCCGAGACCGCGGCAACAGGACATCGATCTCACTCAGAATCCCACCACGCCAACGCAACGTCAGACGCGCCTTATACTCGGAGCGCTCGACCTTGATGGTCACTTCCTCCAGCAGCAGGTGCAGCAGTTCCTTGCGATCGCGGTCGCTCGTCGTGGGCATGGACCAGGCAAGATTGAGATCGCGGCCGAGGGAACGGATCTTGTCCCGCTGCTCGGGCGTGAGCACGGGCGGCTGCGCATGCCCACGCCGGTCGAGTTCGGCCTCGGCGGCTTTGACTTCACGGAGACTTTTTTCCCATTCCGCTTCCAAGCCCCGGGCGACGAGCCGGTTTTCCGGATCGACGGAACGATAGCGACGCTCGGCTCGCTGCGCTTGGTAACGGGCACGTTCGACGTCGTGTCGGCTCTGAGCGAGAGTCGCTTCGCGATCGGACTCGATCTGTTCGGTCGCCTTGATGGCGGCGTCAAAGGCCGCCGGCTCAAGGGCAGCGAGAAATGCGGCCACGACCGCCGCATCGATCTGGCATCCGCCGATGTTCAGGCAATACACGCCGCGGCCGCTGACGATGTCCTTGCCGGCACAGTGGTAACCAGGAGCCGAGTATCGGCCGCTATAGTGCACGCGAAGCGGGCGCCCGCAGTGCCCGCAGGTGGCGATGCCTTGGAGCAATGCCATGCCTTCCCTCACGGCACCTCCGGCCTGATGGGGGCGAGGACGGATGTTTTTTCCGATCCGCTTTTGGTTGGCTTCGAAAGTCTCCCAATCGATGAAGCCCGGATGGTGGCCTTGAATGAAAACGGGCCACTCGGCGCGCGGTCGCTTCCGCATGCGTTTGCGGACTCGTCCGCTTTCATCCACGTACCGATCTGTCTTGGTTTTCCCGTAGACATAGGCGCCAGCATATATCGGGTTTGCGAGGACTTGGCGGATCTTCGTATAGGTGGGCACCACCCAATGGACACCTTCGAGGGTGCTCGATTGGAGTGGGAAGCGCAAGCCTTCGGAGCAAAACCAAAGCCAGACACGACGTATCGAGCCCAGCTCGGCGAAGCGGGTGAAAACCGTGCGGATCGCGGTGGCGACGGCCTCATCGGGATGAATGAGCACCTCGCCGTCAGCGTCGCCGTAGACGAATCCCACGGGCAAGCCGCGCCGGAGCTCGCCGCGCTCGGCCTTGTTGAGAATCCCTCCGTTGAGTCGTGCGCGCAGGACATGCAGTTCCGCTTCGGACATGGTGCCCTTGAGCCCCAGGACAAGGCGATCGTTGAACATCCCGGGGTGGTAAATCCCGTCGGCGTCGCCGATCAGGGTATTGGTGACGCCGCACAGGTCGAGCAGGCGATACCAGTCGGCGTTATTGCGGGCCAGGCGCGAGACTTCGAGTCCGAGCACGATGCCGACGTGGCCAAGCGCCACTTCGGCGGTCATCTGGGCAAACCCCGAGCGGTCGGCCAAGCCCGATCCGGAAATGCCGAGGTCCTTGTCGATGACGCTCACGTGCTCGCGGGGCCACCCGAGGCTGACGGCACGCTCGACGAGCTGATACTGCCTCGCGGTCGACTCACGGTTGTTCTCGACCTGGGTGGTGCTGGACTGGCGCACGTAGATGATCGCCTGACGGCGCAGATGTTCGGATGTAACTTTGCCGGCTTCGCTACTCATGACGGTTTTCCTTTTGTTGGGGTTCGGTTTCCAGCTCGACGACGGCTTGGGCGATTATGCGGGCAAGCCGCGCGACGACCTTGGCCTTCTGTTCTTCGTCAAGTGCGTTCCACGCCGGCGCGGCGCCGGCGGGCGGTGGGTCCTCGATCAACTTTAGCTGGTGCATCATCTGCCTCCTTTGCAGTGGGGGTTTGCGACGCCACGACGACCGTAGCGTTCCTTCGATGCAGCAGAGCGTCCACAATGGTGCGGCCTTTGAGCAACTGCGGACAGGAGGCGAGCAGTGTCGGCTGAGCTTGCAATTTATCCGTGGCCGTTTGTTGTGGCGCACGTAGATCGGTCCAATCGGCAGGGATCAACGAGCGCGTCCCGTCGGGTATCACGAGCAGCAGATAGAGTCGGCCGCGCCGGTGACTCCAGCCGAGGACCTCAAGCGGCTGTCCCTCGTGAGGATGCCGCAGACGCAGGATGGTTACCCGTTTCGGATAACCATCGAGGTGGTGGTGGGTATTATGGCGTATCTTCCTTCGACCGGGTGAACCACGACCGACTGATGACGCGGCTAACCCACGTGATCGCCGACAAGCGGTTACGATGGATCATCCGCGGCTTCCTGCGGGCGGGGGTGATGGAAGGAGGCGTGGTCACGGCCACGACAGAAGGCACGCCGCAAGGCGGGCCCCTGTCCCCGCTACTCGCCAACTTCGTCCTCGACGAACTGGATCGGGACTTAGAAGAGCGAGGGCTGCGATTCGTGCGCTACGCCGACGACGGCAATGTGTACGTGGGCAGCAAACGGGCCGCAGACCGAGCCTTCGAAAACCTGATCGAGATCATCGAGGGAAAGCTGAAGCTGAAGATCAACCGCGCAAAAAGCGCGGTGGACCGCCCAGGGAGGCGAAAACTCCTCGGGTTTAGCTTCTCCCCCGGACCAGAGAGCAAACGTCGGATCGCGACGAAGGCACTCGAGAAACTGAAGGGGAAAGTGCGCAAGCTGACCCGCAACGGTCGATTTAGCTTCGAGGTTATCCTACATGACCTCAAACGCGCCCTCACTGGGTGGCGATCCTACTTTAGGATCGACCAAACGGTAACGGCCCGGAGGGAGCTCGACAGCTGGATCCGGCGCCGCCTGCGGGCGCTGATCTGGCCACGATGGAAAACCTGCGCTCGGCGCCGTCGTGGCCTCCTGGAACGCAACGTCAGCGCGGACTTGGCGGGCAAACTGTCGGGGTCCTCCCTCGGCAGCTGGCACGTCAGCCTGTCTCCGGCCATGCACTATGCCTTCCCTGATAAGTGCTTTGATTGCCATGGACTACCTCGCCTCCTGCAACCCTCCTGAAACCTCATCTCCGCCGAACCGCCGGATGCGGACCCGCATGTCCGGTGGTGTAACAGGGAAAGCCGGCAACGGCCTACCTATGTTTATTGCGGAAAATTGTCGCGCGGGTGGGCCTCCATGCGTAGTATATCCAGCCAACGGTTAACCCAATTCAGCCATGCATATCCATCTGAAGAAGGATTGGCAGCTCCCGGAATCGGCGGTGACTTCGGAAAGCGCCTACCGGCTGCGGCCCCGGCGGGACTTCTTGAAAACGCTGGGATGGGGGGCGATGGGAGCGGCGCTCCTGCGGACCAAAGGATGGGGGGCCCTCACCGGCTTTCCGGCCCAGGACAATCCCGCCTACTTGGGCGCCGGCCTCAAGGTGACCCCGTTCAAACTCGTCACGAGTTACAACAACTTCTATGAGTTCGGGACGGACAAAGGCGATCCCAAGGACGAGGCCAACGACGGCTGGCAGCCCGAGCCGGGCTGGACGGTCGAGATCGCCGGCTTGGCCGCCAATCCCGGTAAATGGGATGTGGAGGATCTGGTGGCCAAGATGGGCGGCATCGAACAGCGGATCTACCGCCATCGCTGCGTCGAGGCTTGGTCCATGGTCGTGCCCTGGGACGGCTTCCCCCTCGCCAAGCTGGTGGCCTTCGCCCGGCCCAAGGCCAGTGCCCGCTTTCTGAAGTTCACTTCGTTTTTGGACCCGAAGCACGCGACCGGGCAGAAGGAGGGCAACCTGGAGTATCCCTACGTGGAAGGGCTCGTTATTTCCGAGGCGATGAACGAGTTGGCTTTCGTGGCCACGGGAATTTTTGGCAAACCGCTGCCTAACCAGAACGGCGCACCGTTGCGCCTGGTCCTGCCCTGGAAATACGGCTTCAAGGGGATCAAATCGATCGTGCGCATCGAATTCACGGACAAGTCCCCTTTCAGCACCTGGCAAAAAATGGCCCCGGACGAATACGGCTTTCTCGCCAACGTCAACCCGCACCACGACCACCCGCGGTGGTCCCAGGCCTCCGAGCGGATCATCGGCGGCGGCATTTTCACCGGGCGCCAGCCGACCCTCATGTTCAACGGCTACGAAAAACAAGTCGCCGCAATGTATAAGGGGCTCGACTTGGACAAGTATTATTGAAGCGTCCGAGGCGTGCGCTGGTACGAGAAACTTCTTCGCTCCAAGGCCTTCATCCTGACCATGATCGTCCTGCCCGGCCTCTGGCCGGCCTGGCCGATCCTGCGCCAGGATCCGACGGTGGCGGCGGATCCGCTCAAGTACCTCCTGCACCACTTCGGCTTTGTCGCCTGCCTGCTGCTGGCCACCGTCCTGGCCCTGACCCCCCTGCGGGTCCTTTTCCCGCACGCGGCGATCGCGTTGGCGCTCAATCGGCATCGCCGGCTGATCGGAGTCGGCGCTTTTTTCTATGCGGCCATCCACCTGACCTGCCAGTTTCTCCATGAGGCCGGCTGGCCGACCTTTTGGCAGGATCTGCGGAAGCCCTTTCTTCTCGCGGGCATGGCGACTTTCCTGATCCTCGCCCTCTTGGCCGTGACCAGCCCCACGGCGGTCGTGCGCTGGCTGGGCGGCCGCCGCTGGAAGAACCTCCACCGGCTGGCCTACCTGGCAGCCCTTCTCGCGGCTTACCACCAAGCGGCGGCGCGGAAACTCTTTCCCGTCCAGGTTCTCTGGATCTTCGTTCCCCTGGCGCTCTTGGAGCTCGCGCGCGTGGTGCGGCAGAGGCTGACCCGGCGCCAGCAAGTCCTGGCCCGACCCGCCCCCGGCTGATGGACGCGGCCCAGGCCCAACGCCGGATAGCCGAATGGCGCGCCGAGGTGGCAAGCCACGACGAACTGTATTACCGCCAGGCGAAGCCGGTGGCGACGGACCAGGACTACGACCGGCTGAAGCGGAAATTGGCGGACTTGGAGGCGCAGTTTCCGGCGGCGGCCCGGGCGGCGGGCGAAGTGTCGCCGACGGATCGGATCGGAGACGATCGCGCCGAAGGCTTCCAGGTTTACCGGCACCGGCAGCCCATGCAGAGCCTGGACAACACCTATTCGGAGGCGGAATTGCGGGAATTCCACGCCCGGCTGGTCCGGTTGATCGGCCGGGAAGACCTGGCCTACGTGGTCGAGCCGAAGATCGACGGGCTGGCGGTGAGCCTGACCTTCGAGAAGGGCAAGTTCGTCCGCGGGGTCACGCGGGGGAACGGGGTGGAGGGCGACGATGTCACCGCCAACGTGTGCACGCTGCACGGGTTGCCCCACGCGCTGAAGGCGACCAAGGCGGCGCCCATTCCCGACCTGATCGAGATCCGGGGCGAAATCTACCTCACGCTCGCGGAGTTTCAGCGCATCAACGCCGAGCGCGAGGAGGAGGGCCTGGAGCCGTACGCCAATCCGCGCAATCTGGCCTCCGGCACGTTGAAGCAGCTGGACGCGCGCGAGGTGGCGCGGCGCCGGCTCGAAATTGTGCTCTATGGCGCCGGGGCGGTGGAACCGGCCGGGGCCGTCGGGTCGAAGCAGAGCGAACTCCACGCCCATATCCGAGCCTGGGGCCTGCCGACGGTGGAAAAGTTCTGGCAGGCCGACGGCATCGAGCAAGCCTGGGCCGCGGTCCAGGAACTGGACCGGCTGCGCTCGAGCTTCGCCTACATGACCGACGGAGCGGTGGTGAAGCTCGATTCCCTCGGCCTGCAGCGAGAGGTGGGCAGCACGAGCAAAGCGCCGCGCTGGGCCATGGCCTTCAAGTTCGCGGCGGAGCGGGCCGAAACCGAGCTCCAGGCGATTTCCATTCAGGTCGGGCGCACGGGGGTTCTGACGCCCGTGGCCGAACTGGCCCCGGTGATTTTGGCCGGGACGACCGTGGCGCGGGCGACCCTGCACAATCAGGACGAGATTGCGCGCAAGGACATCCGGGTGGGCGACATTGTTTACGTCGAGAAGGCGGGTGAAGTGATCCCGGCCGTCATTGGCGTCAATCTGGCCAAGCGGCGGCCGCAGTGCGTGCCGTACGCCTTTCCCAAGCGCTGCCCGGCCTGCGGCACCCCGGCCCTGCGGGCCGACGGCGAGGCCGCCTGGCGCTGCCCGAATTTGGACTGCCCGGTGCAAGTCCGGCGGCGGGTGCAGCATTTTGCCTCGAAAGCCTGCGTGGACATCGAAGGCCTGGGTGAAGCGATGGTCGACACCGTGGTCGATCGCGGCTGGGTCAAGAGCCCGGCCGACATCTATCGACTGCGTCGGGAGGACCTCCTCGGCTTGGGCAAGAAAGTGGAGAAGTCGACCGACAATCTCCTCGCGGCCATTGAGGCGAGCAAACAGGCCGAGCTCTGGCGCTTTGTCCATGGCCTGGGCATCACCCATGTCGGGGTGGCGGCGGCCAAGGACCTGGCCGCCTGGTTCGGGAGCTTGACCGCTCTGGCCGATGCCAAACGGGACGATTTTCTGGGCGAAAAGAAAGCCAGCCTGATCGAGGGGATCGGCGAGACCATGGCCGAAGCGATCGTGCAGCACTTCGCCCAACCCCGGAATCGGGCCCTGGTCGACGACCTGCTGGCTCAGGGGGTGGCGCCCACGGCCCCCGCCCGCCGCCGGGCGGACGGTTCGGGGGTTTTGGCGGGGAAAACCTTCGTTTTGACGGGCACATTGCCCAAAATGACCCGGGAAGAGGCGGCGGCCCTGATCGAGCAGGCGGGCGGCAAGGTCAGCGGCAGCGTCAGCAAGAAAACGAGTTATGTCCTGGCGGGCGCAGAAGCTGGATCTAAACTTACAAAGGCCAATGCTTTAGGCGTTCCGGTGATCGACGAGACCCAATTGGTGGAATTGTTGGGCAAGCAGGGCTAATTTTCTCAGGGGGAAGCCCTTCTGGACCGATTTAGGGGAATGGGACCGGCCTGTCCGTTATTGTAGTTCCCGTACCCTGGTGAGCAGACCCCTTCGATGGATCCCATTGGTGGGCTTGAGCGCATTGCTCTGGCCGGCGGCCGCTTGGGCGCAAGGGGCGGATGCCATCGATCCAGCCGAGATCCGCCAACTGATTGAGCAGAACCGGCGTTTGCAAGCTGAAGTCGCGAGCCAGCAAAGGACCATCGAGGACCTGCGGTCCCGGGTGAATGCGATCGAGCAGGCGAGCACCAACAATCAGAGGGAGCTGCAGAATCTGGAGGATCAGGCTGCACCCGTGCCGGCGTCCGAACCGCCGCCCGTGGCGGATTCTCCCGGCCAGGCCGTGCGGATCAGCGCCGAGACGGGCTTTGCCTTCTTTGCCTCGGGCTCCGACGGACTCTACGCCAACGGCGAATTCAAGATCGACGACGCCAAGGTGTTCTTGGAAGCGCCAATCTCCAAGGACCTGTACTTTCACGCCGAACTGGATCTCCAGACTCGGGAATCGGAGGACAACAATTTTCACTTGGGCGAGATCTACGCCGAATATGAGCTGCCGGACGGCAGCTTTAATCTCCGGGTTGGCCGGATGTACATCCCCTTCGGCGAGGAATACCAGGTGCGCGGAGTCATGGACAATCCCCTGGTTTCCCACTCGCTCAGCGACCTCTGGGGCATGGACGAAGGGGTGGAAATCTTCGGCTCCCTGGGCAAATTCAGCTATTTCGGCGCCGTCCAGGACGGCGGCATCAACACCCTGCGCAACTACCATTCCGATAAATCGGTTGCCCTTCGGGCCGGCTACGATCCGACCTCTAGGGCGCATTTCAGCGCCAGTGCCATGCGAACCGGGCACCTCAATCCGACGCTGGATGAGCTGTCCGCTCTCTGGTTTGGGAACGGCTTTTTCCGGGCGCTCGGGCCGAACGCCACCACCACCGAATTTTGGGCCAATTTGGCCGAATTGGACGGATCGGTCCATTGGCGGGACGGGCACCTCAAAGCGGCGGGAGGACTCGTGCAGTTCGACGACAACAACCCGGCGGCCAACGACACCCGCCATCTGAGCTACTATTACATCGAGGGGGTGCAGCACCTATCCGATCCGCTTTACGGCGCCGTTCGCTTCAGCCAGATTAATGCGCCGGGCGGCTATCCCATCGCCGGCCAGGGTTCGATGAGCGAGTACTTTTTCACCAACATCATGACCAGCAGCATCTCCCGGGTGACCGTCGGCCTGGGGTATTCCTTTTCCGCTCCCACCCTGCTCAAGATCGAGTACAGTCCGGAATGGGGCAACACCACCACGGGCGAGCATCGCGACGAGGAAAACCTTTTTTCCACCGAACTGGCCGTGAAATTCTGATGACGCCGCTGCGCCCGCTGACGTTCGCATTGGGGTTGGCGGCCGGCCTGGGCGCTGCCGGCCTGTCCGCCGGCACCATCACCGGCACCGTCCAGGCGGAGGGCCCACCCGGCACCTCCGGCGAGGGCGGGGGCGGCAGTTACGGCTCCCTGCGGTACAAATTCGCGGAGAAGACGGACTATTCCCGGATGCAGGACTTTGTCGTCAATATCGATCAGCCCCTGCCCGTCGCCGGGCCCCTGCCGGTGGCGACCGTCACCCAGCGCGACGTCAGCTTCGACCCCCGGCTGCTCGTGGTGGCGGTGGGGACCAAGGTGCGGTGGCCCAACGCCGACACCATCTACCACAACGTGTTTTCGCTCTCCGACGCCAAGCCGTTCGATCTCGGCCTCTACGCCAAGGACGACCCCAAGGTGCCGGAGCTGACCTTCGACCAGCCCGGTCAGGTTGACGTTTTCTGCGGGATTCATTCCAAAATGCATTGCATCATTCTGGTCCTACCGAATTCCTATTTCGCCAAGGTCAACTCTCACAAACCCTATGTCATTCGCGACGTTCCGGCCGGGACCTACCGGCTCAAGGCTTGGCATGAGCGGCTCGTTCCCGTCGTGAAGACCGTCACGGTCCCGGCCGAGGGAGAAGTCAAAGTCGATTTCACTCTGAGTTTAAGTGCGCTCCCGCATTACTGAGCGCATGGCTCCCGTTGCTTCCAAGCCTCGCCTGAGCGTCCAAACCAAGGTCCTTATCCCGGTTCTGGCCTGTTTGGTTCTCCTTCCCCTCATCATGGTGGGGATCGTCCAGCTTTACATCAATCGCGAGCAGTCCAATGACGGCCGCCGCACGCTGGCCACGGCCGATGGGGTGTTTCAGCAGCTGCTGGACAGCCGCCAGCAGGAGCTGCTGGCCCGGGTCCGGAACGTCATCATGGCCCCGAATTATACGGCGGTCCTCCAGTTGGCGAACCGGACCAAGAATTCAGCGGTGGCGGAAGGGACGATTCACCGCTTTCTCAGCGATCAGCTGGACGAGTTCGAGGATGACTGCCAAGTCATGGTCTTCCTACCGGAGGGCAGCGCGACTCCCCTGGGCGTGGTGCGGCACGGCTCGGCCTTTCAGCTCGAAGATTTCGCCGAGGTGGCCAAGCCGGTGTGGAGCCAGGCGCTCAGAGGCGAGCCCGCGGTGGGCAGCGTCAGCCTGGCGGGCGCCGCCTTTTACGTGGTCTCGGTGCCGGTGCGGATCCCCGCCAACGACCAGCCGATCGGAGTGCTGACCATGGGAGTGCGGATCAGCGAGGCGGCGCTGCAGAAGCTGAAGAAACTGACCAATACGGAGATCATCCTTGTATCCGACCATCAGGTGATCGGCTCCACGCTCTCGGCCGTGGATTCCGGCTGGCTGGGGCAGATTGAGCGGCCGGCCGTGACCGAGTACAAGATGAATGCCCCCCGGGTCGCCGCCCAGCTGGTCACGCTTAAGGACGAGCACTTTATGGCGCTGTCCAGCACCTTCGGCCGGACCGGCGCCCGCCAGGGTTTCGACTACGTCATGCTCTCCTCCTTCGAGGAGAGCCTGCGGATGCAGCAGGACCTCCAGCGCATGCTTCTCGAAGTCAGCGCCTTCGCGCTCATTTTCAGCGCGGCGGCGGTCTGGTTCTTCGTCAACCGCTTCATCCAGCCCTTACGCGAACTGCGCGACACGGCCGAGGCCGTCGGCCGGGGCGACTTCTCCCGCCGGATCGAGCGCTTCTCCAACGACGAGGTCGGAGACCTGGCCCAGACCTTCAACCGCATGACTGTCAATCTGCGCAGCTCGCGCTCCGAATTGGAGACGACGGTCGAAACCCTGAAGAACACCCAGGCCCAGCTGGTGCAAAGCGAAAAGCTCTCGGCGGTCGGACAATTCGTGGCCGGCATCGCGCACGAGCTCAACAACCCGCTGACCGCAGTCATCGGCTTCTCCGATCTCCTGAGCCAGACGTCGACCGACGACAAGGTCCGGCCCCATCTCGAGCTCATCGCCAAAAGCGCCCACCGCTGCCACAAGATCATCCAGAACCTGCTCGGCTTTGCCCGCCAGCACGCCTCCGAACGCAAGATCACCCAGGTCAAGGACGCGATCGAGGAGGTGCTTGAGATCATGGCCTACGACCTGCGCACCAGCAATATCAAGGTGGTGAAGGACTTTCAGGCCGAAGTCCCCGCCATCCTGGCGGACTCCCATCAGATCCAGCAGGTCTTCGTCAACATCATCGGCAACGCCCGCCAGGCGATCCAGGCGTTCCGCCCCGATGGGCAGATCCAGGTCCGGACCAAGGGGGATGCCTCCTGGGTCAAAGTGGAATTTGCCGACAATGGCCCCGGCATCCCCCCGGAGAATCTCTCCCGCATTTTCGATCCCTTCTTCACCACCAAGCCGGTGGGCAAGGGCACCGGGCTGGGCCTGAGCCTGTCCTACGGCATCATCCAGGAGCACGGCGGCCGGATCACGGTCAAGAGCGAGCTGGGCCGTGGCGCCACCTTCGTCATCGAACTGCCGGCCGCCCTGGACGCCAAGGGCCTGCGGGAGGACCCGGAAATAGCGCCGGCCCGCCGGACGGGCCCGGCGGGCCCCAGCGGCAAGAACATCCTGGTGGTGGACGACGAGGAGTGGATCCTGGCCCTGGCCAAGGAGCTGCTCACCAGCGAGGGCCACGAGGTGGAGACGGTGCCCGGCGGCGAGCAGGGGATTGAGGCGCTGCGCCGCCGCGATTTCGACGTCATCGTCTGCGACTGGAAAATGCCCGGGTTAAACGGCATGCAGTTCTACGAGCACTTGATGGCCACCGATCCGGCGACAGCGGAGCGGGTGCTCTTCATGAGCGGCGACGTGGTCAACGACGACTTCCAGGCGTTTCTCCGGCGCCATGCCCGCCAGTGCCTGGCCAAGCCGTTCTCGATCGAAGACTTTCAGACCGCGGTGGCGAAGATGCTAGGGCCGAAGTAGCCCGGCCCGAGGCTAAATGGCGGCCGGCTGCGGAGGTTCGGCGACGCGTTCCCCAAAGACGACGTGGTCGAGCGAGAGGCGGCCGGCGCCGTTGCAGAAGATGATGAGGAGGAGAAAAAGCACCAAGGCCGAGAGTTCGAGCGACTGGCCCATCGCGAATAGCCCGTCCTGGCGGTGGACGATAAAGACGGCTCCGGCCAGAATCGGAATCTGCGCCAGGGCTGCCAGCCGCGTGCAGAATCCGAGGACGAGAAGCAGGCCGCCGATCAGATGGGCTAGGATCACGTAATGGAGGAGCAACGCGGTTTCCAGCCAAGGCTGGTCGGCGCGCTCGAGCAAGTTGACGAAATAGCCGGACGAAGTGTTGGTCACCAGAAGCAGGCCGCGGGCAAACAGACCGAGGCCGAGGTAGATCCGGATCAAGTCGAGCCAGAGTTCGCGATGCGACTCTGCCCGTGCGAACAGTTGCTGCCACTTTTGCATGGGAGCCTCCTTGGATACGAGTTGGGAAAAGCCGGCGTCCTGGGGTTAGGGCGTTACGGCGGGGATGGCCTCAGGGTAACGCGGATTCCTGTTCCGTCAATGGCCCGGCCGGCC
>Ga0302319_10008638_pt1 | contig 19774 bp, 17 predicted proteins | sample Bog_T0_2_FD_203319 | JGI IMG/M metagenome (GOLD analysis project Ga0302319, IMG submission 203319) | Peat permafrost microbial communities from Stordalen Mire near Abisko, Sweden - Bog_T0_2 | ecosystem: Environmental > Terrestrial > Soil > Wetlands > Peat | place: Sweden: Abisko, Stordalen Mire... | reverse complement strand
GGCGCGGTGGCGCGCTATCTGGCGCCCGTGGCCACCGGGCCGGCGTATGACCCCTCCAGGATTCCGGGATTCGACCTGGACCCCGAGCGCCGTCTGCGTATCGGCTTTGTGTCCGCCGACCTGCACGACCATCCGGTCGCCTATTTCCTGGAATCCGTGCTGGCCTCCATGGACCGGACGCGAACCGAGGTGTTCTGCTACGATAACAGCTATGCGCACGACGCGGTCACCGCGCGCTTCGTGGCGCTCGCTGAAGGCTGGCGGCCGATCGCCGGCATGCCTGACGTAGCCGTGACGGAGCTGATCCGGGCTGATCGCATCGATATCCTGGTCGATCTGTCCGGGCACACCCATGGCAGCAGGCTTGGTGTGTTTGCGAATCGGGCGGCCTCGGTGCAAGCGTCCTGGCTCGGCTATTTCGGCACCACCGGGGTGGCCGCGATGGACTACATCATTGCCGACCGCCACGTCGCCCCGCCGGGCGAGGACGCATATTTCAGCGAGACCGTGATACGTCTGCCGGACAGTTATTTGTGCTTCACCCCACCAGCTTATGCCGGGCCGGTGGCGCCGCTGCCGGCCGGGGCGGACGGGCCGGTGACGTTTGGATGCTTCAACAACCCCGCCAAGCTCAATCCCGCCGTGCTCGCCCTGTGGTCGCGCGTGCTGGCCGCGGTGCCACGCTCGCGCCTGCTGCTGAAGGCGACCCAGTATCGGGACAAAACGCTCCGCCGCACGCTGTCGCATGGCTTCGCGGCGCATGGCATCGGCCCCGAACGGCTGCTGTTCGAGTCAGCCGGCACGCTGGCGGAGATGTTCGCAGCGTATGGGCGGATGGACATCGCACTGGACCCGTTCCCGTTCGCCGGCGGTGCGACGACCGCGCAGGCGCTTTGGATGGGCGTGCCTGTGATCAGCCTTGCCGCCGCGACCTGGCCGGGACGCCAAGGCGCCAGCCTGTTGACGGCGGCGGGGTTCCCCGAGCTCGTGGCAGCGAACCCGGACAGCTATGTGGCGACGGCGCGGGTGTTGGCCGAGGATCGAATTGGGTTGGCCGCATTGCGCTGCCTGCTGCGGGACCGCATGGCGGCCTCTCCGCTGTGCCGTGCCGACCTGTTTGCGGCCAATCTCACCGACGCATTTCGGGATATGTGGCGGCGTTCCATGCAAGCGGTGTAACTGCTATCGGATGAAGGGAGCAAAGCGCGTGCTCTGAGGATTTTAAGCCTTCAAATTTTTGGATGAGGCTCCATTGACCGCGCTCGCGCCTATTGAAGTTTGTAAAAAAGCATCGCAGCATGGATTCTAGTCAAACAATACGAACGAACAGCTTGCTAGGCGATCCATCGAAGACCAACTCCAGTGGGTCCCCTTGGACCGAGGGTGCCCCGAGTTGGGAAGTGCTCAGATGATGACCGAGGATAAGCCGAGCTTCATCGTGGCCGATGATCACCCCATGGTCCGCCGTGGGGTGCGAATGGTTCTGGAATCCGAGTTCCCCGACAGTGATGTGAAGGAAGCCGCGGATCTCGATGCGGCCCTTACCGCTGTGCTGGTGCAGCCTGGAGCGGTCCTGCTGATCGACCTCGACATGCCCGGCATGAACGGTGTCGAAAGCCTTCGTGCATTGCGGCAGGATTTTCCCGCCTTGCAGATGGCGGTACTGACCGGCAATAACGAACGTAAGACCATGACCGACGCCCTGAATGCCGGGGTGAACGGCTATATTCTCAAGGCCTGCTCGCCAGAAGAACTGCTATACGCAATCGTGACGATCCGCCGCGGTCACATCTATCTTCCCAGCACATCATGGAAAACCCCCATGACAGTGCCGCGACCAGCCGCTCAGCCAGCAATCGACGAGCCTCGAACCGACCAGACCCCTTCACTGACGCCGCGCCAGGGCCAAGTGATCGATTGGCTGATGAAAGGCCATTCCAACAAGCAGATCGCGCGCGACCTGGATATCGGCGAAGGCACGGTAAAGATCCATCTGGCGGCGATCTTTCGCGCGCTCGGCGCCAGCAACCGCACCGAGGCCGTCATGGCGGCACTCCGGCTGAAGCTTTGAACCGGCCGTACCGCGTGTAAGCAAACGTGCTGTCTATCGGGCAGCGCGGACGGCGTCGCTTTCCTTCACCCGATTGCCTTGACGGCCTGACGGTGCTGAGCCGGTACGGGTGCGGTGATGGCCGCCGGGCCGTAGACGCCACGGTCGCCGGGGATCGGCACAAACCGATCGGTCACGCCCAGGACCGTCTCAGCGCCGCCGAGATAGAGCACGCCGTCCGGCGCCATCTGCTTGGCGATCGCCTCCAGTGCCCGCGCCTTGGTCGGCGGATCGAAATAGATCAGCACGTTGCGGCAAAACACGATGTCGAAAGTACCGAGTGGGCGGAGGTCATCCAACAGGTTCCATTGGCGAAAACTCGCCATGTCACGGATGTTTTCGGCAATCCGCCAGTTCGGACCGTCCTTGCGGAAATAGCGCACAAGCGTCTGCATCGGCAGGCCGCGCTGCACCTCGAACTGCGTGTACAGTCCGTCGCGGGCGCGAGCCAGCGGTTCGCGGGCGATGTCGGTGCCGACGATCTCCACCTCACGCACACCAAGCAGCGCGCGGCTCTCGGCAACGATGATCGCGAGCGAATAGGCTTCCTGCCCAGTGCTGGCTGCGGCCGACCAGATGCGCAGTTTGGTCTTGGGCGGCCGGGCCGCGTGCAGGCGCGGCAACGCCTGCGTGCGCGCATGTGTGAACGGCTTGTCGTCCCGAAAGAACGAGCTTTCGTTGGTGGTCATCACCTCGACCAACTCGCGTTCCAGCGCCGGGGACCCCGCGCGCAGCCGCGCAGCCAGCGCGTCCAGATCGGACAGCCCGTGCGTGCGTAGTACGGGGGCCAGCCGCGCTTCTAGCAGGTAGAGCTTGTCCATCCCGATCGAGAGGCCAGACGCGCCGCGCAACGTGCCGGCAAGCGTGGCAAAACCTTGCGGGGTCATCGCGGCGCCCTTCGGCCGCCTCGCAGCAGATGGAGCGTGGCCGCCGCGAGTTGCGGCAGCGGCAGGACCATATGGCACAAACCGGCTTGGGCTATTGCGCCCGGCATGCCCCACACCACGCTACTGGCCTCGTCCTGGGCCAGCGCCATGCCGCCGGCGTCGATAACGGCGCGCGTGCCGTCCAGCCCGTCACGGCCCATGCCGGTGAGCATCACCACCAGCACCCGCCCACCACACGCGACCGCGGCGCTGCGCAGCATCGGGTCGACCGACGGGCGGCAGAAATTCTCCGCCGGCCCCTGCGTGACCCTTGCCCGCAACCCGATCCCGCTTCGTTCGACCAACAGGTGCCGATCGCCCGGCGCGACATAGATCCGCCCCGGCAGCAAAGCCTCGCCGTCCCGGGCCTCGGCGCATTCGGGGCCGTCCAGCTTGCCGAGATGCGCCGCGAGCAACGTCGTGAACGCCGGGGGCATATGCTGGGTCAGCACCACCGGCACCGTGATCTGGCGACCAAGCCCTTGTACCAACGCGAACAGAGCCTGTGGGCCGCCGGTGGAACTGCCGATGGCGAGCAGGTCAAGGCTGCCCGTGGGGGCTGGCCGCAAAGTGAACGTGGCGGCCGGGAGAGCCGCCGCCGGAGCAACCGCGCGGCGGCGCAGGCGGGCGAGGCCGGTCACCTTGGCCAAAAGTTCGCGGCGAAAGCTGTCATCAGTGATCGCGGCGGTCGTGGGCTTGGGAAGATAATCGGCCGCCCCGAGCCGCAGGGCCCGCAGCGCGATGTCGGCGCCCCGCGTGGTCAGGGTGCTCGCCATGATAACGCGCAGAGCCGGATCGGCGCGCAGCAGAAGCGGCAGCGCCTGCATGCCGTCCATTTCCGGCATTTCGATGTCCAGCACGGCCACGTCGATCTGCTGGCGCTTCACTTCTTCCACCGCCTGGCGGCCATTGGCCACCCGCGCCACCACGCGCACCCCAGGTTCGCCCTCCAACATGCGGGCGATTGCTGAGCGGATCACGGCGGAATCGTCACAGATCATCACCCGCGCCGGTTCCGCGACCGTGGTGTCAGTAAGGCGAGGGGTCCTGGCCGCAATCGTCACAGCAGGCCGACCTGGGAGAACTTGCCAATCAGGATTTCCTCGTCGAACGGCTTCATGACAAATTCCTGTGCGCCGTGACTGATAGCCTGTGTGATGTGTTCAATATCGTTCTCGGTTGTGCAGAACAGGACTGGCGGATTATCCGGTCCAAACTCCTTGCGCAGCGCGATCAGAAATTCGATGCCGTTCATCACCGGCATGTTCCAGTCCAGTAATATGCAATCGGGCATGTGGCGCCGGCATGCCGCCAGCGCGAGGCTGCCATCCTCCGCCTCCTCGACGGCGAGACCGTGCTTCTCCAGGAAGCGGCGCGCCACCTTGCGCACCAGGCGACTATCATCAACGATCAGACACAGGCTGGATCGAGCCATGGATTGCCCTTCAGAAACCGGAACCTCAAGCGAGCACGGGCAGCCGCGGCGTGCGTTCGATGGTATCTACATAGTCCGCCGGGGCATTTGCGCGACTTGCCACAAGCATGGCCGGGACGTTCATGCCGGACCGCGGGCGCGGATTTCGTGTGCCGAGCCTCCCGGTTTCCGCCTTCACGCCTATATCAGATGACTGACACGTGCGGAATCCGGAGGCGGGTGCCGTCAAGTATCCGTCACCCACCGAGGAGCCCGCGTCTTGTCCTTCAGCACGCACGTCGCCAATTTCACTATCCGTACCAAAATCCTGGTCTCGTTCGCCGCCATCCTGGCGCTGTTCGCCGGGCTCGGCGGCACCGCGCTGCAGCGTTCGGGCGAGATGAAGGCCACATTCGACACGATCATGGCCAAGGATATCACGGCGCTTGGCCATCTCGATGAGATGCGAATGAGCTTCGCCGTCTATCGCGGTGTTCGAGCGCGTGAGCTTCTTGCGGTCAATGACATGACCGCGCGCCGGAAGGCCGAGGCCGATCTTGCAGCGCTTGCGAAGACATATCAGGACAACGAAACTAAATACGCCCGGACGGCGACAACCGGCGCCGAGACGAAGCTGTATGCCGAGATCCAAGCGGCGCACGGCGCCTATGTAGAGGCATCCCTGCATCTGCAGGATCTCCTGGCGGCGGAAAAGATCGACGAAGCCCAGGCCTATTTCCGCGATGAGGCGACGCCGAAAGCGGAACGAGTCGACATTGCGTTTCGCGCCGACATGGACTATCATTCCGCCGACGCTGGCACCGCGGCCGCCCAAGTGGCATCCGACTACGAGTCCGGACGGATCTACGTCGTCGGCTTCATTGCACTCTCCGTGGTGCTGGCAGTGCTGGCCAGCGTGGTGCTGATCCGTTCGATCGCAACACCCATCAAGGCGATGACGGAGGCGATGCGCCAGCTTGCCACACGCGACATGTCTGCCACCATCCCGGCGCAAGGCCGCACCGACGAGGTCGGCCAGATGGCGGCCTCCGTGCAGGTGTTCAAGGACGGCATGATCGTCGCCGAACGGCAGACCGCCGAACAGGCCGCCGAGCGCGCGACGAAGGAACAACGGACCGAGCGCCTGGAACGTGCTGTCGCCACGTTCGAGGTGACGGCGCGCAACATGGTCGGCCTGCTGGCCGCCGGGGCCACCGAACTGGAGGCCACGGCGCAGGGCATGACGAACAGTGCGGATCGCACCAATGAGCAGGCCAATACCGTCGCCGCGGCGGCCGAGGAAGCCGGGGCAGGTGTGCAGACCGTCGCCGCCGCGGCCGAGGAACTGACCGCGACGATCGCCGAGATCAGCCGCCAGGTGGCGCAATCGGCCAAGATGGCGGCGCGGGTCGTGGATGACGCGCAGCGCACCAACACCATCGTCACGGCGTTGGCGGAAGGGGCGGACAAGATCGGCAACGTCGTCGGGCTGATAACCAGCATCGCGGGACAGACCAACCTACTGGCCCTGAACGCCACTATTGAGGCGGCGCGAGCCGGCGACGCCGGCAAGGGTTTTGCGGTGGTGGCGTCCGAAGTGAAAAGCCTCGCCAGCCAGACCAGTCGCGCCACCGAGGAAATAGGCGCGCAGATCACCCACATCCAGTCGGCGACCAAGGAGGCGGTGGCGGCCATCCGCGCGATTTCGGCTTCCATCGACGAGGTCAGCGCCATCTCCACCACGATCGCCGCCGCCGTCGAGCAACAGGGGGCGGCGACCGCGGAGATCGCCCGCAACGTGCAGCAGACGGCAACCGCGGCGCAGGATGTGACCAGTAACATCAGCGGAGTCAGCCAGGCTGCTACCGACAGCAGTGCGGCCGCCAGCCAGGTCCTGAGCGCCGCAGGCGATCTCTCAAAACAGGCCGAGCAACTGTCGCGCGAGGTCAATACCTTCGTGGCGGACGTGCGGGCAGCTTAGGGTCCCGAAAGAATGGGGACTCTGGTAGGTGAAGTTACGGCGCCGGACTGCCGGGAGCAGGGGTGCATCGCCGCCGGGGACTTTGGAAGGTAGGATCGGGGACTCCGGAAGGAGGCGATCCGTGAGCGTAATCGGCCATTATACTGCGAAATCAATAAATTGCCGATTCTATCCCGAGGACTCTGGAAGGCATACTAATAACTAAGAGAGTCTACTATCTTTCCTAATAGCTCCCACTACCAAAGTCCCCGGCGTAATCGGTGGCACTAGCGAGCATAGTAAGAAAAATCGGTGGCTCGAGAGAGCATAGTAAGCCATGGGCGAAGTACACCACCTTATAGAAACGCAGGGTAAGCAGGCCGCGTTGAACTTCGACCTGGATCGCACCGTCGTAGAGGCCGCTTCGGCCTATATGGCCGATGAAAACGGCGGCATCGGCTTCGTCTACTCAGGCTGGTGCCAGGCGGCGTTGCCGCACAAGCGCCTGGCCGACGACCAAGGCTGGCAAATCGCCGGCGAGCGCGTCACCCTGATCATTGAACCCGGCATGCGCCCAGGCGCGGCAGGGCGACCGATATCGGTCGGCGTGCCCTATGGATCGCGAGCTCGCCTGATCATGCTTTATCTGCAGTCCGAGGCGCTACGCACTGGCGGGCGCGAAGTTGCGCTGGGCAAGAGCCTGCGAGACTGGTTGCGTCGCATGGACATCCCGCAGGGTGGCAAGAGCATCGCGATGGTGCGCGAGCAAGCCGAGCGGATCAGCCGCTGCCGGTTGACCTTCCAGATCAGTACCGATGGCCGCACAGGACTCGTCAACCAGAACATCGTCGATACAGCGATTTTTTTAGAAAATGACACGGCGGCAGGGCAGGAGACCCTGTTTGTGGAGACCGCCAAGCTCTCGGAAGGTTTCTACGAGCAGCTACGCCGGCACCCAGTCCCGTTGGAAGAAGCCGCCATCGGCGCCATCAACAACAACAGCATGGCGCTGGACATCTATTGCTGGCTCGCTTACCGCCTGCACGTGCTAAATGGCCAGCGGGCGATCACCTGGAAGGCGCTGAAGGCGCAGTTCGGCTGCGGCTATGTACGGCCGGACAATTTTGCGCGAAAATTCAGCGAAAGCATGAACCTAGCGATGGCCGTCTATCCGGCGGCACGAGTGGACGTCACTGCACTGGGCGTCGTGCTACACCCTTCCAAAGCGCCCGTCGCCCCGAAGGGCGCCGCGATCCGGTGACCCGAAGGGCACTGGGATCCGGTTCGCCTTGGCCCGCCGATACCAACTGGTTCCTACCAGAGTCCTCGGCCGCAACCGTCCTAGGTGCCCAGGGACACCACATTGCCAAAGCTCACGGCCTGCGAACCGAACATCAGTTGCACGACGCTGTTTGCCTGCTCGGCGCCGGTCACGATGCCCGAGACCGTGAACGGCATAGCGCCGCTGACCCCAGCCGCCGTTACCCCTGTCACTGTCGCGGTATAGCTGCCGTCCGGTTCGATGGCGCCGCCGCTGGTCGCGCCGTTCCAGGTCCAGGTGTTGTTACCGGCAACTGCGTTGACGGTCGCAGATTGAATAACGGCGCCGTTAGCATCGGCGATCGACACCTGCACCGGCTGGGCCGTCGAGCTTTGGAACTGCAGCGAGCCGCTGCCGCTCTGCAATGGCAGCTGAGGCGACGTGAAATTGACCGTCTGGCCCACCAAACTGGATGCCTGCGTCAGTTGCTGTGCCTGCGTCGCGGTCAGGAGTTGCCCCAACGTGGCATTGGTGTTGATCTGCTCCTGCACTGAGGTGAATTGCACGAGCTGACTGGTGAATTGATTGGTGTCGAGCGGCGCGGTCGGATCCTGGTTCTGGAGCTGCGTGGTCAGCAAAGACAGAAAGTCCTTAAAATTTCCAGCCAGCTGAGTCAGTGAAGTCGCAGCTGCGGGAGTGGCTGAACTGCCCGCACTGGCGGCGGCCGCCGCCGTGGCGGCAGCGGAAGGTTGGGTAGTCGCGGTACTGGCAATCGACATGGTGCAATCCTCCTGGGGATTAAATGGTTATAGGCCGCCGGAGGCGGCGGGCCGGTCGGTGTGTCATGCGGTGATGTCCACGCCGCTGCGCCGCCAGCGAATCGGCGATGCCGCGGTTGCAGTGGCATCGTCTTCGCCTGTGCCGGTGGCCGGGCCGGCCGATGCTGGCGTGGTCTGGGTCCGGGGGTGCCCCGGATCCGACGACGATCCGCCGTCCAGCAAGGAAAACGACAGGCTTCGGGCGTCTGCGGCGATGCCGGCGCCGTCGAGCAGTAGCGTGAGCTGCGCATGTTCGTTGCGCAGCAATTGTAGCGTTTCCGGACGCGTCGCGGCGATGGTGATAGCGGCCGTTCCATCTGCCGTGCGCTCCACCGACACGGCAACCCGTCCTAACTCGCCCGGTGTCATCGACACCGACAGCGTCTTGGTTCCGACGGCATGGCCTGCCGATAGGGCTACTAGCACCGGGCCGAGTTGCTCGGTCGGGAGCCGAACTGCGGCTCTTCCGACCGGTGCCGGCTCCGTGGTGCCCGTGGTGCTCAGTGTCGACACCGGCACCAATCCCGTGGTTGCGGCTATGCCGGCAAGCGCTGGCGGTACTGCCGCGGGCGTTCCATCGGGACCGTCCAGCGGTTTCCTCCCGGTTCCGGCGAACAGGGATGCTGACACCGGAGCGACAAGGGTGCCAAGGAGATCACCCGGAACGAGAGATGCAAGCTCCGGTGGGAGCAACGCGGTCCCTAGCGGGCCGGGGTCGTCGTTTTGCGGCGCAGCTGCAGGGCCGATGGGGCCGGGCGCGCTCGCTTCGGCCGCCGGCGTCGTTGGGACGGCTGCAGGGGTGGCTGCGGGGGCGGTCAGCCGACTGGCTTGCGACGTCATGTTCGTCACGCTGGCCACTGCCCCGAAGGCCTGAAGCCGCCGGGCAACGATAGCTACCGGACCGGCTGAGCCGTCGCGTTTGGCTGTCGTGGCCGAACCTGCCGCCGTTTGTCCTGTTGTCGCGAGTATTACCGCGGCTTTGGCTGGCAGCTCCGTTATGGCCAGCGGTCTGGCTGATGACGCGGCCCCATCGGCCGCCGGTTCGGTTATCCCGAGTATCGCCCCGGCGCTGGCTGGCAGCTCCGTGATGGTCGACGGTTTGGCCGATGACGCGGCCCCATCGGCCGCTTGTTCGGTTATCCCGAGTATCGCCCCAGCGCTGGCTGGCAGCTCCGTGATGGCCAGCGGTTTGGCCGATGACGCGGTCGCATCAGCCGCTACCTCCAGTTTGCTTCCAGGTCTCGGCTGACCGGCCGCTCCGTTGTGGTACGGTGCGGTGCCATCCGGGTCCACCGACCCTGCCGCCGGTGGCACAATCGGCGCCGACCCGGGCGCGACCACCGCGTTGGGCATTGCCACGCTAGCGCATGGCTGCGCGACGGCTTGCGGCTCGGCTGCGGGCTTTGCCCTTTTGGCGGCGCGAAGCGCCGCGACCCGCTCGTCCGGACTGTTTGGATCGGTGTTCGTCCGCGCAAACCGTACCACCGGCACTGCCGGGGCTTGTATCGCCATGTCCAGTGTTGTCGCGAACAAGCTGGGGCCGGACGCAGTCGTCGTGTTGTGCGTCGGCGATGATGCCGTCGGCGGAAGATTCGACTGCAGCTGGTTGGTAATGAATGACATCGTCGCCCTGACCGGTTATTCCGCGCACACAGCGCCGCCACTAGCTCAGGGGACCTGTCGAACGCGGGCACCCTGTAACATGAATCTCAACGCAAGAACGAGGCCAGTCGAAATCCGGCTTGATTCGCCTATGTGCTGTAGCGGCGCTGTTGCGCGAACACCAATCACGAACACAAACCAAGACCGGCCAGCGGCAAAATTTGCTCGACAAAGGAAGAACCTTCCAGGAACGCCGAACAATCGTTGGATAAATCACCGGCTAGCCTTGAAATTTGCCCGTTCGGACTTGGCACAACCTGTGCACTGCATGCTGGCACGGCACGCAGATCGTGAATTCTATCGGAGTTATCATGTCAATTTCAGGCGCAATGAACACCGCAGTGAGTGGTCTCAACGCGGAATCCGCCGCACTCGCATCGATCAGCAATAATGTCGCCAACAGCCAGACGGTCGGCTTCAAACAGGCCGACACGTCGTTCGTTGACTACCTGACGCAAACCAATGCCTCAACGGACGGGTCTAGCAGCGTCGTGGCCAAGCCGCAATATACCAATGACCTGCAGGGCACTGTCGCTGCGTCGACAAATCCGACTTCGTTGGCGATCAGCGGACAGGGGTTTTTCCCCGTGCAGCGGCAAACCGGCGAGCTGAACGGCCAGCCCGTGTTCAACACCCTGCAATTCTACACCCGGGCCGGAGATTTCACCACCAACATCAATGGCAACCTCGTCAACAGTGCCGGATACACACTGGACGCCTATCCCGCGGTCACCGCGGCAAACGGGACGACCACGATTGACAAGACGGCGCTGAAGCCAGTGCATATCGACGAGACGCCGTCGTCGCCAGTCGCGACCACCAAGATGGCAATTTCCGCGAATCTACCCGCAACGCCGCCTGCGGGAGCGGCGACTTTCACCTCCACCCAGCAAGTCTACGATCCACTGGGAAATATGCAGGACATCACGTTGACCTGGACGCAGGTGCCAGCCATCGCCGCGGTGCCCAGCAATCAGTATACGCTGAGCATCACGGCACCCGGGTCGTCGACGCAACCTAATACCGGGCCGCTGACTGTGACCTTCGGTACCGGTTCAGTGGCGAGCGGCGGCAATGGTGCGCCCGCCGGTTCGATCCTATCGATCACGGACGCTTCGGCAACGGACCCCGCGAGCACTTTACCTGCCGCCGCTGTCCAGGCGGCGGCCACCCCAACATCGGCGACCCCGGCGACGGTCACGCTGGCGCTCAACTACGGCACTGGGGCGCAGCCAATCGTCTTGAACCTCGGCACATTCCAGTCTGCCAGCGGTGTTACCCAGTATTCCGGCAGCAGCTACCAGGTGGCCGCACAAAGCGCCGACGGCACGCCGCAGGGCAATTTCAGTTCGGTGTCGATCGCCGCCACCGGGAATGTCGTGATCAACTACGACAACGGCGCCACCAAGACCATCGCCCAGGTGTCGCTGGCGACTTTCGCCAGCCCGGATTCGTTGCAGTCTCAAGACGGCCAAGCGTACACGCAGTCACTTGCCAGTGGCAGCGCGAACGTGGTTGTGGCCGGCACCGACGGCGCCGGCACCCTCACGACCAGCGCGGTGGAAGGCTCCAACGTCGATATCGCGACCGAATTTACGAACATGATCGTGGCGCAACGGGCCTACGAGGCCAATGCGAAGATGATCACCACCGCTAGTTCGCTGCTGCAGGTCGCTATCCAGATGGTTCAGGGATGATTATAGCTGGTGTGGAACAACGCGCATGAGCATGGCCCTGGACAGTGCGCTAACCATTGCTGCCAGCGGCGTTGCGGCCACCCAGGCCCAGCTCGCCGTGCTCAGCAACAACATCGCTAATGCGGGCGTCACCGGCTACACCGCCAAGACCCTAGATGCCACATCGTTTGTTGCCGGCGCGGCTAATGACGGCGTCAGCATTGGCAACATCGCCCGTTCGGTGAACCTGGCCGTGCAGCAAAGCCTGTACTCGACGAACAGCAATGTCGCGGCGCTGACCGTGCAGACGCAGGTGCTGCAGGCGATCAACAATGTGCAGGGCGTGCCCGGCGCAGGCTCCGATCTGTCGGGTAGTCTGACCGCACTGCAGGACAGCTTCACCAATCTGCTCGTCAATCCCGCCTCGGCATCGGATCAGAGTGCTGCCGTCAGCGCGGCCTCGGGTCTAGCGACGTCGATCAATAACATGGCGGATGTCATCACCACGCAGGCCAATTCCGTTCAGTCGCAGATCGTCACTACCGTCGCCGCCGTCAACTCCGCCCTGCAGACCACCAACCAGTTGACCAAGGAGATCATGGCCGCCACCGCCGCCGGGCAGAGCACGGCGACGCTCTCGGATCAGCGCGACGCGGCGATGCAGACGATCTCCGGCGCGCTGAACGTGCACTATGTGGAGCAGCCGAACGGGAACCTCACCATTTTGGGACAGGACGGGTTTTCCCTGCCGTTGACGGCGACCTTGGCGACCAGTTCGGCCACGCTATCTGCCAATTCGACGTATTCCGCTGTCAGTGGCGGCATCCCGCCGATCACGCTCTCGTCCGGCAACCCCAACGTACCGCCGACCGATGTCACGGAAAAGTTGTCCGGTGGCACGCTCGGCGAACTGGTCAGCCTGCGTGACAGCACGTTGCCGGGCTACACGGCTCAGCTGGATGAGTTCTCACAGAAACTCGCGTCGCGCTTCCAGCAGCAGGGCCTGACCCTGTTCACCACGGCGTCCGGCACCGTACCAGCTGCGACCACGCCGCCGGCGTTGCCGGGCGATGTTGGATTTTCCTCGGCAATCCAGGTCAATCCGACGGTGCTGGCGGCGCCGAACCTCGTGCGCGACGGCACCAACGCCGTGCCTGCCAGCGCAACGCAGGCCGGCTTTGCCGTCAACAACACGGCGTCTGGCGGCACCGCAGGGTTTTCGACGTTAATCAGCAATGTCCTGACCTACAGCCTTGGAACCAATGTCGGTCCGACGACGGCGAACGCGCCGTTCGCCACGACGGGGCTTGGGCCGCTTGGCACGCTTTCGACCCCCTTTACCTCACCGACGACGCTCGGCGCCTATGCCAACCTGATCGTCGCCGGCCAATCCGCCGACACGGCCAACGCCAATGCCGCGCTGACCAGTTCCCAGGCCTACCAGACAACCCTGTCGGGGCTGATTTCCGGTCAGTCCGGCGTCAATGTCGATCAGCAGATGGGGCTGATGATCCAGCTACAGAATTCGTATCAGGACAATGCCCGCATCATGCAAGCCACACAAACAATGTTCACTGCCTTGATGACAGATCTCAACTCGAGCAGTTAGGGCCAACCGGAAAAAATGAAGGATGACAACGGTGCTTGTACTTGAAATTAAAGCCAACGATCTGATCATTATCAACGGGGCATCGATGCGCGTCGGCAGCAATACCCGCATCGAACTTGGCGTGAAGGCGCGCTTCCTGTTTGGTAAACAGATTATGCGGCCGGAGGAGGCCGTTACCCCCGGCCGGCGTATCTACTACGCCATCCAGACGGCCTACGTGGGCGATGAGGAGGAGCGCCGGCCTGCCTATCTGCGTGCGCGCGAATACTCCGACGCATTTGCGGCCCATACGACGAGCCGTCTGGCGTGCGAGATTCTAGACGATGCCATGCGGGCGCTTGACGAAGATCGATGCTATGCGGCGCTGAAGCTGGTGCGCCGCATCATCCGCCACGAGGACGCCGTTGCTGCCCACAGCACCAAACCGTCCGAGCACAAAAGCATGGCTGAGAGTGCCGCGGCATGAGCGGTGCCACAAGCGGCATCCATGCCGCGAACTCTCTCGCCAGCGTCCTTGCGGCTAGTGCCAGCCTGCAAGCCCAGCAGTCGACGTTGCAGGAACAATCGACCACCGGGCTGATCTCGCAGAACTATGCGGGTGTCGGAGTGCAGGCGAGCCAGATCCTCGATCTGTCCGCCACATCGGCGCAGAGCAACACCTATACCCAGGTGATCACCGCGAGCCAGGGACAGGCTTCGGCGATGCAGGACGCGCTCGGCCAGATCGGCACGCTTACCAGCGCCATGGCGACGCAGGCGCTGCAGCTGACCAATTCGGCCGCGGAGTTGTCGGTCAGCAGTGTCGCGCAGCAGGCGCAGCAGGAGTTGCAGCAACTATCCTCGCTGCTGAACACCCAGTATGCCGGCAATTACGTGTTCGCCGGTGCCGACACGTCGAATCCGCCGGTGACGGATCCCGGCAGCATCACCTCGTCCGGGCTCTATACGCAGATCGGCACGGCGATGAGCGGCCTCGGCGCCACGCCGGTTGCCAGCATTATCGCGAGCACCGTGAGCAGCGCCGCCTCGACCGCCGCAGGCACGTCGATTTTCTCGACCTACCTGACCACACCGGCGCCGAACACGCCATCGGGCACGCCTGGCGGCCTCGGCGCCGCCGGCCGGCAGATCGCGATAGGGGAGGGACAGACCGTCTCGCTGGACTACCCGGCGAACCAGAACACCAATGCCGTGTCAGACCCAAGCATCAATGGCACCGGCAGCGCGATGAACGACATCCTCGGCGGCCTCGCGATCCTGGCCCACGCTACCACCTCGATGTCCACAACGGCGGATTTCGCGACGGTTATGCAACATGTGGCGACCACGCTTGCTTCGGCGAACCAGACGATCACCCAGGAGGCGAGCGCCCTGGGCAACGTGCAGGACACCCTGACCACGGCCTCGACTTCGCAGTCGTCGTTGCAGACATTGCTGAAAGGGCAGATTTCTGATCTGACGAATGTGGATATGGCAAGCACCATTTCGAACATGACAGCGGTCAACAACCAGCTGCAAACTAGTTATCAGGTGCTGGCGATGGCGAAGAGCCTCAATCTGGCGAGTTTTCTTTGATTTCCTGCGTATAAGACTCCTTGCCCATCCTGCAATAACGGCTGTTCGTCTCGACCATGGTCGCGCTCAGGCCAGTGTTTGGTCGAGTGGTTGCTGTGATTGCGCGTGCTAGCTGCATCCGTTCAGGGGCATGGCGATAATTTTTACGGATTTTGTGGATCATGCGTCAAATATTGGCGAATGCGCGCAGCCGTTTAGGTGCGATCCTAGGGGTCGCCGTCGCTGTGGCTACCGGTCCTTGCGCCGCGGCCACGTGGCCGCTGGCGCCGGTACTGCGTCCTGCAGTGACCGCGCCTCAGCAGGGCAGCCTGTGCCGCGCCGCGGTCAGGGCTGCGGAAATAGGTACCGACCTGCCTCCCAACAGGCTGATCGCGATCGCCATGACCGAATCTGCGCGCGCCGATCCGACTACTGGCCATGTCGATCCCTGGCCGTGGTCGATCAATGTCGAGGGCAAGGACCACGTCTTCGAGTCCAAGCCGGCGGCAATCGCCTATGTTCGCGACCTGCAGGCCCGGGGTATCAAATCCATCGATGTGGGTTGCATGCAGGTTAATCTCGCCTATCATCCCGACGCCTTCGCCGGCCTGGAAGAGGCATTCGATCCGCGCACGAATGCGGATTATGCGGTGAAATTCCTGCGCGATCTGCGGCGGCAGACCGGAAACTGGGATGCAGCGACCGCAGCGTATCATTCGGCGATACCGGAGTTGGGCGAACCCTATCGCGCCAAGGTCATGCGGGCAGAGATCGCTGAAGCGAAATCGTCCGGCTTGCCGGCGGCGCCGTTGAAGTTCGCCGCCGCCGGCCCGGCCACTCAAGGCGCATGGGCGTCCCCGCTGCGCAGCCTGCCGACGGGGGCGGGCCGGACCGGAGGCGGCTCGGGAGGGGTGGGCGGTGCGCCGGTCATGATGGCGCAGGCGGGCACGGCCCAAGCGGGACCGCGCGGCGGCACCGGGCATGGGTTGGACTTCTACCGATCGGTGCCGGTGACCGGCGTCCGGGCCCAGATCCACCGCACGAGTTCGCCATGACCTACCGGATTCCAAGCACCCTGCTGGGCCTGCTCCTGTTGTGGCAGTTTGCCGCCCCGTTGTCAGCTGCTGCCGAAGAGAAGGGTGGTTCGCGCAACGCTCCCAAACAGGATCCGCTGTTTGCCATCGAAACCGGCGGCGCCGACTGGTCGGCCGTCCGCGTTCCGTTCGGATGCTTCCTGGTAGCGCCGCGTGACGCAGGCGGGGAGAACATCGTGATCGGGCAGCATCGGGAATATGGACTCGGCATGGCCCTGGTCGGCCTGGGGCTGAGCCAGGCGCCGACGTCGCGGGGCGAGTCTATCACGATCTCCGCCGGTGGCCGCGAGCTGTCGCGGCAGGCGCGGTTGGTGGCGCCGGGCGTGATGTTCATCGCACTGGATGCGAAGGACATGGACCTGGCGCTGCGTGAGATCTGGGGGGCCGGCACCCTGTGGGTGACCCTCCGCGATACGTCGTTCACCCAAGGCGGACAGAACGCCCAGCGGGCGCTGGAAAATTACGCCCGGGTTTGCGCGCCCGGGGGACAATGAGCGTGCCCGCGGTACCGGGCGGCACCGTCGGTATGAGGAAGGATTACGACGATTCCTGAGAACAGCCCCATCGATAGGCAAGCCACAACCTATGCGCCGCCGGCCACACGGGTCGCCGGGCCGATAGCCGCCGAACAGCCATCGAGCTTCCACAAATTGCTGTCGGAACTGAATCCGCTGCAATATCTGCCGGTGATTGGCACGCTGTACCGGGCGATCACCGGCGATACCATTCCCGAAGTTGTCCGCGACATCGGTTCGGTGATCGTCAGTGGCCTGATTGGCGGCCCGGTGGGCATTGCTACGAATCTCGCGGCGCTGGGTGTCGAGAAGGCGACAGGGATCGATCCCGAGCAGATCGGCCATGGGATGCTTGCGAGTCTCGGCGTCGGCACGGCCGGGGCTGTTGCTTCGCCCGCCCCGGTCACGACCTTCTGGTCGCCTTCGCAACTGGCGGCTTATGGCGTGACGGCTACCGCGAACGCAGTGCCGGCGGACGCGCAGCAGGCCAGTGTCGTCACCGCCGAACTTCGGCCAATCGACGCGCGACAGGGAGTCGGCCGCGGCTGACCCTGGTCCGGCGCTTCGAGGCGCCGAATCGTGCGGAAATATTCCGCACCGGACCAAAGTGCGAATATTTATAGTTAAATAACATGGTCTAGGCCGTGTGGACGGACTCCCTGACATGCGTTTCTGACGGATTCCCGAATCGAGGTTTGTTCGAATCACTGCATGACCGGCAACAAGGAGCCGGCCATGCTGACGGGAATGACGGAGCGCGATTGGAAGTTGGCGCTGGAGGTGTTCGATGCAGTGCAATCGCGCCGAGGCGAACCAGGGCACGACGACCGTAAGTTTCTGGAGGCAGTCCACTTTTTCACGTTACATAATATCACGTGGCGAGCTCTGCCGGCGAAGTATGGCAACTGGAACAGTGTGTGGAAGCGCTTCTGGCGACTGAGTCGGTCCGGTGTTTTCGAGGCGTTCTTTCAATTGCTCGCGGAGTGTAGCAAGACAGCGCATCTGGTGCAGTTCTTCGATAGCACGACAGCACGGGCGCACGTCTCGGCTGCCGGCGCAAAAGGGGGCAGCAGAATCAGGCGCTTGGCCGCTCGCGTGGCGGTTTCTGCACGAAAATCCACCTCAAGACCGACCTCGAAGGCGACCCGCTCGACTTCCACCTGACTGGCGGCGAGGTCAGTGACAGCACCCAATTCGAGACATCGCTCGACATTGGTCCGGACATCCGACCGCGCATCGCGGTAACCGATAAGGGTTACGACAGCAGCAGCAACCGCGCTGCAGCGCTGGCACGCGGCATCACACCGGTCATCCCTCGTCGGGAGAACTCAAAGCACAAAGGGCCGCTTTTTCCCCAAACGTCTGTACAAATTAAGGGCACGGATCGAGCAGACCATCGGCAAGCTCAAGCGCTTCAAACGTGTTGCGATGAGGTGTGAAAAGACCGCCGCGAGCTATTCAGCGTTTATCAGCTTTGCGTGCGCCATGTTACGGATTAAATTCGTCCACAGGGCCTAGTCCATATGGCCTGTATCTCATATTAAGTTGACGCCAAATTGTCTTGGCATTAATAAATCTGCACAAGGATGCTTGATATTGCCTGATACTTTTATTGTTTCCCAAAACTTGTAATCTATACAATACTGAAGGCACATTCAAAATGAGTGGACTTCCTGCCAGACTGGCTTCGAAAGCACGTAATGGAGCGGGCGCGGACCCAAAGGTATTGAGTGCGGCACGGGAGCGCGAACTGCTCATGCGCTACCATACTGACCACGATCGCAGCGCGATGGATGAACTGGTCAGCTCGCATATGCCCTTCATCGTTCGCACTGCTCGCAAGAGCGCATTGAATCCCGGTGTTGATCTGAACGATCTCGTGCAGACCGCAACCGAAGGGTTGCTGATCGCAATCAATCGCTGGTCGTTCAACAAATCCGACGCCGCCGGCATGTCGGCCGCTGCGGCGGACGAGGACGACGGCCTTGACATACAATCCGCCGAGCCCTCTGCAACGGACGCTGACCCGAGCGCTTCGCGGCTGGCTACCTATGCGATGTGGTGGATGCGCACGTTGCTCAACGATCGCGTGCTGGAAGGCCGCGGTATGGTGGCGCGCACCAAGAACCGCAAGACGCGCACGGCGTTTTTCGCTCTGTCGAAGGCCACCAGGGCACTGAATCTGCAGACGCCGTTGCGCGGCAGCGATGTCGAGCGAATCGCCAAGTATCTTGGTATCGATGAGCACGAGGTCCGCGAGGCCATGTATCATGCTGCCGGGGACGTTATGCTCGACGAGCCGGTCGGCGATGGCCAGACCTCTCGCGGCGAGATGACAGCGGATGGCCGGGCCGAAGGTGAGACGGACATCGTCGGGCGCATCGACACGGCGAACGCCTGGAACGCCGTCTGCGCCCATTTGATGACCCTGCGGCCGCGCGACAGGTTCGTGGTGATCACCCGCTATCTGCTCGATACGAAGTGGAAACTCGATCAGCTCTCGGACGTGCTCAAGATGTCCCGCGAACGGATCCGGCAGATCTGCGAAGGCAGCCTTGCCGCAATTCGCAGCGCGATCAGCGATGGCGGCCTGGCCGACACGCCTGCGCGGCGCGCCGCCGCGGCGGAGGTTCAAGCAATGGTCTCCAGCATCGAACGAGCTGCCACGTCCGATGATCCGCTGGCGATCAACCAGCTTATGCGCGCCTACGGTGTGTTGATCGGGCCGTCACGGGGTGTGAACGCAAGCAAGTGCTCCCCTTGCGTGGCGCCGACACTGGTTCCCGCTTACGTGGTTGCCGCAACCCATCGCGCCATGCGGCCCGTCACTGAGCGGATGGCACCGTAAGCGCCACCGGACGACATCGGAAAAACCGTGCTAACCCGGACAATTCATGAGTTGCTGACGGGCATGGGGCAAACCGCTGATATGATGTAGGAATTGGTTGTTGACGCCACTCCCATCGGATCCCGGAAGCGCATGCCCGTCACAGTTGCTTCTAGCCCCATTCTGCCGGGTTTGTCACCGGTCTGCGGCAGGCCGATCGTGGCGCGTTTCGATGCTGCCTGCATGTCGTCGGATGGCGGGCTGCTGGCGCTGCGCGAGGTTGAGCGGCAGCTGAAGATCGCCGCGCGCCTGGCAGCCTGCATCGACGATCCGCGCGATCCCAACCGT
>Ga0302319_10008637_pt1 | contig 19776 bp, 21 predicted proteins | sample Bog_T0_2_FD_203319 | JGI IMG/M metagenome (GOLD analysis project Ga0302319, IMG submission 203319) | Peat permafrost microbial communities from Stordalen Mire near Abisko, Sweden - Bog_T0_2 | ecosystem: Environmental > Terrestrial > Soil > Wetlands > Peat | place: Sweden: Abisko, Stordalen Mire... | reverse complement strand
ATTACCGGTACCGCAGCCGGTACGGCCACACTCACCATCACCACCACGCTGGGTCAGACACTACCCTGCAGCACAGCCAATGACATGCAGCGCGGGACACCCTGGTATGCCGGCGGCGCGGCGGCGCTGGCCTTCGTCTTGCTCTTCGGCGTCCCGGCGCGGCGCCGCAGTTGGCGGTCCATGCTCGGCATGCTGACGCTTCTCGTCGCTCTTGCGAGCGGCGTCTTGGCGTGCAGCAGCGGCTCCAAGACCATCGCATGCCCCGCGGCCATCAGTGCCAGCACCACGCCTGGAGCCTATACCGTAACCGTGACCGGCAAGTCCGGCACACTAACGGAAACGGGCACGGTCGCGCTGACAGTGCAGTAGTCCAACACCAGATCCCGATTGCCGCAAGCATCCCAGGTGCCAGCCAGGCCGCATTCTTGCGTCCCAGCGAAGTGCGGGCTGCAAGAAAGTCCATCCTCCGCTGGAAACCAACGGAGTAGGCCCTTGGAAGTTACCGAGTTACTGCTTGACTCGCGACGGGCGCAGCCGTCGTCACCCATTGCCTTGCCTGCGCGATGCAAATGATGTGCAGGATGAAGAACAGCGGCACCGCAAACGCTGGAATCATGCTCATGGGCAGCACCGCCATCATTGCCGTGGCGATTCCGTGCGGGCTGATCAGCCGGGCGGTCGCTCCTAGAGAGACCGCCAGGACAAGATCGAACATGCCAAGGATCTGCCAGAAGATGAAGCTGCTCCGCCGATTTCCGTCGGTGAGTTTGAGCGCTACCAGCGGCGCCGTAAGTCCAATCGCAAAGTCTCCCCAACCCGCCGGCAAAGCAAAAAAGAGCGGCAGCAGCCCGGCCGAAGCAAGAGCCAGAAACGTGTAGCCCGCAATCCTCCAGGCCTGAACAAAGGTAAGAATCCGCGCGTCCAGGTTCAAAGCAAACTGCCTGAATTCAGCGGACGCCGCATACCAGGCCAGGAAGATGAGCACCGGGATTACGGCGGCAAGCCCGAGCGCTATGGGCGGAAGGTCGCTGTTGGGCGTGAACAGGTTGAGGGCCGAAGCAGAGAACGCCAGAATAAACCATACAGCGATCAGCACGGCCGTAAGTCTTCCATAACTTGAACTTGTCGTGTTCATGACAAACCTCCTTGTTTCGCGATCAGTACGGTAACTTCGCTAGTTAACTTCATAAGGTCATGCCAACGCGTCTTACCCAGTTGGCGCTGTAGTTGCGTCTGGGCGGTTTCCCAGGCCGGCTGCGCGCGTTTGTATCTATCACGCCCAACCTCCGACATCTGCAGCAGGCGCTCTCGCCGGTCACGGCCGCTGCGTTCGGCGATCCACCCCTCCCGGCTCATGATGCCGAGCGTCCGGGTCAGTGTCGTGCTGTCCATGGCAAGAATCTGCCCCAATCTGCCCTGAGATACCTCGCCGGTCCGATCAAGCACCTGCAAAATCGTGAATTGCGTAACGCGCAGGCCCAGCGGTCGAAGTGCCTCGTCATAAAACTGGGTCAGCGCGCGCGCCGCTCGGCGAGAGTTCGCGCACAGGCAAGGCAGGCTGGGAATTTCGAGACCAGAGTCCTTCATGCAAAATAGATGTATATGCATCTATTTGAGATTCATTCTCAGGACTCAGCAGACCCCACATTGCCTTTCATCGCGTGAAGCCACGCTTCCGAATCGACGCACCCAAGCGTTGCCTTTGTTGACGCTCTTTTCCAGATTTCCAAAAGCGTACGTCTTCTGCACAGCCACCATTCAGCCTAAACTCACCAGATATGGCCACCATTCCCGACCTCCGCCTTGACGCCGGCCTGCCCGCCAATATCGACGCCGAAAAGACCATCCTCGGCGCCATCCTGCTTGACAATGCCGCCCACGCCGAGGCTGCCGAAAAGCTTGAGTCCGACGACTTCTCCCTCGACTCCCATCGCCGTATCTTCCTGCGCATGAGCGAGTTGATGGACGCCCAGCGGGCCGTTGACATCGTCACCCTGGCCAACGAGCTATCCCGCTTCAAGGAAGTCGAATCCGTCGGTGGCGTCGCCTACCTGGCCTCCCTCACTGAGGGTTTGCCGCGCCGTCCGGTCATCGAAGAGTACATCCGCATCGTCAAGGACAAAAGCCTGCTCCGCAAGCTCATGGGCATCTGCTCCATGGCCATCGCTCGCGCCGCGGATCAGGGCGAGACCGCCCTCGAAGTTCTGGGCGCCGCTGAAGCCCAGCTCATGCAGGTCACTGAGAAGGGCATCACCACCGGCTTCCAGTCGCTCGATCAGATCGTTCAGCATTCCTTCGGGACCATCGACAACCTGTATAAGCAAAGCCGCGAAGTCACCGGCCTGGCCACCGGCTTCAAGCAGCTTGACACCATGACCAGCGGTCTCCAGAAGGGCGAACTGATCATCATCGCGGCCCGGCCCTCCATGGGTAAAACCGCCCTGGCCATCAACATTGCGGAGAACGCAGCCGTCTACAGCAAAGCCACTGTGGCCGTTTTCAGCCTTGAAATGAGCAAGGAGTCGCTCCTGCGCCGCATGCTGGCCTCCCAGGCATGGGTTGACCAGCGCAAGCTCCAAACCGGCTTTCTGGGTCGCGAAGATCAGGTTAAATTGCAGAATGCATTGGGCCAGCTGGTCGAGTCCCGGCTGTACATCGACGATACGGCGGGCATCTCGCTCGCCGAAATGCGCGCCAAAGCCAGGCGCCTCAAGCAGAACGCCGGCGGCCTCGACCTCATCGTTGTGGACTACCTCCAGCTGATGTCGGCCACGCTGCCCTCTTCCGGCCGCAAGAACTACGAGAACCGCACTCAGGAGGTCTCGGCCATCTCTCGCGGCCTGAAGGCGCTATCGAAGGAACTGGACGTCCCCGTGGTCGCCCTGTCGCAGCTCTCCCGCGCCAGTGAGCGACGAGGCGACGACAAGCGCCCCATGCTGAGCGACCTGCGCGAGTCTGGCTCCATCGAGCAGGACGCCGACGTTGTCGCCTTCATCCACCGCGAGGCCTACTACGACCGCAGCGACGAAAAATCCGAGGATGAGAAAGCCAGGTCCGAAATCATTCTCGCCAAGCAGCGCAATGGCCCCACCGGCACCGTTCACCTGAACTTTGTTGCCCGCTTCACCCGTTTTGACGATCCGGACACCACCCACCAGGCCTAAGTGCGAGTTGAAGCAGTCAGACGAGCGTCCCCCCCTCCGCGGTTGATTTGCCTTCCACGAACCGGCAATCTCCAACCCGTAATCTGTCATCTGTCACCTGTCACCTGTAATCTGTCACCTGTAATCTGTAATCTGTCATCTGCAACCCGCCACCCGTCTCACGGCTCATTCAAAATCAGCGCAATCCGCCCCGCGATAAGGTCGCTGGGAGACTCCCCGGGACCCACCTCCACCAGGTCCACTGGAAAATTGAGGCTGTGTGGCCGCAACATCATCCTGTTCGCAAGAAAGTCAACATACCTCACGGCGAGATGCCCCCCTTTCCGCACCGCGTACAAGGTCGCCCGGTTCGGCCGATACGGCATCAGCGAAGTGTAGTGGCGATCAATCAGCACCACAGCATCCGGCAGCAGCAGCGGGTCCATCGCCATGGCGTCGGCAGGCGATACGCGCGCCGCGACAAACCTCTCCCAGGCGCGGCGGGGGCTGGAGACGCGTGTGCGAATGGTCTCCAGCGCGCCCGCGGGCAAAGGTAGCATCGATAGAACCGCGGATGGGCGAATGTACGGCTCAAACAGCGCCGCGGCGTGGCTCACCACCGGGATCATGCTGCCTTCGCCTCCTGCGGGCGCCGCTCGGGCTGCGTAGGTTGCCGGCAGCAAATCGCCCGCCGCCATATGCTGAGCGGCGAGGATTCGATCCATCGCTTCCAGTGATAGCTGTCGCCGGCTGTGCAGAAAGTTCGAGAGATGGGCCTGGGCAAATCCCGTTTGCCGAGCCAGCAACGAGACGCTGACCGTCCCACGCTGTATCCTGCGGAGCAGTTCCAGGCGGAGTCGCTCGTGCATCTGGGTAAAATTCATCTGTTGAAAATTCGCCACCAGCAATAGCTGCGAACGGTCCCCGGTTTCTCCTGGAAAAGCTATCAGGCTGATTCGCCTACATTTTCAGTGCACACTTGCAATTTGGAAAGCGCCAGTACACAAAGGTGGCGGAGCCTGTTGACGCAAGAGAGACATATTTCTAGAGTGGGCTTACTAATCTCGCACTGGTTTGTGGGAATTCTTTGGGAAACGCTTCATTGCCGCAAGGCTGACGAGGCAGAAATTCTGCCCTCTTGAGTTGCCAATGAACAATGGTCGGAGGACTATAGCAAAGCTGGAGTGACTGTACCTCGAAGCCTCGGCGTTCAAGTCGGCGCAACCGCTTGGGAGCGGCGACTCCGCACGAGGATCACCAAGGCACACCCACTCGGCTTTCACTCCAAAGGTCCGGTCCGGCTCTTCCATCTCCGCCTGAAGGCGCTCAATCGAAGCGTCAATGGCAGACCAATCGAGAAATTCCAGGATCTGCGCGCTATGAGCATGACAAAAAACGAGAGAATACAGGCGACAATCCATCATCAGGACACTAGAAACCTGAGTTGCCGTGCCTGGTCCTCTTCACCCCGCGGTAAAACAATGCAAAAGAAAAGCCGTCGGGAGAACGCTCGAACATGGAGAACGAGTCATGGAGTTGCGCGTGCAATTGAAAGTTTGCGAGGGCTGCGGCTGTCTTTGGTACCGTGCCCAGACCATCGGTAGTGTTTATTGCCTGAGGTGTGAAACAAAACTGAAAGACTTTCCATCGCCTGAAAGCCGGAAGCGGCGCGGGCGTCCCTGCCGCAAGCCGCTTGTCAAAGTTTGGGCCGTGGCTGAGACAACGGGAGGTGCGCGATGAGCGCAGCAATCCAGTTGCCGGTGGTTTGGGGAGCCAGCAGTGTCCTGGGAAAATGGCAAGCAACGCGGCCCGCGTGGGAACAAGAACCGGCGGCAAAGCGTGAGGTCGCCCGGCCCGCCAAGGAGCCATCTGCTGAACCCGCGGCGAATCTGGCCTTCTACAGGAAGCATACCGAGCGCATGTTGCGGCGTTATCTGTATGCCTCAATGCAGGTGGGAAGGTCGCCCTCCATCCTGGGCGATCCAATCTGCCGGGGATGGGTCTCCAGCCGCCCCGTTCGCACCTTCGAGGATGCGGTGATCTTCGTCCTCGATCTCGAAACGTGTCTGAACCAGCTTGGATCGCTGGACCGTCAGATGCTCAGCCGAATCGTACTGCAGGAATACACCCAGGCAGAGGCTGCCACGCTGCTGGGAATGAGTGTACGAGCCATCTCTTACAAATTCCCCCAGGCGTTGGACCGGTTGACTGAGAAGCTGCTTGAAGCCGGGCTGCTGGAGTTACCGCACTAATACGCAACAGGCAAAAAGCCAGCCAGCAAAGAGGGGGCGCACACCCGCGCTCCCTTTTTGTCGATTAGGCCGTTTCCTGAATTCCTGCCTCACCATTCCGGAGCCCGCATTCAACGTCGTCAATTCTCCAACAAAGAACTCCGCAACCGGCCTGCCCTTGTCTGGTATCGTGGACGGGTTGAAGTCCATCCTTCGCCGGACAATCTCCGATCGAGGGCCTTCCTCAAAAGGAACCGATCCCATGCATTCCACGCCGCGCTATTCCGCATTCCTTCTCCTGCTGGCTTCGGCCGCACTCGTCGCGCAGCAACCCGCCGCCCCGCCTGCAACCCAGCCCACCACCGCGGCTCAAGCCCCCAACAGCGACACCAGCTTCATCGATGCGCAGGGCACAGCCCACGTCACGCGCGTCGTCCCCGTGCCGGCCGATCTCAGTATCCAGTCACAATATTTTCTGAGCCACGCCATGCCCGACCAGGGGCCGCCGGAGTCGCTGGCCGACCGCCGCAAGGGAACCGACGCATACACCGCGCGCGCCCGTGCGGAATGGACCCAGGTCTGCCCCAACCAGCTTGTCGATGACAAGATCGCCGGGGTGCCGGTCCACATCGTCACCCCCGATGGCCTTCCCGACGCCAACAAAGACAAGGTGCTCCTGAATCTGCACGGCGGCGGGTTCAACTCGGACTCAGGCTCCTACACCGAGTCCATCCCGATTGCGAGTTACACCAAAATCAAGGTCGTCGCCGTGCTCTACCGCCTGGCGCCCGAGTCTCCCTTTCCCGCCGCAGTCGATGATTCCGTCGCCGTCTACAAGGAGCTGCTCAAGACCTACAAGCCTGACCACATCGTCATCTACGGCACCTCCGCCGGCGCCATCCTCACCGCCGAAGTGGCCGTCAAGCTCAAGCAACTCGGCCTGCCCCAGCCCGCGGCCCTCGGCATCTTCAGCGGCATGGGCGATTTTGCGCGCGATGGCGATTCGCAGGCCATGTACGCACTGCGCGGCCTCTCTGGCCATCTTGACCCGCCGGGGACGGGGCCGCACGACCCGGAGTATGTTGGCTCAACCGATCCCAAGGACCCGGTCCTTTCGCCCATCTACGCTGACCTGCACGGCCTGCCGCCCACGCTTTTCATCACCAGCGGCCGCGATCTGCTCCTCAGCGGCACGGCCAATCTCCACCGCGCCTATCTGCATGCGGGCGTCGACGCGCACCTCGTCGTCTTTGACGCACTGCCGCACGCCTTCTGGTACAGCCCGTTGCTCCCAGAGGCCCTGGAAGCCAACCACATGATGGCCGATTTCTTTGTGAAGCAACTGCCGAAGTAGGGATCTGACCGCAACTGGTAGTCGCGATCGAGACGCGAGTACACGGTCCCTCCGGACTCAGGAGGGTTTTTGCGAACGTCCCTCAAGATGTGCGACCAATCCATCGAAGAGCTCCGGCAATTCGACTAACGGAAACCGATCTCCGTCGGTAGGTTCGTCTGGCGAAAGCATTTGGATGAGGCCGAGCCGGGTTTCGACGTCAAATTCCCCTAACGCTTCATCCAGCAACAAATAACCGACTTGCTTCAGATCGACATCGGCCTCTTTAAAGCCAGGAAGAAACAGATATATGCCTGCTGTCTTCCCGTTATCGAGCAAGCTGAACTGAACCTCGTCGGGGTCGATCTTCTTGCCTCGAAACTCGATGGCGTTGATTGGCGTGCGGCGCGGCCGAAAGGCGATCACGGTCCATCGTTCGAGAGCCGGCGCAGCGCTCGCGAGCGATACGACAGCGGGGAATGCGCTTTTGATGCCGCCCGCACTAATAACAAAATCCCTTTTGGGGTTCTTCGGCCCGAATTCAAAGGTGAGATCTGAATTGATCTTCGATAGCTCGACTGCTAGTTGATCGAATACTTTTTTGCGATCAACCTCGAAATCGTACAGCTCTGCTTCGTGCTTAGCGAACCATTTCCAAAACTCGTCCTGAGGAGTGCCTTTCTTCGTCCCAAATCTCCAAGACATCGCCTTCGCCCCTATTCATTTTCGAATTCTGTAGCGTGCTGCGTCACGGGCATCCGCTTCACTGAGTTAAAGCGGGAAGTGAACTTGAAAGCCGCGGCACCGGTACCCATCTGAGCCGATCCCTCATGGGCGTGTTTACAGATCATTACGTCCCTTTACCGCACAATGGGTTTGAAAGGTAAAGCGATGCAATCCAGTTGCGCGGCCACAAAGAATATCGATACAACAAGCTCGCAGGTCCAAACTGTAAGGCATCTGCCCGGTTTATACCGTCAATACCCCCCTGCCCCCCGAAAATCCCCACTTTCCTGGGCATCCTGCCAGCCAGGTTGGACGGGTAAGCAATTGTTAACAAATAGCTTACGGGGAATGATCGGGAATCCACCCATTATCGAATCAGTAAACAAAGGCCTCTCAAAAATCGCTGTTTTGGGGCAAAAACAGGGGCTTTTCTGCGATTTTGAGCGCAAAAGTGCAGCTTTCTGCAAAGGTCTTGCACAACCCGCTTACAGCGTCTCCGGCAGCGGCGTCACCGGAACCCGCAGCGCCGTGTTGATGCGCGGGAAGAATTCGAAAGCCGCGGCCACGGCCGTCAGTTCAATGATCTCCTGCGCACCGAAGTGCAGGCTCACCGCCGCGAAGGCCGCATCGTCAATCGCGTGCCCAGAAATATGCAGCAGCCCTGCATAACGAAAACCGGCCTTTTCTTTTTCTGAAAACGGCCCCGTCTCGAAGCTGTCGTAACTGGCCACCTGTTCCTGCGTCGCGCCGCGCTGCCCGGCCAGGTAACGGTGTGCGCTCACGCAGTACTCGCACTGGTTCAGCGAGGCCACGCGGGTCGCAATCAACTCCTTGTACCAGCCCGTCAGCGCGCCTTCAGCCATCAGCGGCTTCAGCAGCGCGGCAACTCCCAGCACCAGCGGCGGAACGCCGGAAAGTGCCTTGAACATGTTGGGCACCACGCCACGCTCGGCGTATAGCTTGTCATACAGCGCGCCCACTTCATCGGGAACCTGCGCGCGCTCCGCCAGCGGAACACGAGCTTCAACGTATGTTGCAATCGTCATGGATCACTCCGCGAAGCATTCCCCGCCAGTGTAAATCCAGTGCAATCCCGGCCAGTTCCAAAACTGAACCGAGAGCGAAAAGGGAACCGTCCCCCTACGAATTCCGCGATCTGCGCTCATTCCCATTGAAGTGGCGCTTCCTTCCCCTTAGCGTCCAGTGGAGAGCGATTACCACGCCGCAATGACAACCCTGGCGCGAGCCCCGTGTCCCTCAAAAGCCTTGACCGGCCGGTTGACTGAGGTTGCGCTTGGTTACCAGCGCATGTTACGCGACGACCCCCGCCAGCCCGAAGCATTGGTCGGCATGAGCCTTGTGGCGCTTGCCAGCCGCCAGCCGGATGCTGCGGTCAAAATGGCCACAGCGGCCGTGGCCGCTGCTCCGCAGATGATTGCAGCCTGGGTCGCCCTGGGTCAGGCGTTGAAGGCCGCCGGCCGGTTCCACGAGTCTGAGATCGCCTATGAACGAGCCATCCGCCTGGACAACGTGAGCGCTCTGGCGCGAATGGGCCTTGGCGAGCTGAAAATCGCCACCGGTCATCCCCAGGAAGCGATCGAGGAATTTGAGCTGGCACTCAAACACCAGCCCGCGCTCGTCCCGGCTCACTTGGGCCTGGGCAATGCGTTGGCCGCGCTGGACCGCAATGACGAGGCTTTCGCCTGCTACAAGCAGGCGCTGGCGCTGCGCCCGCGAATTCCCGAAGCCGAGTTTGCCGCCGGGTTTGTGCTGGCTCGCATGGGAAAGCACGCCGAGGCTGAAGCCCGTTACCGTCGCGCCCTCGTCCAGCGCCCCGACTTTGCGGCCGCCTGGATGAATCTGGGCAGCCTGTTGCGTGAGCAAGGCCGAGAAGCCTATGCCCAGGCCGCATTGCAGCGTGCCGTCCAGTTGCGCCCGGATCTTGTCTCCGGTTGGATCAATCTGGCGATCCTCGAACGGGAGCGCCGCCGCCCCGCCAAAGCGGAAGCGCATCTGCGCAAAGCCTTCGCGCTCGATCCGGGCCAGGTGGAGACACTCGTGGCCTTGTGCCAGTTTCGCGCCGCGGAAAAGGATCTGTCCGGCGCCTGGTCGTGGCTTCGCTGGGCCCTGGCGTGCGATCCCAAACACGCTGAAGCCGTCAACATGCAAGGCATCCTGCTTCATGCCGAATCTCGCTTTCCTGAAGCCGTGGAAGTCTTTGAGCGAGCCGAGGCTCTGGGCAACCGCCCCGCAACCTCCAACCGCGGAAACTCCCTGCTCGACATGGGCCGGATGGCCGAGGCCCTAAGCACGCATCGGCTGGCGGTCGAGTGCGATCCGTCCCATCCAGGCGCGCTCTACAATCTTGCGCTCACCCAGCTGCGCCTCGGCGACTGGGAACATGGCTGGCCCAATTACGAGGCGCGCTGGCGCTTCCGCGAGGTGCATAGCAGCCCCAGAGTCTTCCGCCAGCCGAAGTGGCAAGGCGAGCCGCTCAACGGCCAGCGTGTGCTGATTCACGCCGAACAGGGCCTGGGCGACACCATCCAGTTCTGTCGTTACGCCACTTTGGTCGCGGCCCGCGGCGGCATACCCATTCTCCAGGTCCAGCAGCCCGTGGAGCGCCTCCTGCATTCCATGCCCCTCGTGCGCGCCGGTCATGCGCAGGTTACCCTCCTCGGCGCGACTCCCCCCGACTTCGACATCGAGTCTCCGCTCCTCAGCCTGCCCGCCGTCTTCGCCACCACGGTGGAGACGGTCCCCTGGCCTGGCGCCTACCTGGGGGCCGACCCGGAGCTCGCCATCGAGAAGCGTCTTCAATTCCCATGCCTCCAGCACGCCTCGAATCCCTCAGAGCGCTCCCTCCGTGTGGGCATCGCGTGGGCCGGCAATCCGCGCTACAAAGCCGACCACCGGCGATCCGTCGACCTCTCGGTCCTGCTCCCCTTGTTGCGCATTCCCGCCGTTACCTTCGTCGCGCTCCAGAAAGGCCCTGCCGCCGCGCAACTGTCCAATTTGCCCAGCGACGTCCTGCTTTTCGACGGCTCCAGCCGCGATCGCGACCTTGCCGAATCCGCCGCATTGGTTTCCATGCTCGATCTGGTCATCACCACCGACACCTGCATCGCACATCTCGCCGGAGCCATGGGCAAGCCGGTATGGATTCTGCTCCCCCACCTTAGCGACTGGCGCTGGATGGAGAAAATCGAGACCACCCCCTGGTATCCAACCGCCCGGCTCTTTCGCCAGAGCACGCCCGGTGACTGGGCCGGCGTCGTGGACCGCGTAGTGAGGGAACTGAACCGTCTTTACAAGGAGTCCGTCTCTTCTTTCAACCATCCAACTTGCCGCATGCGAGCCCTCGAGCAGCTTATTTCCGACTAAGAGAAATCACGGTTACGCTGGCGTGAGGAAAAATATGAATCCATCCGTTTGCTTCAACCGCCTCAACGCTATCCACCGGCTTCACCCGAGTCGGAGACACCTCGTCGTTTACATCCGCAATCGAGTGGGAACTCAGCGTGTGCACTGCGGCCGTGGGAGCCGCCGCAAAGTCATGCAGGTTGATCCTTGTCGGAATATCCGTCGTCAAGCTGCGATTCACGCAAAACAACGTAAGCGTCCCGTCGTCCCCGCTCAGCGCTGCCACCACGTCCAAATAAGGAACAGAGGCAATCTCCGGCAAGCGATTGACCCCATGACTCACTGAATACGACCCCGAGTTGGCCGTCACTCCAACCTGCTTTGCGATATCCGCATTCGCGTACAGCTTGAATACGTAATAAGCCGGAGTCCCATAAACCTGGCTGCGTTTCTTCCATATTCCTGCAAACTCCATAATGCCCGTCATGTCGGAGATGGGCACGATGGCTGAGTTCTTCATCAGCATGTTCAGGAACCCGCCCGTAACAATCGCTCCGCCGGTGTCGCTAAAGATCGGCGCATCGCGGTGCTCGCCGAGGAACAGCCACTCCGTAAAAGCTATGTGCGCCTTTCCCTCATAGCCGGCGGTGCCGTCGATCTGCGCCTGCGCCTGGCGGAGCCTGTTTCCCAGTTCCACCGGTAATGCGAACGCAGCCGCTGCAACAAAATCCGAAGTGGGTGACTTCAACTGAACTTCGCCTGTGTTCACCACAAAATGAGTCGAAAGATAATTGAAAGTTCCCGGCGGATTTGTCAGTTGAATGGCGTTCCAACTCGAGAACACCTCCGGATCCGCGCCCGTCGCTATCAGCCTGGCCGATGGATCGACCGCGAGAATGGCCTTGCTGAACGCTGCCGTTCGCGCTGCGAGTTGATCGCGTGTGGGAGAGGCAAGGTTCCAGTTGCCCCATAGCTCATTGCCAAGTTCCCACAGCAACCCGGAATGAGTCGACCAATGGCTGTCGATATAGCGAACCCATTCAGCCGCCTCCTCGGGCGATCCGCTGCCTAGATTGAGCGCGACCTGCGGCTGCGCGCTAATCTGGCGGCAGAACTCCAGAAACTCATCCGTCCCAAAGCTGTTGTACTCCGGAATTCCCCAGGAATTGTTGAGCATGCTTTTCCGCTGATCGCGCGGCCCCACGCCATCCGTCCAGTGATACGACGAGGTGAAATTGCCGCCGAAACGAACCAGCGGCGTGTTCATCTCTTTGGCCATGGCCACAGCGTCCGGGTCCAACCCATTCTTCGCGTCGGCCGGCATCAACGAAAACTCGTCCAGTTCGATCCGCTCGTCTCCCGCAACCTCCACCACAAAGTCCGCCGGATCCAATCGATGCAACTCTCCGTCGGGCACTTCAAGATTGAACGTATATTTCTTCCACGACGCATCCTGAGCCTCAATCTTCTGCGAAGCGAGCACGTCCTGTTGATCCCTCACGCGCAGCGCAATCGTCACGCCCGCATCTCCGCTCAGATGCTTCGCATAAAAGCTGCCCACGTAATCGCGCGTGCGATGGATGGGAAGATAGACCTTCTGCTTGATGCCGGTCGGCTCGCCAGGAACACCGAACACCTGGAGCGATTGCCAGGAATTGGCGGCATCGCCGTAATGCACCTCGTAGCGATTTCCCTGGCGCGCGTCCAGCGGTTCCCACGGAAGAGGCAGCGCCAGGTTGCTCGCCGCACGCAACTCCGGGCTGTCGTGCAGCATTTCGGCCATCCGTTCCGGGCTCCAGAGTCCCGCCTCCAGGCTCGGATTTTGCAAAAGTTCCGCCCAAAGACCGTTGTAAGTCGAATCCCCGATCGGTTCCAGAAACGTCCCGAAGATGGATCGCGGAATCGCCTGCCCGCCAACTTGAGCCGCGTTCACATCGATAGTGGCTGTCTGCGGAACTGGATCATTGATCGTGATCTGGCCGTACGAAGTCGCCGCAAAGAAAACACTCACTACACACCCCAGAATCCTCTTCACCGTATCTCTCCCCGGATTGCCACCCATTAACCCGCTGGTTAACTGTTCGGTTTCGCCTCAGGCCCGCAATGTCCAAACGCTTAGAACCGAAAGTAGTTCGAGCGCCGCCAGAAGAGCGCGACCTCCGTACTTCGCAACTCCATCGCAACGCGACAGGCATCTCGCGCCAATCGAGTACTCATGACCCCCAGCCATTCTTCTACCTTCCCTCGATACCACACCACAAAAAATCCCAACAGGCAAAAATGGTTCTTGACATTCCATCCTCTATAAAATAGAGTTCTCTGTGTAAAGGAATACTCTGGACCTCGCCAAGCACCTCAAAGGAGAATCGCCATGAACGCGAACGCTGAAGAGCAGGAACTGAAAGACAGGCTAAGCCTCATCGAGACAATGATCGCCGAAGGCCGGCGCGGGACCGAAAGCTGGGGTTGGGTTTTTCTGTTGTGGGGGGTGGCCTACTATGTGGCCATTCTGTGGTCGTCAACAAGCTTCCCGGGGCCGATCTGGGGCCGGGAATTTCTTGCTTGGCCGGTCACCATGACCATCACCTTCGTGCTCACCCTTGTGATCGGAACACGCAAGCAGGGTCGTGGGGCCGCCACCACCATCGGCCGGGCCATCGCAGCCATGTGGATGGCCATGGGAATCTCCATGTTCACCCTCCTGCTGTCGCTCGGCTTGAGCGGCAGAGGCGAGCAGCAGGTGTTCATCGCGGTCATCGCCTCCATGCTCGGCACAACCAATGCGGCTTCCAGCATCATCCTCAAGTGGAAGATGCAGTTCGCATGCGCCGTGGTCTGGTGGGGAGCGGCGGTAGCCTCTCTCTTCGCCAACGTGCCCCAAAGCACAATGGTGTTTGTGGTGGCCATCTTCTTCTGCCAAATCGTCTTCGGCATTTACGGCATGATCGCCGAAGCGCGCGAACGCAAGCGGAGTTCCGCCCATGCCTGAGCTGCCGGATCTCAATCCTGTCATTCACGGCAAGCTGCGCCTGGCCCTGCTCTCGCTGCTCACTGGCGTCGAAGAGGCGGAGTTTACCTGGCTGCGCGCCAAAACCGGCTCAACTGACGGCAACCTGGGCGCACAATTGCTCAAGTTGGAAGAGGCCGGCTACGTTGCAGTCGAAAAGAAGTTCGTGCAACGCAAGCCGCAAACCCTTTACCGCATGACGGAAGCCGGCCGTCAGGCCCTCACCGAATACGTCCAGGTATTGAAGGAACTGCTCGGCCCCGCCATCAATTCTTAGCGCCGGCCAAACATTCACCCGCTCACCCTGAGGCTCGCGCGAACCCGCTCCATAATGCCCAGGTAGTAAGCCAGGTTATGAATCGAGTTCAGCGTCCCCGAAAGCGCCTCACCGGACTGCATCAGGTGCCGCAGATACGCGCGCGAGTAGCGGCGGCATACCATGCAGTCGCAGGTCGGGTCCGGCGGTCCCTGATCTTCAGCGTACTTTTTCCCTTTGATGTTCAACCGCCCTTCGCTCGTGAACAGCAGCCCGTGGCGCGCCGCGCGCGTCGGCAGCACGCAGTCCATCATATCCACACCCATGCGGGCATACTGCTCAATTTCGTCCGGGTAGCCCACCCCCATCACGTACCGCGGCTTGTCCTTCGGCAGCAGCGGCAGCACCTCTGAAATCATCTCCAGCGTCAAATCCCTCGGCTCGCCCACGCTCAGGCCGCCAATGGCGTAGCCCGCAAAACCTTCGCCGCCCTGGTCCATCTCCACCAGCCGCTCCGCGCTCTCGCGACGCAAATCGCGGTACATCCCTCCCTGCACAATGCCGAACAGGCCCTGCGTCCGGCCGCACAGTTCCTCATGCCACACCACTTCATCGCGATGCGCGCGAAAGTGATCCAGTGACCGCCGCGCCCAGGCCATCGTCAGCCGCAGGCTCTCTTCCGCGCGGTTGCGGTCGGCCGGGTACTCGGTGCACTCGTCGAACGCCATCGAGATGTCTGCCCCCAGCGCGATCTGCACGTCCATCGAGTGTTCCGGCGTAAAGAAGTGGCTGCTCCCGTCCAGGTGCGAACGAAAGCGCACGCCCTCCTCCGTCACCTTGCGCAGCCCGCTCAGGCTGAAGACCTGAAAGCCGCCCGAGTCGGTAAGCAACGCGCGCGGCCAGCTCATGAACCGGTGCAGCCCGCCCATGCGGCGAATGGGCTCGTGACCCGGCCGCAGGTAGAGATGGTATGTGTTGCCAAGAATGATCTGCGCGCCCAGCGTCTCCAGCACATCCTGAGGAACGGCCTTTACCGTCCCCGCCGTTCCCACCGGCATAAACACCGGCGTCTCCACCGTCTGGTGCGGCAAATGGATCTGTCCCCGCCGTCCGCCCGCTTCAGTCTCTGCAATGATCTTGAAAGCTGCACTCACCCAATGATTCTAGTGTGGTGTCCCAAAAGCTCGCGTCATAATTTGACAGTCCTCAATTTCCCCAAACGGGCTGTCATCCTGAGCGAACGGGGCCCCAAACGTTTTTCAGTTTGGGGCTGGTGAGTCGAAGGACCTGCATTTGTCCTTTCGCGATTTTCACCAGGAACTTTGGAGACAGGACACTAGCGGGCGCGCCACGCCTGCCCGAGCCAGCCAGCTACCTGCCCGCCCCGCCCAGCTTCACCAGAAGCCCAATCCGTCCCACCCGCGGCATTCCCAGCGTTGTGGTCGGCGTCTTGCCCGATTCAATCTGGCGATTCAGCAGGTTCTCGCCCGCGGCAAACACCTGGAAGAGCTTGCCAAAGTCGTGCGATGCATACGCATCCAACCGGAAATACCCGTGCAGAAGGTACACATTCCCCGCATCGTCGTACTGCCGCCCGCTCAAACGTCCCTGCACATTCAAGCTCCCCAGCGCAGGGCGCCAGGCGCGCAGGTTTGCCGACGCCAGGTTGCGCGCGACCTCCGGAATCCAGTTGCCCAGGTCCTGCTCGCCCTTGGTGACGGTAGCGTCGGCGAACTGGTAGCCGCCGTCGACCGCCAGCCACCGCAACGGCGTAAGTTCGGCGTCCACTGACACACCCCGGCTCTCAATCTGGCCCAGGTTCTCGCGCGTCAGCAGGGTTGGCGTGGCGCCCACCGCCGTAATGGGTCGATTGACCTCGGTGAGGAAATAGCTGGTGCGGATGCTGCCCCAATTCCGCTCCGTAGCCAGCCCCGTTTCCCAGCCGGTCGCCCGCTCGCTGAGCAAATTGAAGTTGGGGAGCGTCACCTGGCCTCCCACCGTCGTTGTGCGGTAGAGCTCATTGGGAGACGGCTCGCGAAAGGCGCGGAAGCCCGTCGCCGACAGCGCCCAATGTTCCCGCAGCTTGCGTGAAACGCCCAGCCGGGGATCGAAAAGTCGCTGGCTCTCCTGTGTGGGCTGGGTCGAACTCAGCACCCAGCTGGTTCCATTCCACATCAACTGCTGGCCGTCGAAGTTCTGGAACCAATCCATTCGGCCGGACGCAGTCAATGTCCAGCTCCTGCGCACCCACATGGCCTCAGCGTAGCCCGCAGAGTCCCGCTGGTGGTCGCGCAGGTTGGTCAGCGCGGCAGACGCTCCGTACGTCTGCTCCTGGTCCCAGACGCGCACGTCGTGGCTATCTGCGCCCGCCACCACCAAAAGCCCAGCCCCCAATGGCTGGTTCCAATGAGCCACCGCGCCCAGTTCGTTTTCCGGCGAAAGCGAGAAGCGCGTGGGTGCCTCGCCGCAGCGATAGTCGCAATCCGGATCGGCGGCCGTTGGCAAATCGGAGATGCTCGAGAATACCTGGCGGTAGTGTTCAGCCGAGCCGTAAAACCGCGTCACCAGTCGCCCATCGTGAGGACCGTTCCAGTCGCCTCCTGTCGCATAGCGCCACAGGCGGGTTCCGTTGGTCTGGTCCGGCGTTCCATTGCTGCGCGCGTCGTTGAAGCCGCTCCCGCGCACAAACAGCCTCAGTGGGCCGCTGTCGCGCTCAGCTAGCAGCACGCCGTTCTGGCTGTGTACGTTGCTCGCAATATCCACGGGCCCCCGCTGCGCTGGAGCTTCCTGGATATAACCATCGGTCCCTAGTACGCCTCCCGCTGCCAGCAGACCCCAGGGGCCGCGTTTGGTCTGCAGCAGAAGGCTTTCGTCATACGTGCCTTCCGCGCCGTAGCTGCTTCTGAGCTCGGCCTCGCCGGTCGTGGGCCGTATCGGGATCACGTTGATCACCCCGCCGATAGCGCTCGATCCATACAGGTCGCTCGCGCCTCCACGCACCACTTCCACGCTCCTGATTGACAGTTCCGGTTGCTCCTGCCAGCGAATCCAGCCCGCAAAAGGATCGTTCAGCGGCACATCGTCCTCGGTAACCAGGGTGCGGCTCGCCGCGGTCGAACCCAAACCGCGCAAGCTGATTCCCATGGAGGAGGGGTTAGCCACCAGCGAACTTGAGCGGCGATACAGTTCCACGCCCGGAAGCTGCCGCATTTTCCCGTCCAGGGTCACCGCCGCAGATGTATCGAGAGCCTTCTCCGTCAGCAGTCGCGTGGTCACCGGGCTCTCCAGCGAGCCCAGCGGCGTTCGATACGCCGTCACCATCACTTGCTGCGCCGCTGCCGCAGGTTCAAGATGAACGGTCGTCGCGGCGGTCAGCAGCACAGCCTTCCCGGCAAATCCCTCGGCCGCCATACGCACCTGGCACGGGGCCGCACAGGTAATAATCAGCTTCCCGGCGGCATCGGTGCGTCCCAGCGGCGTTCCCGCCGAGTCCGTAACCGTAGCGCCTTCGAGCGCGGCGCCGCTCACGTCTTCCACAGTCACAGTCATCGTCACAGGGGATTGCCCGCTAAACTTCGCCGGAACAAGCATCATCCCGATCAGTGCCAGCGCGCCAACCACTCCACTGCACCTTAACCACTGCATTAGTTTGACTTCCGGGGCCGGGGGATAGACAGTGCAGCAATTGTGACACGGTCTTTCTCGAACTTGCATCAACAATCTGCGGTGCAATCTCACACAAAGGGACTAAGACGAAAGTGCGCTCAGCCATGCGCGGATGAGGAATCTCCAGCCCCTCTTCGCTGATCTGCTCGTCGCCGAACAGCAGAATGTCCAAATCCAGCGTCCGCGGCCCATTCGCAATTCCCGCTGACCGGTCCCGCCCAAACTCCTGCTCGATCCCCAGCAGACCCTTCAACAAATCGCGCGGCCCCAGCTCCGTCTCCAACGCCACCACCGCATTCACAAAGCGCGGCTGCGCTGCAAACCCCACCGGCTCTGTTGAGTAGAGTGACGACCGGCCAGCCACCCGCCCCAGCGATTCCAGCCTCGCAGCCGCAGCCGTCAACGTAGCCTCCGGCGACCCCGCCCAACTGGCCACATTCCCCCCCATCCCGATGTAAGCCGTCCGCATGACTCTCAGACTACCGCGGCAACCGAACCCTCACGCACCACGCCGACCCGAGATGAGCCCCAAACCCTCAATCTGCTAGCATCCCTCTTGGAGACTTTTCCTTTATGGACGCTCTCAACGGTGCGGGCCTCGGCGCCCGCCGCAATGAAGACATCGCTCTCGATCTGCTCAAATTTGTAGCCGCCACGGCCGGCGTTGGCCGCCCCGCCGCTCCTTCCACCGGGTTCAGCGGCTCCTCCGCTCCCAAGCCGGACGAGCACGTGGTCCAGTTGCTCGAGCTCTACAGTCGCTGCCTCAAAGCCGTTGAAGGCCAGGGCCCGGAGCCCGCGGCCAAAGGGCTCATCGCAGGGGCTCTGAAATAGTCGGCGAACCCATCGTGCGCGTCGCTGTAGCCGGGGCCGGCGCTTTTGGACGCAACCACCTCCGCGTCTACCGTGAGCTTGAAAACGCCGGCTCAGGCGTCGCTCTAGTTGCCGCCATCGAGCCCGACGCCATCCGCGCCGCCGATACCGCCTCCCAATACGCCATCCCCGTCTTCCCCACGGTCGAAGAACTCCTCGCCGCCCAGCGCAACGCGGGCCTCAAACTCGACGCAGCCACCGTCGCTGTCCCCACCCTGCATCATCACGCCGTCGCCGCGGCCCTGCTTGACGCCGGCCTCGACCTCCTGGTTGAAAAACCGCTGACCGCGACCCTGCCTGAAGCCGACGACCTCATCGACCGCGCCACCAAGGGCAACCGCATCCTGCAACCCGGCCATCTTGAGCGCTTCAACCCCGCAGTGCTCGCCGTCCAGCCGCAACTCCGCCGCCCCATGTTCTTTGAGGCCCATAGGCTCAGCGTTTTCACGCCCCGCTCCCTTGACGTAGACGTGGTCCTCGACCTCATGATTCACGACCTGGACATCGTGCTCACCTTCGCCAACTCGCCAGTGCGCGAGGTACGCGCCGTGGGCCTGCCCATCCTTTCTCCCAAGGTGGACATCGCCAACGTCCGCGTCGAGTTCGAGTCGGGCTGCGTCGCCAACTTCACCGCCTCGCGCGTCTCCACGGAACGCGTCCGCAAGCTGCGCTTCTTTGAGCCGCGCCAGTACGTCTCCATCGACTACGCCCGGCAGGATCTGCTGGTCATCCGCGTCGATGCGGCCGCAGGCCACCCTTCGCCGGCCGACCTCGTCGCGTCATTGCCGCCTCAGATTACCGCCATGCTGCCCCCGGGGATCGCTGACGGTATCGCGTCGGGAAAGATTGACCTCAGCAAGATTAACCCGGCAATGATCGCGCAATTTGCCGCCATGGCTAAGATCGATCCGGCAGTCATCGCGCAGATGCTGGCGCGGTTCACCGCTCCCGCTGAATCGAAAGCAGCCTTGAGCTTCTCCAAGCCCACCGTCACCCCCGGCGAGCCGCTCCGTCTCGAAATCGAGTCGTTTCTCGATTCCGTCCGCACCCGCCGCGAGCCCCGCGTCACCGCGCGCCAGGGTCGCGCCGCACTCGCGCTTGCACTTGAAATTCAATCCGCCATGGCCGCCCACGCCCAGCGCGCCGGGCTCGAAGACTTCTTCTCGCCCGGCGCATAGAGC
>Ga0302319_10008635_pt1 | contig 19776 bp, 15 predicted proteins | sample Bog_T0_2_FD_203319 | JGI IMG/M metagenome (GOLD analysis project Ga0302319, IMG submission 203319) | Peat permafrost microbial communities from Stordalen Mire near Abisko, Sweden - Bog_T0_2 | ecosystem: Environmental > Terrestrial > Soil > Wetlands > Peat | place: Sweden: Abisko, Stordalen Mire... | reverse complement strand
TCGCGCCCTTAAATTCGTGCCACACCAACAAGCCCCACAGCGCGCTGACCATGGTTGCGCCCTGCCCGATCGCATAGCTGATCGCGGGTCCCACCTGTACCGATTTCGGTGAACTGGCGGCGACGAAATTGGCGATCGCCCCCGTACACCAGATAATGCCGCCGAGCAGTCCTAACAGATGCTGCCGGGCGTTGCCCGAGAAATACTGATATAGCGCGACCGGCTCGCCTTCGACCGGCAGATTCATGAAGTAGATGTTGAAAATGAACGTCGACAGAAACACGCCGACGCCAAAGAACACCGCCACAGAATACGGTCCCAAGCCCAGATCGCCGGTCTTGCTGACTTCCACCAGCGGGTAAAACGAACCCATCAGCAGTCCGCTCAGCAAACTCAGCAGGATTCCCTTAGCGCCGCCTTTGCCTCTGGGTGCACTCCGTTGTATCCGCACCGGCCGCGACGAACTTCGCGCCGCGCTCCCTGGTGCGCCGGCCATTGCTTCCACCAGTGGTTTCGAAGCGGAATGGGCCCGGTACGCCAGCGCGTCGACGACAATCGCCACCATCACCAAGCTCACGCCCGAAGCCAAAAGAGTCAGATTCCCTTGGGGATTCAGAATGTAATTCCAAACCACGCCGACCACCAGCGCCAGTCCTATCCCCACTGGAAACGCCACCGCCAAGCCCGCGACTGAGATCGCCGCAACCAGCAACATGTTGGCGAGGTTAAAGATGATGCCCGCGCCAAACGCATAAGCCATGTTGGTATGGCTGGCGATCGATAAATTATCCCGGAACGACAGCTCTTCGCCCATGGTTCCGAACGTAAAAGCGGCGACGATCGCAGCCAGTAACACGCCAAACGAATAATCGAAATAGAAAAGCTCGAAACGCCATTTGCCGCTTAACTTGAACGCGTTGGCCCAGGATCCCCAACACAGCATCGAGAGGATCATTAACAGCAGGGCGGCTGAATACGTCGCAGGGATGATCATGAATCTTCTTGGACGGACTGAATTGTATCATGGGCTTCGCTCCGCAGCCTAAGTGCCTGCGTCTGAATCAAATCCCAGGTTTGTTCCAGATCGTGCCATGTTGTAGCGATGTTTCCAATCGCCAACCGTAGCACGTAGCGGCCATTCAGAACCGTGTGTGAGAGGAACGCCTGGCCGGTCCCGTTGATCCTCTCCAGCAGTTGGCGATTTTGATCGTCCGGCCCCGCATAACGAAAGCAGATCAACGAGAACGGCGTCGGAGCCACTACTTCGAATTGGGGATTGGCGCGAATCAAACCCGCCAGATCCTGCGCCCATTCGATGTGATGGCGGATCATCCGGGCGATCTTCTGGTGTCCGTAGTAGCGCATCACGAACCATAGCTTCAGCGAGCGGAAGCGCCGGCCCAGTTGCACTCCATAGTCCATGTAATTGATGGCGCGCGAGTCTTCGCCGGTCTTTAAGTATTCCGCCACCAAGCTGAACGTGCGCCGCAGAATTTCCGGCTCTCGCGTGTAAAAAACACTGATGTCCATCGGGGTGAAGAGCCATTTGTGCGGATTCACAACCAGGGAATGCGCTTGCCCGACGCCGTCGAAAAAGATCTTGCGATATTCCGGGACCACCGCGGCCGATCCGCCATAAGCCGCATCCACGTGCATCCACATGCCGTATTGATGGGCGATCTGGGCCACTGCCGCCACGGGATCGATACTCGAAGTGGACGTCGTGCCCACCGTCGGCACTACACAGAACGGCTTCTTTCCGGCGGCGACATCCGCTTCCACAGCGCTGCGGAGGTCGGCGATTTGCATCCGAAACTGATCGTCCACGCCGATCGCGCGCACATTGTCCTGCCCGATTCCTAGCGTGATCGCGGCCTTTTCAATGGACGAGTGCGCATGCTGCGACGTGTACAGCACCAAGCCCGCGGTTCCTCCCCGCCTGCGCACCTCTGGATCGGCCATCTCGCGCGCCGCAGCCACCGCATGCATGCTACCGATCGAGGCCGTATCGTAGATGATGCCGAACCAATCCTCAGGAAGGCCCAGCCATTGCCGCAGCCAGCCTAAAGTGACCTGCTCCAGTTCAGTGGCGGCCGGGGCGCTCTTCCACAGCATTCCGTTCACGTTCACCGCCGCGCACAAAGCTTCCGCCAGGATGCCTGGGCCGGAGGACGAGTTCGCGAAATAGGCATGGAACCGCGGATGGTTCCAATGTGTCAGCGCGGGCACGATCAGCTTGCGAAAATCCTCCAGAATCGCGTCCATGCTCTCGGGCTGCTCCGGCGCCGAAGGCGGCAACTTATCCGCAAGATCGCCAGGCTGCATGTCCGGTAGCACGGGGTACTTGCCCACGTCGGCAAGATAGTCGGCGATCCAATCGACGACCTCATAACCGTAACGTCGAAATTCAATCGGAGTCATATTAGTTGGCCGTATCGACTGCTCCCGTCGATCTCAATTTTTCCGCGGCAGTCTTCGACAAGGTCCAGTCGCGCTCGAAGCGACCAGCCGCTACCACGTTGTCGAAGGTCCCCTTAAACAGAACATAGTCTTCCAGCCCAAGCAAGACGCGCAGCTTTTCAGGGACGAACGGCAGGCCGCCGCTCACGAATTCGGCCCCGGTCCACCACGGCAATCCGGAGTTGACCAGCACATATCGATCGCCGGCTGGATAAACGAATACCAGACCATAGTCGGCCGCGCTAACGTTCAACGCCAGTGGGGCCTTCAACCTGGCAATCTCCTGGTTCGTGTCGCGGTTGCCGAACAGAATCAGGTTCGCGTTCTTGCGATCCGCCGCGGTCACCTGCCCATCCGGCTCAACGCGAAATGAAATTTTCAGCTGCGAATGAAGGCTCGACCAATCGGCCGCCTGCCGCGCTGCGTCAGGTCCGCCGGCGCCAAAGACATAAATCTGCCGCCCGGCGACGGCGGCGGCGACCGGACCTTCCAGCCCAGGCCGTTTTCCCACGGCCACGTAGCGTCCCGGACGCCAACCGGATGGACCCTTTTTGAACGACAAAGCTTGCCGGCCGGTCACTTTGACGCCGTCGATCGTGATGCTTAATTGCCGCGTATACTTAGGATGCTCAATCAGGTTCAGCGTGAATCCATCGAGATTCGCGGTGGTGATTGCAAGTTGTCCGGCGCCCTTGAAGGCCGCATCGATACTGGCTGGAGTTCCCGGCGTCAGTCCGTCGATTTGAACCCAGTAAGCGGAAGAATAGCGATAGCAGTCGGTAACGAAATGAACCCGATCGGGAAAGCGGTTGCGTTTGAACCGTCCGAACCAATCGAAAATGGCCGCGTCGCGATAGGCGGCGTCCCACGCGTTGTGACGCAGGTTGGGGTACTCGCTATATTCCACCGGCGAGCCCCCTTCCAACAGATCGTGCTGCCAGCGGCGCGATACGGCCGCCGGAACGATGGGATCGCCGGAACCTTGAAATAGATGGACCGGCAGATTCAGCGCGTTGGGCGCAAACGGACGCGCCGCTTCCGGAGCCCGCGGACACAAAGGAGCGATGGCCGCCCACACATCGGGCCGTGTTAGGCCCAGCCAAAGCGCTCCACCGCCGCCCATCGAGATGCCGGTAAGGTACACGCGATCGTCGTCGATCGGATAGCGCTTCTTCACATCCGCCAGCACGTCGTAGACATCTTTCTCAGCCAATCCCTGATAACCCATTACGCCTCGAGCCAGCGGACTGGCCACAATATACTGAACGTTTGGAAATGGCTCGGCCGGCAGCTTGCCAAACAGGGTCCGCAGGTTCATACGATAACCGTTGTCTTCCGAGTGCAGCGAAATCACCAAAGGATATTTCGAAGCCGGATTGAAGTCATCGGGCAGGTAGAGCGCGTAGGGCTGGGCCGAATCGTCGGCGTTCGAGAAAACCGTAGGACTGAGAATGGTGAGCAAAACCGGCGCAAGCCACAGGCTCATGCCTTCAGGACTCCCGGGAGCCAATCCTTAAACCACTCGCCGAACGCATCCAACTGGCGCGTGGCCTCTTCACTCAGCGGGGTTGCGTGTACGCCCGCGCGAACCTTCCGCAGCTTGACTGCCTCCTTGATCGCAATGGGACACGGAAAGCGGTCGAACCAATCCAGAAACTCGTGTACGTATTTTTCCAGGCGCTGGACGCGAGCCGTATCCTTATCGCGAACCGCCTTGTCCAGCTTCACCATCAGTTCGGGCAGCGCGCAGGCAAGGCCGGTCACCGCGCCATCGGCCCCCGCCGTCCGCATTTGCACAAACACGCGATCGTCGCCGTTATAGACGAGAAAGCGGCGCGGCGCGATCAGCTTCTGAATGAAATCCACGTCGCCGCTGGAGTCTTTAATTCCCGCAAAGGCTCCCGTGGAAAGCAAATCCAGCGCAGTCTCGATCGCAAACCCGCTGGTGAAAACCGGAATATTGTAAAGATATACGGGCACCTCTTTCGCCACGGCGTCGGCGAACTTAAGGCAGAAAGTTCGAATGGTTTGCTGATCGTAGCGGAAATAATAGGGAGGCATTAACAGTACGGCCGCAACGCCCGACCCAACCGCCTCTTCGCCCAGCAGAATGGCGCCATCCAGAGTCGAGTGCGATACGTTCACCAGGATCGGAAGCCTGCTGCGCTTGACGGCGAAATCCAGCATGCGGGCGCGATCCTCCAACATGAAGTGGACAAACTCGCCGGTGGAGCCAAGCAGCGCGATTCCGTCCACGCCGGCCTCATACAGGAAGTCGATCAGCTCCAGCGACGCGGCGAGATCCACCGAATACTCGCGCGACCGCCGCGGCGACACAGCGGCCGCGATGATCCCTCCGGGAAGTGTCTTTCGATTAGCCATGCCGTTGGTTATAGAATAAGGGGCGCGAAGGAGAAGCAAGCATGGAGAGCAAATTGAATCATATATCGCGCCGGTCGTTCCTTCAAACTTCGAATGCCGCGGGCGTCGCCGCCACCGCCTTTACCATTATTAAACCGGAGTTGGTGCGAGGCGCCGGGAAAGAGCAACTGAAGGCCGGATTGGTGGGCTGCGGCGCGCGCGGGACGCAGGCCGTGCTCGACCTTATGCACGGAACCGAGAACGTCGACGTGGTGTCGATGGGCGACATCTTCGAAGACAAACTCGAGGGTTCGCTGCGCCAGATCCGCACCCAAAAAGACCGCGATACGTTCGCCGACCGCATCAAGGTGGACGCCGAGCATCGCTTCATCGGTTTCGACGCCTATAAGAAAGTGCTAGCCTCCGACATCGATATCGTGATGCTGGCCACACCTCCCGGTTACCGTCCCATGCATTTTGAAGCGGCTGTGGAAGCGCGCAAGCATGTCTTCTGTGAAAAGCCGTTCGGGACCGACCCAGTAAACGTCCGCCGATTCATGGCGGCGGCGAAGAAGTCCGAAGAGTTGAAGCTGACCGTCATGTCGGGAGCGCAACGCCGCAACGACAAGAACTACGTGGACACCGTGCGCAAGATTCAGGACGGAGCTATCGGCGATGTTGTGGCAACATACGCCTATTGGGTGGGAACGCCGGTGATCCAGCAGCCTAACGGCCGCAATCCCAAGTGGGGCGACATGACCTGGGAGCACCGCAACTGGTATTCGTTTGTGTGGCTCTGCGGCGATCAGATCGTCGAGCAGCACCTGCACAACATCGATGTTTGTAACTGGGTGATGGGAACCCATCCGGTGGAAGTTGTTGCGTCCGGCGGAGCGGTGTGGCGGCCGCGCGGCGACGAGACCTATGGAAACATTTACGATCATGTCAGTGCGGATTTTGTGTATCCCAATGGAGCCCACATGTCGAGCTATTGCCGGCAATACCCGCGTCCGGCGGCGCAGAACGTCAGCGAGTTAATCGTTGGTAGTAGAGGACGCAGCAACGGGCATGACCTTGGTAGCGGTGAGAAGACAACGCCTTATGTGGCGGAGCACACTGCCATGGCAGCCAGCATCCGCGGCGACGGCCCCTATGTGAATCATGGGATGACCGTGGCGGAAAGCACCATGACTTGTATCATGGGTCGCGAGTCGGCTTACTCGGGTCAGAAGATTACCTGGGATCAGATGATGGCGTCACAGTTGGATTTGATGCCGAAGACATTTGATTATGATGCGAGTCTTAGTCCGACTCCGTTCCCGGTGCCAGGGGTGTACAAGTTTGTGTAGGCCGCCACGCCTCCTCAGCGATAATTCGCGGCCGGCAAGCATGACCTTCATTCGCTCGCCCTAATGGGAAAACCCAGAAAACGCTAACACATTGAAATCCGACATCATTTGTCCGGCCTTGAGGTTTCCAGATATTTCGCCACCACGCTTTTAGCACCCTGGAATCGTTATCCCACGAACCTCCGCGCATTATTTGATTTCCGTCATCATCGACATCGTCGGTCCACTCCCATGCATCCCCGAGCATGTCATATAGACCGAACCTGTGCGGCTGTTTGAGAGCTACTTCTGAGACACCCAAGTGGTCTGATTCTGGCACCTTTTTGTCTACCGGACTGTTTGCGTTGTACCAAGCAATGAGATCCAGCGGTCCATATCGCGATGCTGTTGTACCGGCGCGCGCTGCGTACTCCCATTCTTCCTACTTCGGCAATCGCCCCTTGACGTAACCACAGTAGGTTTGCGCGTCCGAGCCTTCCACACCTACGACAGGCCAAGTGACGCCCTGATGCTGACCGGCGATCTCTTCTTCATGGCCCTATTCCAGGCAGCTACGGTAACTTCCGTCTGCCCAAGCCAGAATCCTTTGCGAATAATCACTTTATGCGACCGCTTAGATCCCGGCGGGCAGACCTCCTCCTGTGGCGAGCACCCCATCTGGAAGTCTCCGGGCGGGACCCAAACGTATGATAAGCCGTCGTCGGGGTTCGTTTTAGTACACACTGTTCCTGATCCCGACGCTTTGCTAGCACTAAAATACGATACGGTGGAGATCATTAAAGAAGCGACCGAATAGATTAAAGCAACTTCAGCTAACCAGAACAGTAAATGGTTCTTTGGGTCTACGGCTCGCGGCTGTTGTTTTGGGAATCCCGGAGTACCGAAGCCACCCTTAGCGCCACGTTTCACAGTCTGCACCCGCAACTCCTGGGCGCCCTCTGCACGCTCGCCAGTCAGGCTCTCGCGCACGGTGGCGCGACTACTCTCACCGTTCTGCCGCGCCATGCCGACGCCGCCGCCTGGATCCGAGCGGCCCAATCCGCGCTGCCCATCCAAACTCCGCCGCCGCGCCACGACGTGCCTATAGAATGGACGTCATGTTCACCGCCACCGCCCACACCCTCCTTCCTTCCACAGTCACCGGATCATTCCCCAGGCCCCGCTGGTTCGACGTGAGTATGTGGGGCCGCCCGCTCGACACCTGCATGCTCGACGTCCGCTTCCGCGAGAAATTTCAAGACGCCATGGCCGTCGTCATTAGCGATCAGGAGCGCGCCGGGCTCGACATTCTCAATCACGGCGATTTACATGTCGATGAAGATATGGCCGGCCGCGCCTGGCACCACTATCCGCTGCAGCGCTGGGCCGGATTCGAGGGCGATTACCTGCAGCCGGAGGAAACCACCGCGCCCTGGCTGCACTATCCGCCCGGCACTCTGTTGAACGAGATTTACACCGGCTGGCGCTGGCCGCATGTCGTCGACAAAATCGAACACCGGCCGCTCGATTATCCCAAGATCTGGCGCATCGCTCAGGGGAAGACTCGTAAACCCGTTAAGTTCGGCACCTGCTGTTCCCAGGTGATGGCTTTGTTCCTGGATATTCACACTGACAAGTACAAGGACAAACGCCAGGTGATCTGGGATATGGCCGAAGCGATGAACCGCGAGTTGCTGGCTTTGCGCGATGCCGGCTGCCGCTGCATTCAAATCGAGGAGCCGACCTTCCATTTCATGGCTAACACCTATGGGAAGAATCACGACGAAGTGAAATTCATGGTCGACGCCTTCAACCGCGAGGTGCGAGGACTCGATGACGTTGAGCTATGGATTCACACCTGCTGGGGTAACCCCAATATGCAGCGTGTGATGGACGATACCAGTTATGCTAACTCTATCGAGATTTATCTGGAGCGCTGCCGCGGCGACGTTTGGACCCTCGAGATGAAGGACCGCAATCAACGCGATCTGGAACTCTTCGAGCCGTTCAAGAACGATTTAAAGAAGAAGATCTGCATCGGCGCGGTCAGTCACCGGGTGCTGCAGGCCGACCGTCCCGAAGAAGTGGCCGGAGAAATTCGTAAAGCGTTAAAGCACATTCCTGTGGAAAGTCTAATCGTCTCCAGCGATTGCGGCTTTGGCCGCCAAGGCTGCAATCGTGAGATAGCGTTTTATAAGGCCAGCGCCATTGCACAAGGATGCAACATCGTCCGCCGCGAATTAGGAATCCCTGAAACGGAAGTTCCCGCCACCGACCCGAAGCTGCAAATCGATGTCGTTCCTGGACGGAGCCAGTGAGTATTTGGGGTGTGTGGTTTGAACACATTGCGCGGGAACAACTGCCTCCAGGCGTCCGCTTCAAACGGACAGTACTTTTTTGCCTCTTCATCAGAATCTGTGGGTAGATTCAGGTTCGGGTAGTCTTCCCAAGTTGTGATAGAGGGCCATTTCCATCGCTTTGTAGGTGCGAAAGCCGTACGATCGTCTGGTCACCGCTAGACTCGACGAAAAACCGATCGCCGCCGCGAATTCCAAAGGATCGGCGCCATACGTCTGGAGCGATCGAAGCGCCAGCTTACCCAGGTTCCGTATGGTACCCGCCTTGAACAGGTGCGCGCCTCCGTAGACAGTATGAACAGGCTGGCGGCGCATGCTATTGGGCTAACAGGGGCGTGATGGCGCGCAGAAGATCCGCTTCCGATTGCTCGCCGGTGAGCCGGCTTACCAGATCTCCACTACGATTGAAGACCAGTGCCACCGGCAACGTCGACACCTCGAATTCCTTCTCAATGGGCTTGGCCGCGTCCACATCGACGCCGATCACCGCGAATCCCCGATCCTTCAGCCGGTCGGCCAGTTGCTCCAGAATGGGTCGCTCGCGGCGGCAGGGGGCGCACCACGCTGCCCAGAAATGAACTAACGTTACGAAACCTGGACGTACCGAAAGCCGATCAGCCGTTGAGGCGCGAAGCTGCTGCCTGAAAGTTTCGACGGCGGGAAGTAAAGTCGGCAAGGGCGCATCGGCGGACGGAAAAGGCGCGATCGTGGCATCTACCGCAGCCAGACCCGCGAGATCGATTTGGAGGAGCGCCGCGCGGCAACAGTCGAACAGATTTTCCAGGCGGTGGAACTTCACTGGATTGAAAACAGCCAGATACGCGCCGGCCGCGTAGCGGTAATTTTGAGGAGGATTCCCGTTTAAGATGCGCTCGGCGATTTGAACCGCAAGGTCGGAGTCCAGCGACGCCACGAGGCACATGTTGGCGGCCAGGAAATGCATTTCGCGTTCAGTCAGTACGGCTGGCAAAAACGTGAGCAGTTCGGCAACGAGCGCCGGACCTTCGGGATCGCGGCGGGCATACAGCCGATTTAACAGATCCTGCGTGGCTTCGAATGCTACCAACCCAGCCTGTGCGGCTTGCAGCGTAGCGCGCCGGGCAACGTCATATTCACCTTTTACGGCATAGTGACTGATCGCAGCCGCGTAGGCCAACTCCGGATGCACGGAGCGCTTCAAGATATCGGCCGCACGTCCCGGATCGACATCCAGCGCGACGTCCATCGAGAGGCTGGTCAGCGCGGGATCGATGGCTTGGTCCAAAGATTGTTCGAAGATCCGCCGCGCCTCCGAGGGTCGTGCCGGATAAAGGAACTGGGCCTCAACCAACCGCTCGGCAACACCTGTGCGCGAAGTGTTGGAGGGCTCCGTGATGGCAATAATCCGGTCCACGGCCAGATCCTGTTCAACCTGATGCACACCGGATGGCCAGGTGATCTCCATCCGATCGATCTTGGTAGCCGCGCCCAATCCGAAATGGAGACGCAGATCGTTCTGCGATAAGTAGCTCCCGCCGCTGCGAACCTCGTCGAACTGCGTCCGTCCGTTGGCCGTCACTCGAACCTTAGCTCCAATGGCGCTGCGGTTGGACCGGGTGCCCGTCAGTTTCAGCAGCACCCAGTGATTTCCGTTCGCGACAGTCTGCTTCAGCAGCGACGGCGGCTCGTTCTGATTGTTGATCAGCACTTCGACTCGTCCGTCGTTGTCGCAGTCTCCGAATGCCGCCCCCCGGCTGGAATGGCGCTCCAGGATTCCCGGACCCGCGGATTCGGAAATGTCCTCGAACTTCCCATTGCCCAAGTTGCGGTACAGGATCGCCCGATCCTTATAGTGGATATCGAGCTTCAGCTTCTCCACTTCAGGAAATACGTGACCGTTCACGATCAGCAGGTCTTTCCACCCGTCATTATCGAAATCGAAGAATCCACAGCCCCATCCGACGAAACGCGTATTGCGAGCCAAACCGGAAGCTATGGTGGCATCCTCAAAATTGCCTTTGGTATCCAGTGCGCGATACAGAGTCTCCCGCTCGTCTGAAAAATTGGTGCGGAAAATGTCCAAGCGGCCCTTGGCTTCTGAATCGGCCGCGGTCGCACCCATACCTGAGAGCGCCTTCCCGTTGGAATCGAAAGCCACGCCCCGCAGCAGACCTTCCTCCTCGAACTTGCCGTTGCCTTGATTGATATACAGCAGCGACGGTGTCTGATCGCAAGCGACATAAATGTCGATCAGGCCATCGTTGTTGAAGTCGCCGATCAGCACTCCCAGCGAGTAGTTCTGGTTGGGCGCGGCGATTCCGCTTTCCTCCGACACGTCGGTAAAGGTACCATCCGGGTTGCCATGATACAGAATATTACGATCGAACGGGAGCCCGCGCGGCCCGCAATTCACGGGGATGTCGCGGTAATAGCAATAAGGATTAGCACCGGGTTTCGGAGTTGTCCGCGGATCGAATTTCAAGTAATTTGCGACAAATAGATCTAAACGCCCATCGTTGTCGTAATCGAGAAAAGCGCAGCCGGTGTTATAACGGATGCGATCCTGCGTCAAGTGGGCCTGCTCGGAGACGTCCTCGAAGCGGCGTCCTTTCATGTTGCGGTAGAGGTGGTTACCGCCCCAATAGGTGACGAACAGATCGGTGTAGCCGTCGTTATCGTAATCGCCCGCGCACACGCCTTGGGCCCAACCGGACTGCTTCAGCCCCATCGGTTCAGTGACATCCTTGAACCGTCCCCCTCCCTCGTTGTGATACAGCCGGCTGGTACTGCCCGGTCCCGAGGCGACAAAGATGTCGAGCAGCCCATCGTTGTCGTAATCGATGAAAGCTACGCCGCTACCGGTCGTCTCGATGATGAATTCCTTGGAAGTGTCGCCCCCATTTGGAAACGAGTGGGTGAGTCCCGCCTGGGCCGCGACATTTTCGAAGCGAATCGCCTGGCCGCCCAGCAGGAGACTGAGGCCTGCGACCACAATGCCGAGGCAGATCCGCGACGCGCTCACGGCTTGGGCGGAGCCTTATCCAGCTTCTTCAGGAAGTCGGAAAATTCGCCTTCGGGTGGACGCTGGAGTCTATCCAATTCCTTTTTCTCGCGTTGTGCTTCTTTCGTTTTGCCGGAATCGCGGTAGGCGATCATCAGGTTGTAGTGCGCGGCTTCGAGCGATGGCTGCACACGAACCGCTCGCTCCAGCAGTGCCACCGCCGCGGCATGTTGCTTTTCCTCCAGCCGGATTTTGCCCAAGGCCACCAGAGCCTCGGCGAAATTCGGCGCAATGGTCAGAGCCTTTTCGTAGTGATCCGCTGCCTCGGAGCCTTTTTGCTCCGTTTGGTAGATTTGGGCGATCTGATACTGGGCCACCGCGTCGGCGGGATTCAGCTTTAGTTCGTCTTCAAATTCACTGCGGGCTTTTTCGAGGGCGGCTGGATCGTGCGACTCCAGCAAAAGGGCACGTCCCCTTCTGAAATGAAGGTTCAAAGCTATAGGATTTTTCTGAATAGCTTTCTGGTATTCCGCCGCCGCCTCCCCATATCGGCCCTGGGTCTCGAAGATTTCGGCCGATAACTGATTCACGCGGTACGAAGATGGCGCCTTTTGATACAAATCGTAAATCGAAAAGTTCCAGGCCTTGTTGTAGACTCGGGCCGCTTCGTAAATGACGTCTGGATCGCTGGGATACTGCTTCTGCAACTGCGCCAGCATGGGCATGATTTGTGCGAATTCATTGTGGGGTAGCAAACACTGGATGCAGGCCAACCCTGCCAGACGCCGGATCTCGGGATCGGAATTCCGGGCCGCCTGCAGCTTCAGTTCATCGTAGGATCGATTGCAATCGCCAAAGGCGGCGCGAGCAATGGCCAGGAAAGTAATGGCGCGTGCGTCCGCCGGAGACGCCTTCACGGTCTGTTCGAATAATTTTTGAGCCTGTTCGTACTGCCCTTTGTGGAAAGCCTCAATGCCTTGGTCGAGAGTAGCTTCGGCATTCTGAGCGGGCAGCAAGAAAGGTAGCAGCAACGCAATGGCAATTTCGGAACTGATCCTGGAACTGATCCTAATGACCCGCATCATCCATTACCAGATCGAGATTACTGTAACGGTGCTTGGATAGGCCTTCGAACAATCGAAAACTTAGAATTGGCGGGGCTCCGGGCGCAATCTCCGGTGGCGGTGAAATCCGGTCAGACAGCAGGATCCCAATCTCCTGAACGCGCCCGGACTCGGCCACACGGTGAATCAGGATGGCTGTGGAGTCCGGGGCGGCAAGAAAAAAAAGAAGGCAAAAAGCGCTTAACATGGGCAAATCGCAAACGGCCTCCCCTGATGATAACGCGCCCTCCAACCGATAGTTTGGATGGCATTAGACCAGTGGTACGCAAACAGGGTTTTACCGGGAAAAATTTCACTTGCTTTGACTTGAGCCAAACCTTACTATAGGAAATCATATCTCCTTGATCCGTCTGGATGATCCCCAAAGTAGTGCGGACGGCAGGAATGAATGTGATCGTGGTGCTTAGCACTTCCCAAAATGGTGTACTAGGGCACTAACGATATTGATTAGAAAGCGTTTTCGGCCTAAAATTAGGCCTGTGCATGATACAAACAGTTTGTCGGAATTAGCCCGCCAAGCTAAGTGTGCCTAGAACGCATACCAGTCTAGCCAAAACGGAATTCGTTGTGGTGCGTAAGGCGGAGGCCTATGGAATTTTTCAAACTCGGTCAATCAACAACAGCATCTAGGAAAAATATGAATAATCGAGCCGCGAAGTCGGGGGTTGCGGTCGCCTCTGGCGTCTGTTTCTTGCTTTTGGGCGTGGGCATTGCGCTTCAGGCACAAACCGCCACAGATCCAGGGTTGCGTCCACCTCCTATCGACGCCGGTAATTTCGTGTCCGGCTTGACCTCCCAACAAATGGGGATGTTGCCCGACTTCACGAATGCCTTCAATCGCGTGGTGGCGGTTCCTAATGTTCCTGGAACACCGAACCCAAACTCCGTCCCTCCGGTTTTTGGCGGCCTCGGTCCGGTTTTTAATTCCAACAGTTGCGTGAGCTGCCATTCTCAGCCGGCTGCGGGAGGGTCGAGTCCTGGGCCGGGCGGATTCGGCTCGACCACCAATCCTCTCTTCTCGGTCTATCAACTAGATGGGGCAGTTAACACGATGCCGGCTTTCATTACTACCACCGGTCCAGTATTGGTGCCACGATTCCCGTACATGTCCGATCTGGTTACTCCCGACGGTCAGGTCCACCAGTTGTTCACGATTCAGGGGCGCAAGGACGCATCTGGATGCGTTTTGGCGCAGCCGAATTTCGTTCAGGCTGCGTCCCAAAACAATTTAGTCTTCCGGCAGCCGATTCCTCTCTACGGAGACGGGTGGATCGACCTGGTCCAGGATTCCTCAATTTACGCGAATATGAATGCGAATCTGACGCTGAAACAACAACTCGGGATTACGGGACACCCCAACATCATCGTAAACGACGGCAGCATTTCGCACTTCGGTTGGAAAGCGCAGATTAAGTCACTGAAGGAAATGGTGGCCCTGGAGCAGCAGGTTGAGAAGGGGGTATCGAACGTATTCTTCCCGAACGAGCAGAACGAGACGCCGGGGTGCGTTCTGAATGCCGTTCCCGAAGACGGAGACTATTACGCAGTTGGCCAGTCTATTGTCGATCCGACCCGCGATCAGTTCACCGGCGACGCGCAGCGCGCCACTTTATTTGTGCGCTTCCTCGACCAGCCCACGCCCGCAGTGTTGCTTGGCACCACCAATGGACAGACTCAATTCAACAACGTAGGTTGTGTGCTGTGTCATAACCAGACCTTTGTGACGCCTTTGGGAAGCATCATGAACAACAACGTCTCCGTGAATCTGTTTTCAGACTTGCTCGTGCATCACATGGGTGCTTGTCTGGCCGACAATATTGTGCAAGGTTCGGCCCAGGGAGACGAATTCCGAACTGCGCCGCTGTGGGGAGCAGGTCAGAGAATCTTTTTCCTGCACGATGGCAGAACTTCCAATATCGTCACCGCCATCGAGGATCATTTCTGCAACGCCAGCGGCGTTTACGGTCCGTCGGAAGCGAACGCCGTCATTACGGCATTCAATGGGCTTACGCCTGGAAATCAACAGGATCTTATTAGTTTCCTGCGGAACCTCTAGGTGACGAACCCCATGAGAAGCGGCCGAACTAAAAGCGAGATTCTACACGGAGGAATAAGAATGCCGGCGAAAACAAAAACTCTACAATCGAAAACAACCAGACGGTCGACGATCGGCGTTGTGCTGGCAATGTTCTGCGGAGCGGTTATGGTGCTGAGCGCGGCCGGTCCAACAGATCCCGGCGTCCGGGGAGGAAAAGCCGGCGCGGGCAGTACCATCGCCGGAATGACGGCCGACCAAACCCATCAGTTCCCGGGATACAAAGCTGTCTTTATCGAGGTGAACAACCAAGCCACTAACCCGGTTGGACTGGGACCCGGCTATGACGGAGACGGCTGCCAGGTTTGCCACGCGCAACCCGCGATCGGGGGATCCAGCCCGGCCGTGAATCCTTTGTTCTCTGTCTATCAGCTCGCTGGAGCGCAGAATGTAATGCCGTCGTTTATCTCAACCAACGGACCGGTTGTGAATGCGCGGTCGCCGTTAATGCCGGACGGCGTGACCCCCGACGGGCACGTGCAGCAGCTGTTCACCATCACGGGCCGTTCCGATTCCCCGGGATGCGTTACTTCCCAACCCAATTTTTCCTCTGAACTCGCTGAGAACAATCTCGTGTTCCGGCAGACCACGCCCGTGTTCGGCTTGGGATTGATGGAGATCGTGCAGAACTCGGCCATCCTCGCCAACATGGCTGCGAACGCATCTCAAAAACTGGCACTGGGAATTTCGGGCCACCCCAGCCTGGCCGCCGACGGTTCTATTTCTCGATTCGGATGGAAAGCGCAAGGACGCTCGCTGATACTGTTCTCCGGTGAGGCCTACAACATCGAAGAAGGCATTACTAACGAGCTTTCGCCGAACGAGATCAACCAAACGCCCGGATGCGATTTCAACTCTTACACCGAAGATCATACGAATTTCGTCACCAAGTTCGCGGCTCACGACTTCGATGGCGATCCTGAAGATCTCGCCAACACCATGCGCTTCCTGGCTCCCCCGGCTCCGGTCGCGAAATTCACCGCTTCCGAGCTTGCCGGCCAGACTCAATTCAACACCATTGGATGCTCGCTGTGCCACACGCCGTCGTTTACTACTCCCGCCGGATCCGTAACGGCGCTTAGCAACATCAACTTCAGTCCGTTCACGGACATGATTGTCCATCACATGGGGCCATGCCTTGCCGATGGGGTGATCCAGGGCAACGTGATGGGCGACGAGTTCCGCACCGCTCCTCTGTGGGGTGTAGGACAGCGCGTTTTCTTCATGCACGACGGACGCACCACTAATATCGTTCAAGCGGTCCAAGATCATAGCTGTGCTGCCAACGCCACCTATCAGGCGTCTGAAGCAAATGCCGTGATCGCAGCATTCAATAAACTGAGTGAGCCACTGCAGCAGGACATCATAAATTATCTGCGCGCTCTATAGCCTTTGCTCGAATCGGGCCGCGGTCGATATTTCGATCGCGGCTCATGTCTGGGAGCTATCGTTGGAGCCTCGGGTGCCGTGTCATAATAGGCCCTCATGATTCCGGAATTTCGCCGACGTTTCAACGAAAGCTTCACCCCCGCCAAGTACCAGCTATTCCTTCAAGAACTCGATCGACGCGCCGGCACACACGTAAAATTCCGTAACTGCGAAACACCTTGTTTTTTCCCCAGAGAGCTGTTGGACAAGATGGTCCACTACGGCCGGGAACTTGCCGAGCAACTGCTCAATGATCCAGCTTATCTGAGCGCATCGGATGCCGCGGTTCCAGCCGAGTACAACGTTCCCAATCAGACGCCGCATCCCCTGTTCCTTCAAGTCGACTTCGGCATTGATGAGCGAGGGCAACCCAAACTGGTGGAAATTCAAGGATTTCCTTCGCTGTATGCGTATCAGCCCGTCCTGGGTGAGCTATACCGCGAGATCTACGATCTCGACCCCAGCCTGCGTTTGACATTTGTGGACAGTTACGAATCTCTTTTGCGGCAGGCCATTGTAGGAGCTCACGATCCCGAAAACGTAGTCCTGATGGAGATCGATCCGTGGCAACAGAAGACGCTCTGCGATTTTTTATTAACGGAGAAACTGCTCGGTATTAAAACAGTTTCGATCACAGATGTTGTAAAGCGCGGGAATCGGCTGTATCATGGAGACACGCCGATTCACAGAATTTACAACCGGGCGATCGTCGATGAATTGCAACGCAAAGGAATTCAGCCAAATTTCGATTTTCGGGACGACCTGGACGTGGAATGGGCCGGCCACCCCAACTGGTATTTTCGAATCAGCAAGTTTTCGCTGCCCTTCTTTAAGCATGTTAGTGTGCCGAAGACATGGTTTTTAAACGAGATTCCAGCCATACCGGACGACTTGGAAAATTACGTCCTGAAGCCGCTGTATTCGTTCGCCGGACTAGGCGTGGTGATCGGGCCGACGCGGGAACAGTTGGAATCGGTCGACCGTCCCGACCATTACGTCTTGCAGCAAAAGATGAACTTCGCGCCGCTTATCGAGACTCCTTTCGGCCTCACGAAAGCCGAGGTTCGGGTGATGTATATCTGGCTCGACGAGTTGCAGGCCGTAACGACAATCATTCGCATGGGCCGCGGCAAGATGATGGGCGTGGACCAAAACCGTGACATGGAATGGGTGGGCGCCTCGGCCGGATTCTTCGCATAGTGGGAATTCAACTCGCTCGCCCGTACGTCTAAGAGGGAAGTGATGTTCCGCGCTGCCTTTTTCTGGTTCCTGGCTTCTTCGGTCCTGACCGTCGCCCACTCGGATTGCTTCACGCCGGCCCACCAGCTAACGGGAATCGGCGTAGCCCGCAGCGAGATCACCCCCGAACTGCTGAACGAGCGGGTGAAGTTGATGATGGATTCGCAGACATTCTCGATTCTGCGAGATCCCAGGGCCGTCATGGGCGCCCAACGGGTCGAGAACCCCAAGCTCGCCAAAGCCTTCGCCGCAGCCGAGCGCCAAAGCGGCCTGCCGGCGTCATTGATCAAGGCCATCGCCTATCTGGAAAGCTTCGGCGATCCGACGGCGCAAAGCCCCACGGGACCGAAGGGGATTATGCAGGTGTCCGGCGCCACCGCCAAAGCGATGGGACTACGCATGATCTATGCCACCAAACACCGCACCACATCGGAGAAGAAAGCGGTGAAGAACAAGCGCGGTAAGACGGTTATCAAGACCGTAAAACAGAAGACCACTTACCAGATTTTAGTGCGTGACGAGCGACTGGTTCCGGAACGAGCAATTCCGGCCGCGGCCTCTTATTTAGCGCGCCTGCAACAGAATTTAGGCGGCCTGGACTGGGCCATCTTCGCCTACCATTGTGGTCCCGGTTGCGTCGCCAATATGGAGACCTTGACCGAGAGCGCCCAGGGCATGCGCAAGCCGATCACGGTGGCGCAGATGTTTTTCGGGGCGAGTCCGGCGTATAATCGCGATCTTTACGAAGCGATCCAACGCGAGATGGAGCGCGATTACTCGCCTACTTATTACTTCCGCGTCAAGCGCGCCGAGCAGTTGTTGACACTGTATCGTGAAGATCAGCCCACGTTTCTGGAACTGGCATCTTATTACCGCTATGAACCCGATCCCAGCCAGCGCGCGCAGCACCGGCTGGCGGTCTGGCTGAAGCAGAACGATATGCTGTTCCAGAGCTGCGACGACATCAAGCGGGACGAAGGCAAGCGGCTGGCTCGCATCTTCGACGATCCGGCATTCTACGGTTTTCGTTTGAATACGGACACCATCGGCGCGTTCGACGTCGCCAACCGGGAATACTATCTGCAGGCGACTCCGGCGGCCATCGGCACGCTGACTTACATAGCTTTTGAGACGCGGCGTTTGTTCGACGCCATGAAGCCCAAAGGCGAGCAGTTCGAACCGCTGGAAGTGACATCGCTGGTGCGTCCGATGGATTCGATGGGCTCGGCCGCCGGCGCGGCGGGAACCGGCCCCACCGAAGCGCTGGCTCATTGTTCGGGGCAGGTGTTTGATCTCCAGTACGACCACTTGCCGGCGGGGGAGCGGGAAGCACTGCAGTTCGTTTTGGACGATATGGGGTGGGAAGGCTACCTGGGGTTTGTGGAGGAAGCTCCGAATTCGGGCTCTATGCATATAGGATGTTCGCCCTCTTCGCGCGCGTTCTTCACGGAAGTTTATCTGGAAGCATTGGGCGCGAAGAAGGCCGTGATTGACATGCGAAACTAGGGATATGAGAAACGGATCGATCTTCGCCGTCTCTTTGGTGGTGCTCGGGTCCATCGCGGCTGAGGCGCAATCGCCTTACCCCTATCCCACCACGCGCCGTGGCAGGCTGGCCACCGGGACGCCCGTCACAGGGGCTTACAAGGGCTTGGCCGGCGCGTTCCACGGTACCCTGAAGCAGTTGTCCAACAAGGAGATCGTCATTCAGAACGACGACGATCAAACCGTGGTAATTCGCCGCTCGAAGAAAACCAAATTCCTGATGGACGACAAGGAGATCAAGGCCTCGGCCGTGGCGCTGAATACGCTGGTGACGGTGGAAGCGGCCGAGGACGTGGACTTGAAGCCGATCGCGGTGACTCTTTCGATCGACACTCCCAAGCTCGACAAAGATCCGGCGGAGGATAAGCCGAAATCCTAGCGGGATTAGTTTTTCTGAAGTTTTGCTCTCCGCCAGCTGCCTTTCACGTCTGGAACAGCGGATGTATCTACATTGTTGACACATACCGCGCCTGATGTCATAATGTATATACAAGGTTGATACAGCGGAGGCGGTCATGAAAGCGACGGTAAAGAAGTGGGGCAACAGTGCGGCGGTGCGGATTCCGGCCTCCGTGATGGAGGCCATGCACCTTGATCTCGACGAGGTCGTGGAGGTGCGCGAGGAGAAAGGCCGGATCGTCATCGAACCGGTGCGGCAAAAAACGTACGCCCTTGATGAGCTGCTAAAAGGGATTACCGCCAAGAACCGGCATGAGGCGGTTGATTTTGGACCTCCGCAAGGCAAAGAGGTCTGGTGATGGCAATGCCGTATGTGCCAGATGCCGGTGAGATCGTCTGGATCAATTTCACGCCGCAGGCTGGCCATGAGCAGGCAGGGCCTCGCCCGGCGCTCGTTCTG
>Ga0302319_10008633_pt1 | contig 19777 bp, 17 predicted proteins | sample Bog_T0_2_FD_203319 | JGI IMG/M metagenome (GOLD analysis project Ga0302319, IMG submission 203319) | Peat permafrost microbial communities from Stordalen Mire near Abisko, Sweden - Bog_T0_2 | ecosystem: Environmental > Terrestrial > Soil > Wetlands > Peat | place: Sweden: Abisko, Stordalen Mire... | reverse complement strand
CCGATTTGGTCGATAACGAGGGAACAACCCGGACACCCGGCGGAAGGCCACCCTGAAACTGTGGGGGCGAACATGAAATGATAAAGGATGAGCTGACGGCGTCCCTCGAAGAGGTCGAGCAGGGTCGGTCTGCCATCGGGGCTGTCGAAAACATATTTCTTGTCGATCAGGACCATTGGCAACCGGCGACGCTCCGCCGAAAGTGCGTCGAGAGAACGGGTCATCGCTTTCTCTTTCACGAGTAATTTCTTTCGAGCGGATTCCCACTCGGTTGGTGAAACGATTTTGGGGATTGGTTTGCTGCGCTTGGTGCTCATATCGTTAGGATTGTTATAAGGGTTTGGATGGCCTTTGCCTGTAATGATGGTATTGGGCTTGTTAGTCTCCTTCTTTCTCAGCAAATCTCGCAAAACTGTCCGCGATTTTGCTCCATCCCTGGGCGTGGCTATCCCTGCTTGCCACCGTGGTGAACCGGCTATGTGTCAGGACCATCTCCGTGCGATCGCCCCGTTTTAGAAATTCCACCGTTACCAGTGTCGGCTTACCCTCGGCCTCGCCAAACTCCTCTCCGCTCCCGTCCTTCTCCCAATCCCACGTGTACACCAGGCGCTCCGGCTCGGTCACCTCGCGGAACTCCCCCACCGCCGTGAAGAACTCGCCATCAGGTTTCTTCATCTGGATGCGGAATTTTCCGCCTACCCGCAAATCCATGCTCGCGAACGGGACGACCATTCCCGGTTCAGGCTGCATCCATTGCTGAATATGTTCCGAAGAGGTCCATGCCCGGAATGCGAGCTCCTGTGGCGCGTTCAGGAGCCTGGTCAGGATCAGCGTGGCATCATCAGGCTTTCGTACTTCATTATTCATGATCATCGGGTTTGGTTTCCTTGGTTTGTAGTTTGTCCAGATACTTTTCGAATTGATCGAGGTTGCCCTCCCAGAATTTCCGGTACCGGTCGATCCATGCACGCGCCTCCTTCATCGGTTTTGCCTCGAGTGCGAGCGAATGGACTCGGCCATCGCGTCGCCGCTTCACCAACCCCGCTTTCTCCAGGACGATCAAATGCTTCGACACGGCCGCCAGGGACATCGCGTGCGGCTTTGCCAGGTCCGTCACGCACTCCTCGCCCTTCGCCAACTGGGCCAGAATCTGGCGCCGTGTGGGATCCGCCAATGCTCCAAAGGTCCGGTCCAGTAAACTTGAGCGATATTCAACCATGTGGTTGAATATGAAATGAAATGAATCCGTCCGCAAATCCTTTTTTACAGAATTTCGGATATCCTCCCGAGGAGGATGAGAAATGCAGTGCCGAGTACGGCATCAAATCCGTGTTTCGCGGACCGAACGGGGATTACTTGTAATGCGCCGCTCCACCGGGCAGAAAGCCGCAGCGGAAGAATCGGACGGTTACTCCCAGCAGGCTTCCACTTGGGCAAGCACCGTCCTGAAGGGTACCGTCGCCCAGCGTCCAAAGCCACGCCGTTTGGTCAATTTCGCGCGAGTGGTTGCCGGACTGGTGAGGCCACAGAGATAGCGGGTGACCGCGCGCGGGCTGGAGAGTGCGGCATTTTCCTCGGACACGAGCGCGCGAATTTCCTCCGTGTCAGCCTCAGTGAAGGGCATTATCGGCGTGGCTGGCAGAACCAGCCTGGCCGCGGGCTCGCCGGTGCCGCAGAAGTGGCAATGTCCGCAGTTTTCGTCAGCGAGATTTTCTCCGAAATGCGCGAGCAGCCTGCGGGTGATGCAGCCGGGTGCGCTGGCGAATTCCAGCAGCCCGGCCATTCGCTCCAGGTCGCGCACTTCGCGGCGGGCGAAAAGCTCCGCGAGATGGGCTGCCACCTCGGCGGCAGGGACAGGCGCGGATTGTCCGCATAGGCGAAAGCCGTGCCGCAACCCCGCGGGTTTCTGGGAAATGGCGCCCGTCTCCTCGAGCCATGCCAGCGCTTTTGCAATCCGCTCCCGCGGCTCGCCCAGTTTTTGCGCCGCCGCATCGAGCTCCAGCGTCAGGTATTTGGGTCCGCGCTTTCCTGCCTCGAAAAGCCGCGTGAGAAAACGCCTCCTCTCCTCCGTATGCCCCTCGAGGATGGCGCTCTCGGGACGAAGAAATTGCACCTGGGTGCTCTCATAAAACGCACGCGTGGGTTGCAAGAGTCCCTCAAGTTCCAGGTAAGTAATCACAGTGTCTACCACGAGCGGGCGGATATCCGTCTCCTGGCTGAGATCATAGCGGCTCACGTGGAACTCCTCTCCCTTGCCAAGCATCCGCCGCACCAGCCCCTCCACCGCTGCGGGCTCCGGCGTATCCCCGAGCGTGAAGTTTTCCAACGGCACCGCATCATCGGCGCAGGCGAGCAGCTCGCAAAACGCAGGGTGTCCATCGCGGCCCGCGCGCCCGATCTCCTGCTGATAGTTTTCGAGTGTCTTTGGCAGGTTAAAGTGAATCACGCTGCGAATGTCCGCCTTGTCGATGCCCATCCCGAAGGCGATGGTCGCGACGATGACCTCGCATTCCCCACGCATAAAAGCCTCCTGCGTTGCGTCGCGTTCCCCGGCCTCCTGGCCTGCGTGGTAGGCCCGCGCATGGAATCCCGTGGCGGCCAGATGCGCGGCCACCTCCTCGGCGGTTTTCTGGAAAGTTACATACACCACCGCCGGCCGCACTTTGGCGCTGCCAAGGCGCCTGGTAAGCAGACCCAGCCGATCACGCACCGCGCAGGGCGTTATACGGAGATGGAGGTTCTTCCGGCGAAACGACGTCTGCACATGCCGCTCCCGGGCGATGCCAAACGCGTGGCAGATATCCCGCGCCACCTCTGGCGTCGCCGTGGCCGTGAGCGCCAGAACCGGTCCCATTTTCAGCTCTGCCACCACGCGCGTCAGTCGCAGGTATTCCGGGCGAAAATTGTGTCCCCACTCGGAGATGCAGTGCGCCTCATCAATCGCAACCAGCGATATCCGCACTCGCCGAAGTCGATCCAGAAACACCTCTCCCGAGAGCCGTTCCGGAGCCACATAGAGCAGCTTTAGCTTCCCGGCCCGCAGATCCGCATACACCTGCTGCGTCTCTCCCGCGGTGAGGCTGGAATCCAGTCGCGCAGCCGGCACTCCCCGTGCCCGCAGCGCGTCCACCTGGTCTTTCATCAGCGCGATGAGCGGCGATATCACAAGCGCGGTTCCCTCCAGGAGAACCGCCGGTAGTTGATAACAAAGTGACTTCCCGGCCCCAGTGGGGAAAAGAGCCAATGCCGACTCCCCAATCAGTAGCGCCCGCACCACCGCCTCCTGCCCCTCGCGAAAGCTCTCGTGGCCGAAGCGGGTGCGAAGCTCGGCGAGCAGTTCCATGGCTGAAGTTCTTTCAGTTTTTACCGCAGCGGACAAGCGCCCGTGGGCGGGCGTGTTGTTTTCAGGGCTGACTGGGGTGCGGAACTCAGCTATTATTTTAAAATGGAATACGACAAAGACAAAGTTGATGAGGCGGTTCTGGCGCTCCTGTTTTTGACGCTGCATGAGGGTTGCCGCGCATGGAAGGGGCACGATTGGGACGCGTTGAGCCGGCTGCATGAGAAAGGGTTGATTTGCGACCCAGTCGGGAAGGCGAAATCGGTCGTCCTGACCGAGGAGGGCCTGCGAGAATGCGAGAGGCTCTTCGCCGAACATTTCGGCGAAGGCGCCGCGTGGGGCCGTGGATGATGAAGCCCCCGCGGTAGTGTAGAGGCTGCACCGGAACACAGAATGGGCATTATTCAACCAGCCTCGGGCGGGAAAGGATTGTGCGGCAGCCCCTAATTGCTGGCTGCCACGCCAATTGTGCCCCGGCGCCAGGTGCCATTATGCCGCGGGTGCAAGATGCGCTTATTGCGCTACATACCCTGGTCATCAACGTGCGCCCCGCAGTGAGTGCAATAACAAATGACGTATCGTCTGCTGCGTATGCCTTTGATTAGTTTCTTCTTACAGTTAGAGCACTGAGGTGGTAAATGGCAAAACCTCTTCCACGACCAATATTCACTTTTAATATTCGCTGTGCCACACTCTGGGCAACAAACACCGAGTCGCTTGTCCAGGTGTTCATTGCAGCCGGGACAGAACAGGGTTGGCATAAACAATTCGAAAATGAAAGCCGCTGTAATGGTGGCAATTCCAGTGATACATTCACATACCTTATCGTGTAGAAATAACATGGATATCATGAAAGACAGCGATAGCGGAGCGATGATGATTATGAATATGTATCTCCGTAATTTGTAGTTGGTGCTAATCGCTTGAAATTGCTCCCTTACATCTCGAACCGGGGGTCTCGGTGATGCTGGTTCACATTCCACGCTCTCCGCAATTTTCAGAGCCGGTAAATCTGCCGCGCAACCATCGCTGTCCGTCTCGGTGGCGAGGGTTTGGACGCGTTGGGGTGTGCTCATGGTGGCAGGTGGATGAAGCGAGAATCATAGTTTAGTCGAGGTTGCAAATCCAGCGCCGCGAAGAATATTCAAGTCGTCGGTGAGGCGCCGATAAGGCGCCCCATCAGGGATTGGTGCGTAACTGGCTTGCGCATAGGACATTGTACTATGCCGGAAATGAGACGAATTTCCGGCCCCCGGCTACATTTCGAGTTAAATTGCCCTAGATCGCGCGGATCCGGTTATTTTTGGGATTGTGCTCCACCTCACACAACCCAAGGGCTTCCATTAGGGGCGGGATATAAACACCAAATCGCCCTCTCAAACCTTTCTTCAGGCCGTACCAGCCACCGATTGGATTTGTGGGTGAACGCCCCCAGGCTTCAACGGTTCCCTCCTTTGCCGCTTTCTGTTCGTCAGCTCCTCCCAATTCCATCCAATCGCCGTGGGATTTGAGCATTGTTTGTAAATCATTGATGCATCGGGCATCGTAGTGAAGAACGGTTTTTCCGACTGTGCAGACCAGGATGTCGATTCCATCCCTGGTGTCGGTGTGCATGGTGAACTCCGATGTGGCTGGCGGCGTCTTGAGCGTCCAAGGATCGTCTTTTGTGCGGGTGGGTAGGGCCATAAATTCGTTTCGTTCCAGAATTGTGGTTGTGTGGACGTTCGGCCCGGCTTGACCGGGTGTAGTCCGCACAATCATTGCAAGGTTGGCTCGCCTTCGTCCACCACTCCGTTGTTGTGGACGAGGTCTGGAGGCGAGGGGAGTCGAACCCGTGCGAAGCATCGCAAAGCACTGCATGTGAGGCACAAACACACAATATCTTGTGGTTCACCGTCATATAGACACGTTTCATATTTGAGATTTGTCACGTATTGTCACACGGATTTTCTGCCTCAAATCGCCCTCATGTCGGCGGCGAAGTAGCTGCGATAACGCTTCCGTGGATCGAACGTCGCACGCTCCCTGCGGATCGTGCCGCACGGATGCTGCCAAGCCTGCCGCGCATTATTCCAGTGGAACCCAAGCTCGGCAAGAACGCTGGTAATCGTCGGCGGCTGCTTGTCCGAGAACTGAATCCAAACCCATTTCCCAACCACTTCGGCAATCTCGAAAAACCGGGGTGCATCGATCCGGAGTAGCGCCAGCAAATTCTCGGTTTCCAATGCCCGGTTCGCTCGCCGGAGGGCGAAATCAATCTCAAGTCTGTTTTCAGTGCCCAACTGTTCGGATCGGCTCAAGAGCCCTGTTTTCTGATTCTGTTTTGCGGTAGTTTTCATGGTCTTTTTTTTGTGCTCTGCCGTTCGTCTCGTTCTGTCGCCCTTTTGACCAAAAGCCCGCGAAGCAAGGGCGGCCAGCGGGAGTAATCTTCAGAGGGCACCGCGTCCGGCCCCCTGCGGAGTCGGGCTGAAAAAGGGCGACAGAAAGAGACCGGGGTGAGTCGAAAGGACCTGAAAACGCGGAGGGAGCGGTGGTCCCTGCGTGGAGCGGAGAGTCTGAAGCCGGATAGCTGGGGGATGATGGAAGAGCGCCGGCATCAGACTCTCCGCTCGCCGCGCGAGGTCGGAGCGTGGCTGCTGGCACGGTCACGCCTTGGGGGCGGTGCCAGGTGGCGGGAACTGAACCAAACGCGTCAGGCTGGTGTCTGTCCAGCGAAGCAGACAGGCACCCGGCGAAAGCGCCAATAGAGAGCGGGAGAGCGAAGCCGGTCTTTCGGAGGCAAAGGGAATCAGGCGGCAGCCCCCTGCGACCGGAGAAAGACGGGCTTGCGAAGCGGTGGCCGGCGGAACGGGGCGTTACGGGGTGTCCCCGTGAGAATGGGTAGTGCCGCACGTAGTAGGCGCGAAGGGAAAGACCTTTCCCCTTCCCATTAACAGGCTATTTTTTCAAAGTAGCCGTTGACTTATATTGTGGTTGGTGTATACTGGTAAACATGAACGCACTTGCTGAACAAATCACCGACGCGATAAACCACACGATGCGAGATATTTCCAAGGCTGCGGAGCGCTGCGATTTCAGCGAGTTGGAGCATTTAACAAAGAAAGCTTCTGAACTCCGCGCCATGAAAGATCAGGTAGTGGCGATCGAAAACCGGTTGGTGCATATGACGAACGGAACCCACACGACTGCGGTGCCTCAGCAGCAGCGCACGCCTGGAGTAATACGCGAATTGGGCGTCGAGGTTACACAGGGTATGATCAATCAAAATCTGCTGACGCTCAGTGACCATATAAAACGAGGAATGATCCGCCCCGGCGAGAGCCTAACCATCGAGACGGTGCCGAGCGGCGATCGATTCGATACGGAATTGCTGGCCAACGGGAATAAACTTCAGGAACGAGGAAAAATTGGGAAGTTTTACCGCGAGGCGGGGGTGGTTGCGGGCGATGTGGTTATGTTGAGCGAGGTGACGCCGGGGCAGTGGAAATTGAAGAAAGGTGAAGTTGTTCGATACCGCCGCGTGTGACATGGCAACTCAGCCGGGATGATGGTGCCTGACCGAATTTCAAGATTGAAGCGAATGCCTTTGCCTACCGACAAAACCTTGCTAAAAAAGACATCCCCCCGCTTTCTGGGGATGAGGTGTGAGAATGCCAGTAACGCTAACGACGTTGCGAGATTTTGCGGGCGAGATGCTGCTGCGGGAATGCGCCGCCGCGCCGTGGGTCAATTTGCCCTTTGTTACGGCTTCGTTTTTGCCGCATGAAACTGCTTAAAAATCAAGGATCGGATCGCGTCGTCGATGAACTCCGAGCCAATTTAACGGCAGGCGGCGGCCTTGATGTGGCAACTCCCGCACTCTCCCTGTTCGCGTATGGCGAGTTGAGGGAAGCTCTCCGGCGACTTTCTTCATGCCGCCTCATTCTTCCTTTGGTGGCAGCAAACCCTCAATCCCTGCTCGGCTCCGATCTGGATCGGGCGTATCGGAATCAGCTATCCGCCCATAGCCTCGCCGGGAGTTTGGCCGAGTGGCTTTCAAAAGGAGTCCAAGTCAGGGCAGCACCGGGGTCTCTTCCTCAGGCCACCCTGGTGACGAAAGACGCGGACGGAGCGCCCTTGCAGGTCATCAGTGGAAACTGCCCTATCACCACCGATGGACTGGGCATCACGCCGGCGAATCGGTTCAGCCTGGTACAGGCCACGGAGACTCAGGAGGAATCCCGGCTTTTCTCCGGGTGGTTCACGCAGTTGTGGGACGCGCTGCCGAACGCTGACGCAAGAGAAGCATTGTTGGCCCCACTGCAAGAACTGACGGCCCGGCGAGAGCCGACGCTCATCTACGGATTGATTCTTTACCACCTTTTCAAGGACCGTGGTGACGAGCTTGACGAGGAGAAAATTGTCAAATCGGCGACCGGAATCAGGAACACCGTCGTATGGAAGAAGCTCTATAAATTTCAGCGGGACGGCGTCGTCGGCGCCATCGATAAATTAGAGCGCCTGGGCGGCTGCATCATCGCGGACAGCGTGGGGCTTGGAAAAACCTTCGAGGCCCTCGCGATCATCAAATATTACGAGTTGCGCAATGACCGCGTGCTCGTGCTGGTTCCGAAGCGCCTTCGTGATAACTGGACGCTTTATAAGGCCAATGATCGCCGGAACATCCTGGCCTCAGATCGTTTGAATTATGATGTGCTGAATCACACGGACCTTTCCCGCGACCGCGGTAAGTCCGGCGATATCGATCTCTCACAAATCAACTGGGGCAACTACGACCTCGTGGTCATCGACGAGTCCCATAATTTCCGGAACAAGGCTTCCCTGAAGGATCGCGAAACGCGGTACGACCGCCTAATGCGTCGGATTATCAAAGAGGGCGTCAGAACCCGCGTGCTGATGCTTTCCGCCACGCCGGTAAACAACCGTCTTGCCGACCTGAAAAATCAAATTGCCTTCGTCACCGGGGGCGACGACACCGCGCTTCTCGACTACGGCATCTCCAGCATCGAGGCCACCGTTCGGAAAGCTCAGCTCCAATTCAACCGGTGGCTGTCCTCAGGAGAAGCGGAGCGCACGGCGCCGCGCCTCATCGAGATGCTGGGCTTTGATTACTTCAAGCTGCTGGACCTCCTTACGATTGCCCGCTCTCGCAAACACATTGAAAAATACTACGGGATTACGGAAACCGGGACCTTCCCGGAGCGCCTAAAGCCAATCAATTACAAGCCCGATGTCGACCGGGCCGGAGAGTTTAGTTCCATTCGTGAGATCAATAACGAGATTCGTCGGCTTACCCTCGCCGCGTACGCTCCGCTTCGTTATGTCCTCCCTCACAAACAGGCGGCCTACGACGAAAAATACAGCACGCAGATTCGAGGCGGGGAGAGCTTCTTCCGCCAGGCGGATCGCGAGGAAAGCCTGATCCAGCTCATCCGCGTCAACGTGCTCAAGCGCATGGAGAGCGCCGTGCCCTCGTTCGCCCTTACGGTCAAACGTCAACTCGACGACGTGGAGGTCACGCTTGCGAAGATCGAAGCACAGGAGCAATCCATCGAAGAAATCGACATCGAGGATGTGGAGGTTGACGATCCCGCGTTCGAGAGTCTGCTCGTTGGGCGAAAGGTGAAGGTGCTGGTCCAGGACGTAGACCTTGTCCGCTGGAAACAAGATCTCGATGAAGACCGCAAACGTCTCGCGGCGCTCTACTTCGCTGCCCACCAGGTCGGTACGGCCCGCGACGCGAAACTCGCCACGCTGCGAGAAGTGATCGCGGAAAAAGTGCGCCACCCACTCAATCCCGGCAACCGGAAGGTATTGGTATTCACTGCATTTGCCGATACCGCGAAGTATCTTTACGACGAGCTGGCCCCGTGGGTGCGGGAGGAGTTGGGCCTTCATTCGGCCCTCGTCACCGGAGCCGGGCGCAACCAGACGACGCTACCCGAGCTTCGCAAAGACCTCGCCAGCATACTGACATCCTTTTCTCCGCGCTCGAAGGAGCGCCCCGCCGACCTCGCCGTCGAGGGAGATATTGACCTCCTCATCGCCACGGATTGCATCAGCGAGGGTCAGAACCTTCAGGACTGCGATTTTCTGGTTAATTACGACATCCATTGGAACCCCGTCCGCATCATCCAGCGCTTCGGGCGCCTCGACCGCATCGGCTCGCCAAACCGGCGCATTCAACTCGTCAATTTCTGGCCGAATATTGAACTGGAGTAATACATCAAGCTTGAGAAGCGAGTCTCCGGCCGCATGGTCCTCCTCGATATTTCGGCGACGGGCGAGGAGAACCTGATCGTGCAACAGTCCGGCGACCAGATGAACGATCTGGAATACCGCCGCACCCAGCTTCTTAAGCTCCAGGATGCCGTCATTGACCTCGAAGACCTCTCCAGCGGGGTTTCCATTGCCGACCTCACGCTGACCGATTTTCGCATCGATCTGGCTCAATTCCTGAAGGCGCAACCGGGGAAACTCGAATCCCTGCCACTGGGATCCTTTTCTGTTACGAGTCCACCGGAGAGCGGAATCCCGCCGGGCATCGTTTACTGTCTTCGGGCAGAAGGCGAAGCGGCGGCAAAATCCTTCGAACCCGGCTACCCCCTCGCGCCACATTACCTGATCCATGTCGGTGAGGACGGCGCAGTGCTCTTGCCATTCACCCAGGCCAAGACCGTACTCGACAGGCTGAAGCGCACCTGCATTGGACGCGATCTTCCGGATACCGAGGCCTACGCCCGCTTCGAAAGGGAAACCAAGCGGGGCGAGGATATGTCGCACGCCCGCAGGCTGCTTTCCGCGTCGGTTGCCTCGGTGGTCGGGAAGAAGGAGGAGCGCGCGGTTGCCAGCCTCTTCACCCCCGGCGGCACCCACGGACTGAAGGGCGAGTTTGGAGGCATCAATGACTTCGAGGTCGTCGCCTTCCTCGTGATCCTGCCACCCACGGAATCATCTTCTCTCGAAACTGCGCGACGGGAGTTCGCCACGTTTACATTTAAGTTCGAGAAAGACGGGGGCGAATCTTTCACTCAAGCTGAAAAGGACTCCTGCGTCCGCGATTCCCGCGAAGCGTTGGCACGCGTCTTCGCCGCAGCGGACGTGCCGAATGGCATCCACATTGAGGTCGTTCATGCGGGCGATTGGGAGGGGAGCCTCTTGGTGGAAATTGCCGGAGTTGTTGTTGCTGCGGTTGGCGTCATCGCGGGCATCGGTCCCACCCTATATATCCTCGGTTTGATGGCGGAGCAGTTTACTCGCGAGATTCAGGCTCTCCATGACAGCGTTGATACCGGCTTCCGTCAGCTGGAGTACCTCGGTGCGCAGACTGCCGCGTGGCTAAAGTGGGTCGCTTGCAGGGTGACGCCGCAGCCTGAGCAGGACACCCGACGGCCGGGATGTTTCGGAATCAGCGACCAGCTGGACCTCCGAACAAAGCGTTGTCGCGACTGTGGTTTTCAACAAGAGTGTATCGCGATAATTGAAGGGAGCCCGGCCTAGCTATGACCGCCGACCCAATCATCGCTGCCTTGAGGCTCCCCGTAAATGCGAGGGTCGACCAGCGTGTGCCGAAGAAGCTGCTCGTCGAGAACGGGGCGCCCACTGCTGCTGATAAACGACAGATCAATGACGGCATCGAGGAATTGCTTTGGCTCGCCGCTCTCAAGCCTAGCACTATCGGAGTCCCAACATACCGCGATGAAACCCGGGAGTACCTGGAAATCGCCGTGCTCTCGCTCACCCTCCGGGCCGGGGCCAGGTCCGCGAGCAGATCGAGTCCAACTGGGATGAGATTGCCAACGCGATTCAGGATGTGCTCGATTTTGTCCGAGGCAAAACTTTTATCAAATGCGACCAGGCTCTCCCCTCCTACCTCCTACTCATTCCCCTCATTTACGTCCGCTACCATTTTCGACAGGCTTGGGCACAGGCGAAAGATGTGGAAACCTATTTGTTGCGTGCTGCACTGGCCGGCGCGTTCAGTGGCACGCCGGACCAGTTGATTGATTCAATCGTCGACAAGCTGCGGGAATTGAAAGCGTTCGATCTTGCGGAAGTCTTTGGCGTAATTCGGACAAAGGGCCGGAGCCTCGACATCACCGAGGATCGCCTCTGGAGCATGGGGTACGGTTCAAATGGGATACATCTGCTCTTCAATCTTTGGTACTCATTCAACTACACGCCCGCTTACGACAATAATCTTCCCCAGGTCGATCATATTTTCCCCCAAAGTCTCCTAAGCTCGGTGAAGTCCGTGAATCCGGAGACGGGACGGCGGACTATCATGCGATATCGGATTTGGGATCGTAACCAGCTTGGCAACTGCATGCTCCTTACCCAACAGGAGAATGGGGCGGGTGGCAAATGGGACGCGCCGCCCGATCAATGGTTTGCCGGCAAGCCCCCGGAGTATCTCGAAAAGCATCTGATCCCGGCCGATCCCGCGATGTGGAAGCTGGATCGTTTCGGGGACTTTCTTGAGGCTCGCAAGGCACTCATTCTGGACAAATTTCGCTATTTGCTTGCCAGCACATCCACTACTGCAACGAATCCTTGACCGATGGAACCCATCACCGCCAAAGATCCCGAATCCAAATCTCCCGATATTGCCACCGGGAATGTCGCCAGGTTACGGGCGCTGTTTCCTGAGCTCGTGACTGAAGGGCCGGATGGAATGGCCGTGAACGTGGACGTTTTGAAGGCACTCGTAGGCGACAAGACCACGACCGATGTAGAGGAAAAATACGATCTCAATTGGCACGGCAAACGACGCGCCCGCCAACTTGCACTCACCCCGTCCATGGGCACCCTTCGGCCGTGCCCAAAGGAAAGTGAGGATTGGGATGCCACCAAAAATCTTATGATTGAGGGGGACAACCTCGAAGTCCTCAAGCTCCTTCAAAAGTCCTACGCAGGGAAAGTGAAGCTCATCTATATCGACCCGCCCTACAACACCGGCAAGGACTTCGTCTATCCCGACAACTTCCACGACAACATCAAGAACTACCTCCAACTCACCGGCCAGACTGGCGAGGGCGCACGCAAACTCTCCTCCAATACCGAAGCCTCAGGCAGATTCCACACGGACTGGCTCAATATGCTGTATCCCCGGCTAAAATTGGCGCGGAATCTCCTAGCTGAGGATGGGGTGATTTTTGTGTCAATCGATGACGGCGAAACGGCCAACCTGAAACGTATACTTGACGAAGTTTTCGGGGAGGAAAACTTCATCGACACCATTGCTGTTGAGATGTCCACCACATCGGGACCAAAGACCGTTAATGCCCAGCAAGGAACGATCGTGAAAAATGTCGAATTCGTTCATATCTACAGCAGATCAGCGGGTTTTGATAAGGCACCTCACACGCCTTTACTCGACGGGATTGACTCTTATGACACACACTACTCGATTTGGCTAAACGGTGACGGAACCTTGGGAACTCTAGCCGAGAAGTTGTTAGCTGATAACAGAGTAGGACCCGAGATACGTCAGTATGGATTCGCAGATCGCGATAAATTCGGCATCAACAACTTAAACAAGCTCCTTCTCGTTTCCGAGGCTGCAAAATCCTTTATTGAAGCCAACCTGACCAAAATTGCGCGCGTAGATAGACCCCCGGTTTCTGCTGCTGGAAGGTCAACTCAAGTGGGCCGATGGGAGCCCTTCGACGCCGATCACAGAACATATTTCCTCACGACGCTGGCTAACGGAGCCCTACAGGCGTTGATGCCGCTGTCCCTAAATTATCGAATGTCGGACGACTACAAGCCCAGATTTGGAAGGACCGTCATTAGAGGGGATTTATGGAAAGGCTTCCACCAAGATATGGGCAATGTCGCAAAAGAGGGTGATATCACGTTCTCCAATGGAAAAAAACCAAGTCCGCCTAATCAAGCAATTGATCAAATGGTCGAATAACACGCGAGACGCAATCACTCTCGACTTCTTTGCCGGCAGCGCCACTACCGCGCACGCTGTCATGCAACTCAATGCTGAGGATAGTGGCAATCGTCGCTACATCATGGTGCAGCTTCCAGAACCACTCGACCCAGACAACAGCGAGCAGAAAGCCGTCGCCGACTTCTGCGACAAAATCGGTAAGTCCCGCAATATCGCCGAAGTGACCAAGGAACGCTTGCGACGAGTCGGGAAAGAGATACGGGAGGAAAATCCCATGTTCGCTGGCGACCTCGGCTTCCGCGTCTTCAAACTTGCGACCAGCAATATACAGGCATGGGAACCGTCTCGAGAGAATCTGCCGGAGACTCTGGAAGCCTCAGTCGATCACCTGAAAACGGACCGCTCGGAGCAGGACATTCTTTTCGAACTGTTGCTCAAGCTGGGCCTCGACCTCACGGTGCTCAGTGAGGCCAAGAACATTGCGGGCAAGATCGTCTACGGCATCGGAGCCGGTACGTTGTTGGTATGCCTCGCGGAGCATATCGAGGCCAAAGACGTTGAGCCCCTCGGACAGGGAATCGTCTCTTGGTACATGGAGCTGGCCCCTGCGGGCGAAGTTCAGGTCGTGTTCCGCGACAGCGCCTTCGCAAACGACGTGGCGAAGACGAACATGGCGGCTATCCTTAATCAGAACGGGCTTAAAAACGTCCGCAGCATCTAAATACTATGGGTTACTATATTTCGATCAATTATCTCTCCAGCATGGAGGTCACAATTGCAATTTTGGAACAGGATGCGATTGACGCGAAATCAAGTGGCAATATGGAATACGCTCGCGCCGTACGAACGGGAGATTCAAAAATCGATGCATTTATTACAGTCTTCTCAAATGCTGCGACATTTCCCGATCCTGCTACGCTGGATCGTATAATCGATGAAGGGCTTGCTCAAATCGGTATGCCGAAATATCGGACCGTCTATGAAAACAAGAAAGTGACCAACGGCGTCTTCGAATTGTTAACTCGCCCCGGCTACCCGGCTGACTCGAACAACATCAAGATGGCGATTCATGAAACTGTCTCAATATTGAAAGAGCCGGGCTCGACTACGCGTCTGTATTTGGCGAGGCCCGCCCAACTTTATCGATACGGAAAGCGAGTTCATTTGATTGACGCGCTGAAGCACGGACGGTTTCGGATTAATCAAGCTACTTATTACAACGATTTATCCGACGACCCCGCACGGCAGGATGATGAATTGAAGCGCGAGTTCGTACGGGAGCCAAGTTCGTTGACGATAAAAACAGCGGCTGGTCAAACCCTTACACCGATCGGGCCGGTCAAATTTATTAGCAAACGTGCCTCGGATTACCACGTTTTGTGTTTATCAATGGAATACACCAAGGCAGTTGCTGATGAATTTAAAGATGTGGATGCATGCCTTGTGATCAAAGATCCCGGAGAGTTTGCGCAACGCATGCACGCGGCAATTGAGAAGACGAAACCAGACGTTTCCGGATTAGAGGCGCCGGTATCCTATGGAACTAAGAGCGCATTCGGTATTTGCTTTTCAAAAAAGGTAGGCTACGCCGTGCAGTCGGAATTTCGCTTTGCGTGGACTGCGAAGGACGAACGCGCTGCCGCCAAACCACTCGAACCGTTCTTTGTCGAAATTGGGTCTATTGAGGATATTGCAGAGCTGAGGGACTTGCCTACATAAAAAAATTGGCCGGCTTTGCAAACGATGTGGCGAAAAGAAACATGGCGGCTATGCTTAATCAGAACGGGCTTAAAAACGTCCGCAGTCTGTAATCGCCATGAGTAAAGACCTGACCACATCGGAAATCGACCGCCAGAACATCCTGAACAACCCGTACGCCCTCACGGAGATCGAGAAAGCTACTGGGATTCAGGGGATTCCGTTCGAAGGGAGGACGGTGGTTTTGAAGGAGCAGGTGGCTGCGTTTTTTGAAGTCACGGGCCGGACGGTGGAAAATTATCTGGAGAGCCACGGGGAGGAATTGGGCCGAAACGGGTATGAGGTGTTACGCGGTAACCGCCTGAAAGAGATGAAGTTAGCGATTCAGGCACTAGATGTTACCGAAACAGATTTCGGGAACATCGCGAAGACCCCGCAACTGGGCATTTTCGATTTCCGGGCCTTCCTGAACTTGGCCATGCTCATGACAGAGAGCCGCAGGGCGGGGCTCGTCCGCCAGATGATTCTGGATATCGTCATCGACACGATCAACGCCCGGACGGGCGGGGGAACGAAATACATCAACCAGCGGGACGAGGACTTCATCCATTCGGCCTTCATTGAGGAGAACTATCGGAAGCAGTTCACGGACGCACTGAAGGACTGTGTGGCCATGGGAAACTTCAAATACTCGGTTTACACGGATCGTGTTTACGTGAGCATCTTCCGTGAGAGGTCGAAGGAATACCGGAAAATCCTTCGCCTGGAGGGGCATGACAAGGTGCGCGAGACCTTTTACTCCGAAGTGCTCGACCTGATCGCCTCCTACGAGTGCGGATTCGCCGATGAGTTGCGCGCGGCGTGTGCGGAGAAAGGAAGGCAACTGACCGCTAGTGAGGTGGATGAGCTGTTTCGGCGATTCGAGTCACAGCCCCTTTGGCGGCCATTGATCGAAAAAGCGCGGAACAAGATGGCGAGTCGCGACCTCGCCTTCCGGGATGCTCTGCATCACCAACTCCAGGACTACGTGACACCGCTGGCTCCCGGCGATTTTGAACGCTTCATCGGGGAGAAGAGCATGGAACTGGCGGAACGGCTCGATCAGGCGAAGGACGTGCTGAAACGCCTCAAGGAACGGGAGTGATGCCCTACCATTATTTGACGATCGAGGAAGCGGTCCAAACCCACAAGCTGACGGTAGAGAAGAGTGGTGGAGGGAGCGATGGTATATTGGATGTCGGCCCGCTGGAAAGTGTTATCGAGCATATCCAAAATGACGATTATTACCCAACATTCGATGCAAAGTTGACGCATTTATTTTTCTGCGCTTGTAAGTTTCACTGTTTTCAGGACGGCAACAAGCGAATTGCGATTACGCTATGCTTACAGATGCTGTTAAAGAACGGTCATCTTTCCTGCGCAAATCACTTTATGCGTGAAGCCGAAAACATCAGCTACCATGTTGCGGCGGATAACATTTCCAAAGAGCTTTTAGGCCGCTGGATGGCCGCAGTGCTCAACGGCGAGGAGGACGACGAATCGCTGAAGCTGGACATATACATCGCAATTTCGAACGGCGTACCATGAAACTTCATTTCGAGCCAGACCTCGACTACCAGCTCCAAGCTGTTGAAGCCGTCTGTGATCTCTTCCGCGGACAGGAGATATGCCGCACGGAGTTCACGGTGACTCGTGATGCGGCAGACCCACAATTGCGTATGGGATTTGCCCAAAGCGACCTTGGTATCGGCAATCGGCTCAATTTGCTCGATGACGAGCTGCTGGAAAACCTGCATTCCATCCAGATTCGGAATGGATTGGCGCCTTCGGCTTCGCTGGCGTCGGGAGATTTCAGTATCGAGATGGAAACCGGGACGGGTAAGACCTACGTTTACACCCGGACTATCTTCGAGTTGAACAAGCGGTTTGGGTTCACGAAGTTCGTGATCATTGTGCCTTCGGTGGCGATCAAGGAAGGGGTCTATAAGTCTCTGCAAATCACTGAGGACCATTTTCGTGCCATGTACGCGAATGTGCCGTTCGAGTATTTCCTGTACGATTCCGCGAGTCTCGGCCAGGTGCGCAACTTCGCGACCAGCCCGCAGATTCAAATCATGATTGTCACGGTGGGAGCCATCAACAAAAAGGATGTCAATAACCTCTATAAGAATAGTGAGAAGACTGGGGATGAGAAACCCATTGATCTCATCAAGTCCACGCGGCCTATTCTGATCGTGGACGAGCCGCAAAGCGTGGATGGCGGCCTGGAAGGGCGCGGTAAGGAGGCACTGGGCGCGATGAATCCGCTCTGCACGCTTCGTTATTCCGCCACCCATGTGGAGAAGCATCACATGGTATTCCGGCTCGATGCGGTGGACGCGTATGAGCGCAAGCTGGTAAAGCAGATTGAGGTTGCCGCCGCGTCGGTGGAAGGTGCGTACAACAAGCCGTACGTCCGGCTGCTTTCCGTGAGTAACAGACGCGGAGTAATCACGGCGAAGGTGGAACTGGATTCGCAGACGGCAACGGGTGTTCGCCGCCGGGAGATCGTGGTCCAGGATGGCGACAACTTGGAGATGACGACAGGACGGGAGATTTACCAAAATTGCCGCGTGGGCGAGATTCGGGTGGCGTCCGGTGACGAGTTCATGGAACTGCGCTATCCCGGCGGCGAGCAATTCCTCCGCCCGGGCCAGGCTCACGGCGACGTGGATCCACTTGCAGTCCAGCGGCAGATGATTCATCGCACGATCAAGGAGCACCTGGAGAAGGAGAATCGCCTTGCTCCGCAGGGGATCAAGGTGTTGAGCCTCTTCTTCATCGATGCCGTGGATAAATACAGGCGGTACGATGCAGAGGGCCATCCGGTGAAGGGCGAATACGCGGTGATTTTTGAGGAGGAATACCGGCGACTGGCCAGGCATCCCGACTACCAGAGCCTTTTCAAGGAGGTGGATGTGACCACTGCGGCGGCAGAGGTGCACAATGGGTATTTCTCGATTGATAAAAAGGGCGGGTGGACGGACACGGCCGAAAATAATCAGGGGAGCCGGGACAATGCCGAACGGGCCTACAACCTGATCATGAAGGAAAAGGAGAAGCTCCTGAGCTTTTCGACCCCGCTAAAATTCATATTCTCCCATTCCGCCCTGCGCGAGGGCTGGGATAACCCGAACATCTTCCAGATTTGCACCCTCCGCGAGATGGGTACCGAGCGGGAACGCCGGCAGACCATCGGCCGGGGGCTGCGCCTCTGCGTGAACCAGGAGGGCGACCGCCTCCGCGGGTTTGAGGTAAATACGCTGACCGTGATTGCGACTGAGAGCTATGAGCAGTTTGCGGAGAACCTTCAAAAGGAGATCGAGGACGACACTGGCATTCGTTTTGGCATCGTCGAAGAGCACCAATTCGCTGGCGTCACCACCACGGGGGCGGACGGACAGCCGGCCCCGTTGGGTTTTGAACAATCAAAAGTCCTATGGGGCCACCTGCGCTCTGCGGGCCTGGTGGACGCGAAGGGCAAGGTCCAGGACGCTTTGCGCCAAAAGCTGAAGGATGGCACCTTGGCCCTGCCAGAGCCCTTTACCGCACAGCTGCCACAAGTGACGGAGATTCTCCGCAAATTGGCTGGGCGCCTGGAAATCAAGAATGCGGACGAGCGAAAGCAAGTGAAGACGCGTCAAGCAGTTCTGAACGGCCCGGATTTCAAGGCGTTATGGGATCGCATCAAGCACAGGACGACCTACCGCGTAGAGTTTGACAACGAGGCCCTGCTGGCTACCTGTATCAAGGCCCTCAATGAGGGGCCACCAATAGCCAAGACGCGGCTGCAATGGCGGAAGGCCGACCTTGCCATCGGACGCTCCGGCGTACAGGCGGAGGAAAGATCGACGTCCGCGCCCGTGACGCTGGACGAGGGTGACATCGAGTTGCCGGATATCCTTACGGACCTGCAGGACAAGACCCAACTCACCCGGCGTAGCATTTGCCGCATCCTGGTGGGAACCACCCGGCTGGATGACTTCGAGCGCAACCCGCAACAGTTCATCGAACTCGCATCAGAGGTTATCAACAGATCAAAGCGGCTGGCTCTCGTGGACGGCATCAAATACCAGCGCATTGGCGCGGAGGACTATTACGCGCAGGAATTGTTCGAAACCGAGGAACTGGTCGGGTACCTAAGGTCAATGATCGACTCCGAGAGGTCGGGTTACGAGCAGGTGATTTATCAATCCGACACAGAGCGTACCTTCGCCGAGCAGTTGGAGAAGAATGAGGCCATTAAGGTTTACGCCAAGCTTCCGGGCTGGTTTCGAGTCCCGACACCGCTTGGATTCTATAATCCTGACTGGGCGGTCTTGGTCGATAAGGACGGCGAGGAGCGACTCTATTTCGTGGTTGAGAGTAAGAGCAGCCTGTTTACAGACGACCTCAGGGACAAGGAGAGTGCCAAGATCAAGTGTGGAGAGGCGCACTTTGCCGAACTGGCCAAATACAACTCGCCGGCAGCTCGTTTTCTCAAGGCAACGAAGCTGGATGATTTACTTGCGAAGTGTTGAGCGCCGGCATTTCTGCTAGGTTCAATCAACACGGCATCTCAAAACCGGATCGTCTCGAGTTTCTCCAAAAATCTGCGTAATCGTCCGGGCTCGCTCGCTGGGAAGAGGTTTTGGGCTGGAACCCGCTCTGTCCCCCGCGACACGATTACGGAGTAAGCGTCCGGCCAAGCGCCGGTGGCGCTGGGCATAATAGATGTGAGAGCGTAGGTGCCTATGACATCTATCGTAGGTGAAGGGGAAGTTCTGAAGATCGACGAGCGAGGGCGGGTTCGGGTGCCG
>Ga0302319_10008632_pt1 | contig 19778 bp, 21 predicted proteins | sample Bog_T0_2_FD_203319 | JGI IMG/M metagenome (GOLD analysis project Ga0302319, IMG submission 203319) | Peat permafrost microbial communities from Stordalen Mire near Abisko, Sweden - Bog_T0_2 | ecosystem: Environmental > Terrestrial > Soil > Wetlands > Peat | place: Sweden: Abisko, Stordalen Mire... | reverse complement strand
TCAGCGACGCCGCTTGCGCTTCTTGGAAGCCGACGGCGACGGCCCGCTGGGCGCGACCGGCGCCGGCACCGGCGAGGAGTCCGAGCTGCCACGGCGCAGGCCGCGCATCGGCTGGCGCTGCTGGCGCGGTGCCCGCTCCCTGACCGGCCAGGGCCGAGCCTCGACCACCGTCCAGGCCTCCGGCAGCGGCCGCCCGCCGAACTGCAGCAGCATCGCGGCGAAGAACACCAGCCACAGGCTCTGGATCACCGGCAACGGCGTCAGCGGGATCAGGAACAGCACCCCGGCGATGATCCCGACGATGCCCATCAGCCGCGTCAGCAGGCCGACCCGCATCGCCCGCAGCGAGATCATGATGAATGCGGCGGCCAGCGCGAGGGTGCCGACCGTCAGGATCAGCTGGAAGGCGACACGCAGCCCGCCGGCCGTCGCGGCGGTGATCGCCGCCGCGTCGCGCGCGCTGTGCGAGAGGTAGCTGTGCGCACCGATGATCAGCGAGATCTCGAACGCGGGCAGGAAGACGGCGAGCAGGATCGGCCCGAACAGCGCGAGCTGGCTGGCGATTCTCGACGGTGAGGGCGAGCGCGCCATCTCCGCCGACGCCAGATAGCGCAGCGGCACGAGCATGCCCAGCGCGCCGATGTTGCTGATCAGGAACGACGCGATCAGCGGTCCCTGGTGGCTCACCAGGAACTGCTCGTGAACGGTGCGCGGGTCAACCGCGGCCACCGCCAGGCCGTGCAACGCCGGCCGCAGGCCCTGCAGAATCCCGATCGTCGGCTCCTTGCCCCCGACAACCGCCACCCACAGCTGTCCGCCGAAGAAAAAGAGGCCGGCGGTCAGCGCGCAGGCGGCGACGCGGACGCGCTGAGCGCCCTCCACTGCGAGCTGGCGCTCGGCGTCGGCCATGATCGACGAGAGTGTAATTGGACCGCGGTCGCTAGGCTTTCCGCATGGAGGGTTTCGGCGGCCTGTTCGGCGATCCAGACGAGCTGCAACGGCGGATGGCGGAATTCGCCGAGCAGATGCAGGGCCAGCAGCGCCTGGCCTGGGCCGACAACGCGATCAAGCTCGCCGTCGACATGACCGTCGCGGCGATCAACCGGATCAACCTGCAGGGCACCTCCGAACAGCAGGCAGCTCAGATCCGCGAGGTGATGGCGCTCGTCTTCCCGGAGGCCGTCACACTCGTTCGCGAGGCCCGCTCCGGGCTTCAGTAGCCCCGGGCTCCTCGCCGGAGCCACCCTTCTCGGCAGCGCGATCGGCGCGACCGGCGCGGATCGCGTCCTTGAACGAGCGGAAGCGAAAGATCGTCACCAGCGCGATGAACCCGACCCCCGCCGTCAACACGGCGATCGCGATCTGCTGCCCGACCGAGTAGGCGAGGACGACGGCGGAGTTCGCGGAGTGCGCGAAGACCTTGACGAACAGCGCCTGTTGGATGCCAACCCCGCCGGGGGCCAGCGGGATCATCCCCGACACAGCGCTGACGCCGAACACCAGCATCACGTTGCCGACCGAGCCGCCGATCCGGAACGCGTCGAGGAAGAACCAGAAGGCACCGGCGCGGCAGAGCCAGGCGACCGCCTGGAAGGCGACGACCTGGCGCAGGTAGCGGTGGCGGTCGCGCAGGATCGTCAGACCCTGGCGGATGCGCTCCCAGAAGGCGACGACGCGCCGCGACAGCAGGGCGAAGGCGACGAGGCCCAGGATCGCGAGCGCCGTCAGCAAAAACAGCGTGAGGCGGAAGTTCGAGGCCAGGAACGACAGGTCAAAGGCGTTCAGCTTGGCGAAGTCCGGTGGTTTGGGGAAGACGCCCTGCGTGAAGGCGAAGATCAGCACGATCACGCCGATCACCGCGTCGAACGGGGCCTCGGTGTAGATCGTGGCGGCGACGGTCGCGTAGGTCGAGCGCGGGATTGAGTTCTTCGCGAGAAAGACCTTGATCACGTCCCCGCCGCGGGCCGGAACGACGTTGTTGAAGCCCACGGCAGCGAAGTAGGCGCCCCAGATCCGCCGCCACTGGAAGCGTTCCTGCGGATATGCGGCGCGCATGCTGTTGAAGATCGCCCGCGAACGCAATGTCAGGTTCAGCGCGAACAGGACCATCGCGAGGATCAGCGCGCCCCAGTGCACGGCGGCGAGATCCGAGAAGAACTTGCCGACGGCATCGAAGAACGAATCGATGCTCTTGGAGAACGATGCTGAGGCGAGCACGGCGGTCACCTCCGCCAAGCCTACGGACTGTGCCCGCAGGCACCCCCCTACCCCACTGCGCCCGCCTTCGCAGCGACTCGCGCGGACGCCGCGCGAGACTCAGAGCTCGTCGTCGGGGTCCTCGGGCAGCCCGTCGTCGTCGGCGAGTTCGTCGTCGTCCTCCTCGGCCTCGTCCTCATCGACGTCATCGAAGCCGAGGTCGTCCTCGCCGAACAGGTCGTCGTCCTCCTCATCTTCGTCGGCGACCGCCAGCCACTCGCCGGGCCGGCCCGATTTGGAGACCGAGGCGCGTGATCCTCCTGCAAGGAGGCGCTCGAGGTCGTCTATCTCGTCCAGCAGGGTGACCGTCGACATCGGGGTTCCTTTCCGTGATTGCCGGCCCCGGAGAGGCTCGGTTTGGATGTTGCGCTCGCAACGCACGGCGTAAAAGCTAGTGCCCAGGGCGCATGCGTGACGTAACGTCGCACGCGGAGCGCCGGCGGGCACTACAGCGCGCCAAGCGCCGCCAGCACCTCGTCGTCGTGCGTCTTGGGAGTGACCTTGGGGATGACGTGCGCCACGATGCCGTCACGGCCGATGATGAACGTCGTGCGCGAGTTTCCCCAATAGGTGCGTCCGTACATCGACTTCTCCACCCACACGCCGTAGCTCTCGGCGACGGCGTGATCGACGTCTGCGAGCAGCGTGAACGCGAGACCGTACTTCTGCGCGAACTTTGCGAGCTTGGCCACCGAGTCGGGGGACACCCCGAGCACCACCGCGTCGGCGCGCGCGTATTCGCCGCCGCGATCGCGCACGCCACACGCCTGGACTGTGCAGCCAGGCGTGTCGGCCTTGGGATAGAAGTAGAGGACGACGTTCTTGCCCCGGTAGTCGGATAGCTTGACCGTCTCGCCGTCCTGATTGGCAAGCTCGAAGTCGTGGGCTGGGCTGCCAGGTTCGATCATCGGCGGATCGTATCTCGCGATCGCGGTCTGCAGAGCTCGGGCGCCGAGACGATCGGCGGGAAGCTACCGAGGTTCCGCGCGCCCGCCGAGCGTAGGCTGACCCTGATCGCAGAAGGCATCCAACGAAGGCATCCGCCTCCGAGATGCTCAGAAGAGGGGCGGACTCATGGCTGTACACCTTGGCGAACGGGCCGAAGCTCCGCCGGACGAGCAAGCGGCAGTCGGCGAACACGCGATTGTCGGCGGCCGCCGGCGATGGCTGCTGGCGTTGGACCCTGTCTTCGAAGCCGGCCGCCAGGGCCGGCGCGCCAAGCTGTGGGACGTGGAGGACGAGCTGGTCGCCGTGGCGCTCCTCGGCGACGTGACGATCGACCTGTCCGACACCCGCAGCGCCCCGGCCGAGATAGCGATCGACGCGTACGCGATCCTGCGCGATGTCGATATTTTGGTGGGGCCGCGCGTCCGCGTCGAGCTTTTCGGTGGCGTCGTACGGGGCGATCTCCGCAACGACGTCCCGCCGGTTGACGCCGACCACTGCGACCACATCGTCCGCATTCACGGTCACGCGCTGTTGGGCGATGTCACGGTTCGACTCGCGCCGCGCGAACCGGCGCCCAACTAGCAGCGAGCGCCGGCGGCCCGCGCACGCCGGGCGCGGCTCTGCGATGCTCGCCCGCGTGGCGGAGGAGGCCGACTTCGCGCGCGTCGTGCGCACCGCCCACGGCGACGCGTGGCAGGCACTGGGCGGCCTGTTCGAGGGCCGCGGGGGCGGCACGGCCACCCACCACGGAGTCCGGCTGATGGCCTCGGGGCTCCCGCATCCACAGTGGAACAGCGCCGATGTGAGCGCGGTGGACGCCGACATCGCGGCCGCCCAGCGCTTCTATGGTGCGCTGCCCTGGGGAGTGCGGGTACCAGCGGGAATGGAATGGGCCCACGGGCGCCATCTGCTCAGCCAGCGGCTGATGGGCCTGCGAGCGCCTGGCTTCCGTCCCGCGCCGATGCCCGCCGGCCTCAGCGTGCCGGTGGCCGGCGGCGCCGATCTCGACGCCGTGGTGGCAGTCGACGCCGCGGCCTTCGGGACCGACGCGGACGCGAGCCGACCGTGGTTCGAGGCGCTGCTCACTGCGCCAGCCGCAGTCGTGACGGTGGCGTGCGCGCTGGCGCAGGGGCGGACCGTCGCCGGCGGCTACGCGGTCGCGACCGACGCCGTGGCCGGGCCGAGCGTGTTCATCGCCGCGATCGCGGTGCTGCCCGAGTATCGCCGGCGCGGATTTGGCGCCGCCGTCAGTTCGTGGCTGCTGCGCCGCGGCTTCGATGCGGGCGCGAAGCTCGCGCACCTGCAACCGGACGACGAACGCGCGGCGCGGCTCTACGGCCGTCTCGGATTCGTCGAAACCGCGGGCCTGGACATCTACGTCGACGTTGCGTCACCGCAGCCCGGAGAGGTGCTGGCGCCGGAAAGCGGCTGACGGCCCCCGCGACCTCGCAAACTGCGAGACAGGACGCGCGGAGCGGTGCTGGCAGCGTGTAGCGTCAGTGGCGATGAGCACGGCCGCGCAGACTCTCCTCGCGATCGCGTTAGTGGCGGCCGCGCTGCTCAAGCTGCGCGACTTTCGGCGCGCCGCTGCCGCGCTCGCGACCTACGGTATTGGGGGGATCCGCGTGCGCTCGGCGGCACTCGGGCTGATCGTCGCGGCTGAGGTGGCGATCGCCGCGGCGCTGCTCGCCGCGCTCGCCTGGGCGGATGCTGCGGCGTGCGCTCTGTTTGCAATGTTCGCGCTCGCGTCGGCTGCCGCGCTGTTCGCCGGCCACCGCGGCCGGCCGTGTGCCTGCTTCGGGGCCGGTTCGCGCCTGGGCCCGGCATCACCGGCGCAGGCGCTGCTCTCCGGCACGCTGGCCTTCGCGCTGAGCCGGCACTGGCTGGGCGGCGCGCCATCGGGCTACGACCGCTGGCTCACCACCGGCCTGACCCTCTGCCTCGTCGCGGTGCTCGGTATGGCCGTCGTGGTGCTGGCGCTCGCCCGCGAGGTCGGCGTGCTGCGGTTGTCGCTGGCGAGCCAGGGGGCGCTCGAGATCCCCGGCGAAGGTCCTCTCGTCGGCCAGCGCCAGGCGTGGGCCGGCGAGTTGGCGTGGACGCCCGACAGCCTGCTGGGGCTGGCGATCTTCAGCTCGCAGGGCTGCCCGATGTGCCGCCGGCTGGAGCCTGCCGTGAGTTACGTGGCCGCCGACCCGCTGCTTGCCGTCAGGACCTTTGACGAGGTCGCAGACGCAGCGGCCTGGGCCGGCGCATCGGTGCCGGGCAGCCCCTACGCCGTGGCACTCGATGCAAACGGCGTCGCGCTGGCCAAGGGGACCTTCAACAGCCTGGTCCAACTCGAAGGGATCATCGCGACGGCTCGCGAGCGCGAAACGGAGCTCGCGCTTGCGAACTGATCGCAGCACGCTGAGCGACGCCGTCGTCCGCCAGAGCAGCCGTCGCGGATTCCTGGAGCGTCTCGGCGGCGCGGTGATCGCGCTCGCCGGCGCGCAGACGATCGCGTCGGCGGCGCTGGCCACCGACGCCGATGCGAACCCCTACACCAACTTCTGCGGACACACCTACACCACCGGCAACTGCCCGGCGCCGACCGGCTTGCCGCGTATCGATCGCAACGGCTACCCGTTGCGCGCCAGCGACGGAGTTCCGGTCGACGACCTCGGCCGACCGGTGAACGCCGAGGGACAGCCGATCGATGCGGGCGGCAGCGTGCTCACGGACGCAGACGGCGTCCCGCTCGCACCGGCGCCGCGCACGAAGGTCTGCGAGACGGCCGGCGAGGACTACAAGGTCGAACTGGCGCTCGACGGATCCTGGTACCGCTGCTGCGGCGGCACGGTGCGGCGGATCCGCGACTGCTGCGGCGTAACGAACGTGCGCATCAACGGGGACGCGGCGCTGACCGGGTACTGCTATCCCGGCCGGCACGTCTTCTGCGTGACCTACTTCCAGACCTCGATGCCGTGCTGAGCCTGCTCGTTGTTGCGGGCGCCCTGACGGCGCTCTCGGCGGGGATTGCCGGGGCCTGGTCGCCCTGTGGCTTCTCGATGGTCGACACGATCGGCACGGCGCTCGGCGACGCGCGAAGGCCCGTGATGATCTTCGCCACGGCGACCTTCACCGCCGGGGCGCTGGCGGGCGGGGCGATCACGTTCGGCTCACTCGCGCTGCTCGGCGGGTTGCTCGGGCATGGTGGCGGCGGCCTGCGCGACGCGTTGGCCGGTGCGCTCGCGCTCGCCGCGGCGTACGCGGACTGGCGTGGTTTGAGAATCGCGCCGCAGATCCGCCGCCAGGTTCCCGAGCGCTGGCGCTGGATCATGCCGCTGCCGCTGGCCTGCGGGCTCTACGGCCTGCTGCTGGGGCTCGGCTTCACGACGTTCGTGCTCAGCTTCGCGGTCTGGGCCCTGGCCGGGATCAGCTTCGCGGCCGACAGCGCGATCTTCGGGGTCGTCGTCGGCGTCGCGTTCGGGGTCGGCCGGGCGTTGCCCGTGCTCTGGATCGCGCCGCGCCTGCGCAGCGAGCGCGGCGAGCGGGCACTGGAGCGCCTCGCCCTCGAACCGCGCCTGTGGCTTGGCCTGCGGCGCCTCGACGCGATCGGCCTAGGCGCCTGCGCCGTCGCGCTCGCCGGCTCGGGAGCGCTGGCAGCGGCGCCCAACTTCGCGACCGATCCCTCGGCCTACGGCGGATCATTCGCCTGGCAGAAGGTCGGCGGCAACGGGTTCCTCTTCGCCGATGCGCGGATTATCAAGCTTGCGGGCAGCTTGCCCGCCCTTGGCGGGGGAAAGCTCGCCTACGTCGCGGACGGGCAGATCGCGATCTCCGCGGGAGTTCCCTCGCACTCGCCGATCACGATCCCCGGGCCGCCGGACTCGACGATCGACGCGCTCGCCGTCTCGGCTCGGTGGCTGATCGTACGCGACGAGGCCGGCAGTGGACTCGAGAACCTGTTCGCCGTTTCGCTGCTCGATCACGCAAGGCGCCGCTACATCGCCGGCTCGAGCACTGCCGGGGCGATCAGCCGCCCGGCGATCGAGGGCGACACCGTCGTCTGGGCATACTCGAGCGCCAGCCAGAGCGACATCTACGCCGAGAACCTGCGAACAGGCGCGCGCCGCGTCGTTGCATCGGCCACGAAAAATGTGCAGTACTCGAGCCCCTCGCTGGACGCCGGCCGGCTGCTCTACGTGCAGACCGATCGCTGCCAGCAGGAGCTGCTGCTCGGGTCGCCATTGTCCTCAACGCAGAGCCACGCCCGCCTGCTGCTGCGCCTGCCATCGACAGTGATGCGCGACCCCGGCTGGCAGCCCGGCTACGTCCAGAACTACAACAGCGCCAGCCTTTGCCCAAACCGCGGTCCCGGTGCAGGCGGCACGACGACGCTCGGCGCCACCGCGCTGAGCGGCTCGCTGGCCTACGTGGGCGAGTCCCCGGTCACCGACGTCAAGCACACGACAATCGTCAGGATCGGCCTGCACTGAGGAGTGGCTGGCCGAGCCGAGCCGGCGGCGCCAGCACGGGCGGCTGCCGCGCTGCCGGGGCGAGTTGTGGGCGCCACGCGCGGGCGCCTCATTTGAGCAGCCGCGAGAGCCGGCGGTCCTTCAGCACGCGTCCGTCGGTCTGGCAGTCCGGGCAGTAGGTCATCACGTAGTCCTCGTAATTGACGGCCGCAAGACGCGCCCCGCAGCGCGGACAGGGCTCGCCCTCGTGGCGGTGGACGACGAGCGGCATCGGCAGCTTGTCGGGGATCGGCAACTCGATCGTGCGCTCGTAGTGCTCGAGGGCGTCGCCGAGCGTGGATGAGATCGCGGCCGACAGTGTCGCGATCTCCTGCGCGTCGAGGTCGCCGCCGCGCTTGAAAGGCGAGAGCTTCGCCGCCCACAGGATCTCATCGACCCAGGAGCGCCCGATCCCGGCGATCACCCGCTGATCGCGCAGCGCGGTGTGCAGAGGGCGCGCCTGCGCCAGGCGAGCGCCGAGGTCCGCCGGCGGCGCCGGCCAGGCCTCCGGACCCAGGCGGGTGAGCGACTCCTCCTGCTCGAGCGCGTCGAGCGCCACGAGCTTCGCCCACGCCGCCTGCTTGGTGCCGAACTCGCGCAGGCGCAGTTCCCGGCCATCGGCGAGCGCCACGAGCAGCCGCGAGGTGCGGTCGCGCAACCCCGCGGGCTTTTCGAACAGTTGCAGGCGGCCCGCCGACATCAGGTGCATCAGCAGCGCCAGCTCGCCGCCCGCCGCGAGGACGATCTGCTTGCCGCGGCGCTGAACACTGTCGATCGGAAGGCCGGCGAGCGCCGCCAGCGGCGGCGCGAAGCTCTTCAGCGTGTTGATACCCGCGGCGCGCGCGGAGGCGATCTGCGCCCCCGCCAGGGCGCGGTCCAGCCGGCGAACGGTGATCTCGACCTCGGGCAGTTCTGGCACACGCCAAGGGTACGCTGCCGTGGCACCGCAGGATCAGATCCCGCGGACGAGCCGGGCGCTCGCGCGCGCGACTTCGCGCGGCGCGGGCTGGGTCAGTAGTCGACCTTGCCGGTGGTGGTGTAGGCGCGCGTCGGCGCGCCGAAGTAGGTCACGCCTGCGGGCGAGACCCACTTGGTGCGCCACAAGCGATGCGTTGAGAACCGGCCGGAGGCGCTCCAGGCGCCGCTTGAGCCGATGTGGACGCTCGTCAGCGTGCGCCAGGTCTTGCCGCCGTCTGAGGAGTACTGCAGCACGACCTTCGTCGAGCCGCTCGCCGAGCCGTGCGATCCCGTCGCGCCGGTCGCGCCGGTCGCGCCGGTCGAAGGGGTGGTCGAGTCGGCGGCCGGATCTCCGGCGGGGCGCACGATCCCCCAGAACGAGACACCTGTATGGGTGCGTGTCACCACGAGCGGCAGCCTGAAGCCGTCGAGCACGGGCTTGGTCACCCCTTTGCTGGTCTCGAGACCGGTTTGGAATCCGGCGGCGTTGCCCGGCACGTCGGAGCGCAGCAGGTACTGGTCGAATGACACCACGCGCGGGTTGCTCCAGGCGATCCGCTCGGAGATCGCGTCGAGCTCGGCCTGCTGGGCCAACGACACCCCGCCGGCCGTATAGGGGACGCTCTGGATGCCGAACTCGGTGATGTAGACGGGCATGTCGGCACGGATCGCGCCAGCGGCGGCGGCGCGGTTGAGCGCCGTCACGAGCCGGCCGATCGTGCCGATCGTGACGTCGTCGTGGTGGGGGTCAAGCGGCGGGATCCAGAACGGCCCTGGACCTTCGGCGTAGGGGTGCTGCGCATAGCCGTAAGCCGGCAACTTCGAGCAGTGCCCGATCGGGCGGTAGTTCGAGTTCAGGCACAGCACGCCGCGCAGGAACGCCAGCGGCGCCGGAATGCCGGCAGCCTGCACGCCGACGGGGGAGGTCTCACCCATCAGCACGCGCATGCCGGAGAAGTTGCCCGACGCCTTCAGGCCGGCGTAGCCGGCGAGGAACAGGCTGCGGTAGATCCCAGCGGAGACGAGCTTGCCCTTCACGTATTGCGGCCGCAGGTACTGGGGCTGGTTGGGCTCGTTCCAGATCGAGAACAGCTTCACCTTCTTGCCGTAGTGCTTGCCGACCGCCTCCATGAACTGGCCGAAGTCGCTCGCGTTGGGGTAGCTGTAGCGGTCCTCGCCGTGCGGCGTCGCCCAGCGCGGCACCGTGCCGAAGCCGCCGCTGACGGTCAGCAGCACGTTCCAGTGCAGGGCCGTGACTGCGTCGATCAGCTGGTCGTAGGCGCCCCAGTTGTAGGCGGACGGACTCGCCTGGTTGAAGTTCGGGCGCTGCTTGTGCGAGGAGCCCGGCGCGACCTCTCCCCAGTAGAGCACGATTCGCACGGCGTGTACGCCAAGCGACTCCAGCTTCGCGATCGTCTTGGCCTGCACCGCCGGCGAGACGCCGACCAGATCGCGTGGCGCCTCGAAGAAGACGGTCTCGTTGCCGGAGGCCAGCGCCGCCGGAGCCGCGAGCGCGGCGCTCACAAACAGCGCCGCGGCGATTGCTACAAGGAAGGCTGTGAGCTTGGCTGGTCGCATGGCTTTGGGGGCCTCTACCCCGGACGGCCTGCCTCTAAGACCCCGTGGCGCGCCGAATGTTTCGGTGCGGCGCCACATCATGCCGCGATCAGCGCGACGCCGACGAGCGCCAGGCTCACTCCGAGCGCCTGCACGCGCACGAGACGCTCGCGCAGCACAACCCGCGCGAGCAGGACCGTGGCGACGGGATACAGCGATCCGGCTACGGCGACGACGCTGAGCTCGCCGTGGCGGTTGGCGAGCCCGTAGAGTCCGGTCGCCGCGAACTCGACGACGCCCGCCAGTGCGAGGACGCGCAGGTCGCCCGACGGCGCCCGCGCCGGGAGCGGCGAGCGCGTCAGCAGAGCAATCGCCAGCACGCCGGCCACGCCCGTGATGTTGGCGAGCAGCAGCAGCCACGCCACGCCGCCGCGGGTGCCGATGTGGGCGAGCAGGAAATAGCAGCCGAAAGCCACCGCGGCGATCACGGCGAGGCCGATCGAATCGCGGTGCGCCCGGCGGCCAGCGGCGCTGGCGTCGCCAGCCGGGTGGCGTGAGGCGAGCACGACGCCGAGCACGGCGACGAGCATGCCGATCGCCTGGACAGCCGCGAGGTGGTTGCCGGAGAGCAGGCCGGCCAGTACGGGGATCGCGACTCCGGTGGCGGCGACCGGGGCGACGACGCTCATCGTCCCGGCAGCCAGCGCGCGGTAGAAGCAGGCCAGCCCGGCGATCACGGCGGCCCCGGCGCCGAGCGACGCGAGGTCGACGGCGGTGGAGGGAAGCGCTCGGCCGCTCAGCGCGACGAGCGGCACCGACAGCAGAAGGCCGACGCCCTGGGCGAGCAGCAGCACCGTGGGCAGCGCCACGGTGCGGGCCTTCAGGCCGGCGGTGAAGTCCGCGGTGCCCCAGCAGAGCGATGCGGCCAGGGCGAGGAGGACTGTGTCGAGCACGGTGTGCAAGCGCATCCTAGGGGCCGCGCGGTCGCCGGCGCGCTCGTGCGGGCGTGGGCGCGCCCGCTCGGCCCAGCGCCGCGGCGCGCCGCGCCTGCAAGCGGGGCGTCAGCAGCGCCGTCCCGCCGGCGCGACCGCCACGGCGTATAGGCTGCGCGTCATGGCAGCGACCAACGTGCAGCAAGCCGGACCCGACGCTGGGGACGAGCTCTCGCTCCTGCGCGCCGCGCTCGAGCACCAGCGCACCGAGAACGCGATCAAGGAGCGCCAGCTCGACCGCTACGCAGCGGACTTGCGGGCCACCTCGCGCCGAGAGCGCCAGCGGGCGCGCGAATTGAGCGAGAGCTACATGGCGACCGTCCGGGCCCTGGCCGGCGCCGTCGAGGCTCGCGACGCCTACACCGCCCATCACGGCGATCGAGTGACCGCGTACGGGATCGAACTGGCCGCCGCGAGCGGCCTCGAGATCGCGGACGAGTCGGAGCTGGAGTGCGCGTTTCTGCTTCACGACATCGGCAAGGTCGCGATTCCCGACGGCATCCTCTTCAAGGCGGGCACGCTCGATCCGCAGGAGCGCGAGGTGATGCAGCGCCACCCAGTGATCGGCGAGGAGATCATCAGCGAGATCGCGTTCCTCGAGCCTGCGCGAGCGTTGGTCCGCCACCACCACGAGCGCTGGGACGGCGGCGGCTACCCCGACGGCCTCGCCGGCACTGAGATCCCGCTAGTCGCGCGCGTGTTCGCGCTCGCCGACGCACTCGATGCGCTCACCAGCGACCGCCCCTACCGGGCGGGGGTGCTGATCGCCGAAGCTCGCGAGGTGATCGAATCAACCGACGGCCAGTTCGACCCGGACGTGCTGGAGGCCTTCGCGACGATCTCCGACGAGCGGATCGAAGAGATCCGCCGCAGCCTCGCCTGAATCGAGGTCGCGGGAGGGCGGCCAGTCGTACTGCCCGACGCTCCGGCGCCGTAGAACATAAGCTCCTGCGGCCCCCGGTTTGGGCGGTCCGCGCCGGGTGAACTCGCCACCAGGCCGCCAAGGAGAGACAGTGATGGACGACACACGGTTCTGGCATCCGTTCGCGGACATGGCCAGCGTCAGAAGCTCCGAGTTCGTGGTGTCGCGGGGCGAGGACGTCTGGGTCTTCGACCGCTACGAGCGCCGCTACCTCGACGCGACCGCAAGCCTCTGGTACGCGAACGTCGGCCACGGCCGGCCCGAGATCGCCGCGGCGATCGCCACCCAGCTGGCGAAGATCGAGACCTACTCGGAGTTCGGCGACTTCGCGACGACTCCCGCGCTCGAACTGTGCGAGGCGCTCGCCGCGCGGGCGCCGATGCCGGCAAGGGTGTTCCTGACCTCCGGTGGCGGCGACTCGATCGACACCGCTGCCAAGCTCGCCCGCCGCTACTGGCACGAGCAGGACCGCCCCGAGCGGACCGTGCTGCTCAGCCGCACGCAGGGCTACCACGGCACGCATGGCATCGGCACGGCGATCGGCGGCATCGCGGCAAACCGCGTGGGCTTCGGCCCGCACGTCGAGACCGAGCAGGTTGCGTTCGACTCCGCCGACGCGCTCGAGCAGGCGATCGAGCGGATCGGCGCCGAGCGGATCGGCGCCTTCTTCGTCGAGCCGGTGATCGGCGCCGGCGGGGTATATCCGCCGGCGCCCGGCTATATCGAGGGCGTCGCGGAGATCTGCAGGCGAAACGATGTGCTCCTGGTCATCGACGCGGTGATCTGCGGATTCGGGCGGCTCGGGACGTGGTTCGGGATCGAGCGCTGGGAGCAGGTGTCGCCGGACATGATCGTCTTCGCCAAGGGCGTGACGAGCGGCTATCTGCCGCTCGGCGGCGTGATCGTCTCCGAGCGGGTCGCCGAGCCGTTCTGGCGCTCGCCGGGCGGCCCTGTCTTCCGCCACGGCGCGACCTATGCCGGCCACGCCACCTGCGCCGCGGCGGCGCTGGCCAACATCGAGTTGCTGGAGCGCGACGGCCTGCTCGAGCGCGGCCGGACGATGGAGCGCCCGCTGCTCGATGCGCTGCTACCACTCGCCCAGCACGCGGCGGCCGCAGAGGTGCGCGGCGGCACCGGCACGCTCGCGGCGGTCGAGCTCGACCCTGAGCTCCTCGCGCGCGATCCGGCGGCGCTTGGGCGCCTGAGCGCCGCAGCGCGCACGGAGGGCGTGCTGGTGCGCCAGCTCGGCTCCGGCGTGGCGGTCTCGCCGCCACTGACCGCGACGAACGAGCATTTCGAGCTGATCGCCCACGCGATCGGCGCCGGGCTCGACGCGGCGGCCGCGGGTTAGCGGCGGTAGAGCGTGTTCAGCAGCCGCCGAACGAGCTTTGCCGAGAACTTCGTGTTGGGATAGAACTGCGGCTCGCGCGCGAGCATCAGCCGCGGGCTGAGCAGGATCGTCTGTGTCGTGCAGTACTTGCGGATGCCGTCGGGGCCGTGGCGGACGCCGATGCCGGACTGCTTGTGCCCTCCCATCGGCGCCTGCAGCGCCAGGTAGTTGACGACAGCGTCGTTGACGCACACCGCGCCGACGTCCAGGCGCCGCGCGAGCGCCTCGCCGCGCTCCGAGTCGGCCGCGAAGACGGCAGCCCCGAGCCCCATCGGGGAGTCGTTGACGAGCGCCACCGCCTCCTCGGCGCCCGAGACCCTCATCACCGGCAGGGTTGGGCCGAAGGTCTCCTCCATCATGCAGCGCATGCTGTGGTCCACGTCGACGAGCACCGTCGGCTCGAAGAATCGGCCGCCGGCCCCGGCGCGGTGGCCGCCGACGGCCACGCGCGCGCCCTTCGCGATCGCGTCCGCGACATGGGCCTCGATGATCTCAAGCTGGCGCGGCGCGGTGATCGCGCCGACGTCCACGCTGCCCGGGCCGTCGGGCGCGCCGACCCGCAGCGCCCCCACCTTCGCGACGATCTTCTCCAGCAGCTCGTCGTAGATCGACGCCTGGGCATAGACGCGCTCGATCGACACGCAGCTCTGGCCGGCGTTCATCATGCCGTAGAAGACGGCGACGTTCGCCGCGCGCTCGAGCGGCGCGCCCTCAAGCACGACCAGCGCGTCCTTGCCGCCGAGCTCGAGCGAGAACGGCGTCAGCTTCGCGGCGGCGCGGACCGCCACCTTGCGCCCGGTCGCGATCGAGCCGGTGAACATCACGAAGTCGACGAGGTCGATGAGCGCCTCGGCGGTGTCGCCGGCTCCCGTCGCGACGGCGAAGACGTCGTCGGGCAGCCCGCACTCGCGCAGCGCCTCGGCGACCATCAGCGACGTCAGCGGCGTGAGCTCGGAGGGCTTCAGCAGCACCGCGTTGCCGGCCGCGAGCGCGGGGATCGCGTCTCCGAAGGAGTTCAGCAGCGGGTAGTTCCACGGGCCGATCACCCCAACCAGGCCGCGCGGCGCATAGCGTGTGACCACGCGGCGGCCGGCCACCAGTGGCGAGCGCACGAAGGAGCGCTGGTCGGCGATGTAGCCCGCGCCGCGGTGCGCCCAGAACGACAGCGCCGAGACGGTGTAGCCGAGTTCGAGCAGCTGGGCGTCATCCCAACTCTTGCCGGTCTCCGACACGATCGTCTCGATCACGCGATCGGCGTGGTCGAGCAGCCAGCGCTGCAAGCGCGAGAGCAGGGTCGCGCGGGCGTCGAAGCCGAGCGCCGCCCACTGCGGCTGGGCCGCGCGGGCGCGCGCCGCGAGTTCGGCGACGGCGGCGCCGTCGAGCACCGGCACGCTCGCCAGCAGCTCGCCGCCGGCGGGGCTTCGCACCTCAATCACGCCCGGGTCGGCGTTCAGTGCCATCGACCGCGTCGCAGCGCGCCTAGGCGATCACGATTGAGTCGATCGTGACCGGCGTGACCGGGCGGTCGCGCGCGTCGGTCGGCGTCGCGTCGATCGCCTCGACGACGTCCATGCCGCTGCTCACCTCGCCGAAGACGGTGTGCTTGCCGTCAAGCCATGGGCACTCCTCGGCGGTGACGATGAAGAACTGCGAGCCGTTGGTGTTCGGCCCGGCGTTGGCCATCGCGAGCGCGCCGCGCACGACGCGGTGGGAGTTGAACTCGTCCTCGAAGGTGTAGCCGGGGCCGCCGGTGCCGGTCCCCTGCGGGCAGCCTCCCTGCAGCATGAAGCCCTCGATCACGCGGTGGAAGTTCAGGCCGTTGTAGAAACCCTTGTTCGCCAGGTCGGTGAAGTTCTTGACGGTCTTCGGCGCTTCGCCGTTGAACAGCGTGATTTCGATCGTTCCCTTCGAGGTGTTCAGCGTGGCGGTGGACATCGGCGTCTCCAGTTGTTGATGGCTTCAGTTCCCGGCCCGCTCGAGGGCGAGCGTGTGCCCGGCGACCTCGATGCCCGAGGCGCGCTCGATCACGCGCTCGGCGTCACCGGCGGGGACGCTCAACAGCGCGAAGCGCTCGAGCATCGTCACATCGGAAACGGCCTCGCCGTCGAGTGCGGTGGCGTGTGTGATCGCGGCGACGAGGTCGGCGACCTCGATCCCGGCGGCGCGCCCGCCACTGGCCACCAGGCGAGTCAGCGGCTCGTCGGCGGGGTGGCGCACATGGGGCTTGGAGTGGCGGCGCGGGCGTTCGGTCACCGGCGCCGGCTTGGCGCTGGCGCCCGGGGACCAGGGAGCGATCTCGGTCCCGATGTGGCGCTCGATCGCCTCGAGCTCCCGCTTCTGGCGAGCTTCGACGAAGGTGATCGCGCGGCCCCAGCGCCCGACGCGGCCGGTGCGGCCGATGCGGTGCACGTAGGTGTCGGGCGAGGTCGGCACGTCGAAGTTGATCACGTGGGTGACAGTCGAGATGTCAAGCCCGCGCGAAGCGACGTCGGTCGCGACCAGGACCGGCACGCGGCCGCCCTTGAACGCCAGCATGACGCCGTCGCGCTGTCCCTGGGTGAGGTCGCCGTGCAATGCGCGCACGTTCATGCCCTTGTCGCGCAGCGTGCGGAACAGCTGGTCGCAGCGGATCTTCGTGCGCACGAAGACGATCGCCTGCTCGGGCGCTTCGGCGCGCAGCACCTCGACGAGCTTTGCGGCCTTCTCGCGCGTCTCGACCGGCAGCTGGAACTGCTCGACGGTGTCGATCGTCAGCGTCGAGTGCGCGACCTCGATCACGAGCGGGTCGTAGAGGTAGCGGTCGGCGAGCGCGCGGATCGGCGGCGGCATGGTCGCCGAGAAGAGCGCGGTCTGGCGTCCCGACGGCGTCGCGGCGAGGATCTTCTCGACGTCCTCGAGGAAGCCGAGGTCGAGCATCTCGTCGGCCTCGTCGAGGACGACGTAGCGGCAGTCGTGCAGCACCAGCGACGCCCGCGAGACGAGGTCGAGCACACGGCCGACGGTGCCGACGACGATGTGGCCGCCGCCGCGCAGCTGCGCCTCCTGGTTGCGGATCGGCGCGCCCCCGAAAACCGCCACCACGTCCACACCGCGCGTCGCGCCGTAGACGCGCAGCGCCTGGGTCACCTGAATGCACAGCTCTCGCGTGGGTGTCAGCACGAGCGCCTGCACCTCGTCGAGATCCGGATCGATGTACTCGACCATCGGCAGACCGAACGCCGCGGTCTTGCCGGTGCCGGTCTGCGCCTGACCGATCACGTCGCGTCCAGCCAAGAGCGGCGGGATCGCCTGCTCCTGGATCGGGCTCGGCGACTCATAGCCGATCTCGCGCAGCGCGGTGAGCACCGGCTCGGACAGGCCGAGTTCCTTGAAGGTCGCCATCACCCTCAGCTTATTGAGCGCCGCACACCGGCGTTGCGGGGCGGGTATGGTCCCGCCCGCATGCCGGTCACCGTCGTTGGCTCGATCGCGTTCGATTCCGTCAAGACTCCGTTCGGAGAGCGCACGCGGATGCTGGGCGGCGCGGCCACTCATTTCGCCCTCGCCGCTTCGTTCTTCGACGACGTGCGGGTCGTCGGCCCGGTCGGTGAGGACTTCGGCGACGAGCAGCTCGACGTGCTGCGCCGCCGCGGCGTCGACGTCACCGACGTCGAGCGGATCGCCGGCGGCGAGACGTTCTTCTGGGCGGGCGAGTACGGCTGGGATCTGGGCAGCCGCGAGACGCTCGAGACCCGCCTCGGCGTCTTCGCCGACTTCGAGCCCAAGCTCTCGCCCGCCGCCCAGGACAGCGACGTTCTGTTCCTCGCGAACATCCAGCCCGACCTGCAGCGCGCCGTGCGCGCCCAGTGCACCGGCGCCCGCTTCGCAGCGCTTGACTCGATGAACCTGTGGATCGATATCGCCCGCGAGTCGCTCGTGCAGACGATCGCGACGGTGGACTGCCTCGTGCTCAACGACGCCGAACTGCGCCAGCTGACCGGCAAGCCGGGCCTGCTCGCCGCCGCCCGCGAGGTGCTGTCGTGGGGCCCGCCGGGCCCCGGTGTGGTCATCGCCAAACAGGGCGAGTACGGCGCGGCGATGATCACGCCGCACAGCTACTTCTCGCTCCCCGCGTTCCCGCTCGAGACCGTGGTCGACCCGACCGGCGCCGGTGACACCTTCGCCGGCGGCTTCGTCGGCTACATCGCCGCGGCGGGCGCGGAGGCGATCGACGAGGAGTTGCTGCGGCGCGCGATGGCCTACGGCACGGCGCTCGCGTCCTTCAACGTGGAGGAGTTCGGCACCGAGCGGGTCGCGCGCCTGACCGGCGGCGAGATCGCCGCGCGTGTCGCAGAGCTCGAGCGCGTCACGCACTTCAGCGACGCGCCGATCGAACTGCGAGGCTGAAATCCGCTCCGGGGCTGCGCCGGGACGATGCGTGCCTGTGCCCCGGACGGGGCCGACCGCCCCGCGGGAGGGCGCAGCCCGCGTCGCTTTTGTCGCTTGCGCTTTCGCAGCCCGGTCGGGAGCGGATCACTCGGCGAAGCCGACATGCGGCGTGGGGGAAAAGCACGTACGCCGCCTGGCGCGAAACCGCTGGCCAACGGGTGCGGCGGGTAGTACGATCCCGCGACCGGCATGCCCTGGACCTTCATCTGGCTGATGCTGCTGCTCAAGATCCCGATCGCCGGGATCTTCTGGATCATCTGGTGGGCCGTCCACCAGACCGACGAGGAGCCGGCGAGCGGAACCGACGGTGACGGCGGCAGCAAGCTGCGCCGCCACCACGACCACCACCGCCCGCGGCCCCACTCGCCGCGCCACCCGCGCCGCGGGCCGCACGCGGGAGCGCCGCCGCCGGCCCCGGCGCGCACGCGGACCGTCGTGGCGTTCGCGCGCGCTGTCGAGCACTAGCTGGGCCCGCGCGGCGAGCGCAGCGACGCCCACGCGGCGAGCGCCTCAGCGGCGCCGGGCGCCATCGAACGGCCGGCTTCGACACGACGCGAGCACCCGCCGATCGCACGCGAGCGCCGCGGCCGTCCCTCAGCGGGACGCCGCCCCCGGCGGGATGCCGCGCGCTCCGGCACCCAGCACATAGCTAGTCTGCACTCGTGCCGTGCGACGCCGCCCGCAGCCGTTGACGCGATGAGCGCCTCCGCGGTGCTCTCAGATGCCACGATCCGCCGCCTGGTGGCGGACGGGACGATCAAGATCGACCCCTGGGACCCGGCGCTCGTGCAGCCTGCGAGCGTCGATCTGCGGCTCGGCAACACCTTCCGCGTGTTCCACAACCACCGCACCTCGGCGATCGACCTGCGCGACCCGCCGACGAACCTGACCGAGCCGATCACGATCTCGACGGACGAGCCGTTCGTGATCCATCCGGGCGAGTTCTGCCTGGGCGCCACGCTCGAGTACGTCGAGCTGCCGGACGACGTCGTGGCGCGGATCGAGGGCAAGTCATCGCTTGGCCGCCTCGGGCTGATCGTGCACGCAACCGCCGGGTTCTGCGACCCGGGCTGGAAGGGCACGCTCACGCTCGAGCTGAACAACCTCACGCGTGTGCCGATCAAGCTGTGGGCCGGACTGCCGATCGCGCAGCTTTCGTTCATGGCCCTGGACGCGCCGGCGGAGCGCCCGTACGGGCATGCCGAGCTCGGCAGCCACTACCAAGGACAGATCGACGCGACCGAAAGTCGCTATGGCGGCGCGGCCGAGCAGCCGCGTGGCGGATAATTCCCCGAAAGCGGCGACTGGAGACGTGATGAGCACACAGGCGAAGACGGCAGCGGGGGCCGAGAACACGGACGAGCGCAGGGACACGCTGACGGTGACCGACAACCGCACCGGCAGCTCGTATGAACTGGCGATCACCGACGGGTCCATCCGCTCGCTGGACGTGCGCCAGATCAAGACCTCCACGGAGGACTTCGGCCTGCTCGCCTACGACCCGGCCTTCATGAACACGGCGTCCTGTCGCAGCGCGATCACGTTCCTCGACGGTGACGCCGGCGTGCTCGAGTACCGCGGCTACCCGATCGAGCAGCTGGCGGAGCACTCGACCTATCTCGAGGTGGCCTACCTGCTCGTCCACGGCGAGCTGCCGACCTCCGCGCAGCTGGAGGACTGGACACACCTGATCACGATTCACACCTTCGTTCACGAGAACGTCAAGTCGTTCATGCAGGGCTTCCGCCACGACGCGCATCCGATGGGCATGCTGCTCGGCGCGATCGGCGCCCTCTCGACCTTCTATCCCGACGCGAACCAGATTCACGACG